>Ga0187770_10001072_pt1 | contig 14210 bp, 9 predicted proteins | sample 0116_SJ02_MP02_2_FD_133154 | JGI IMG/M metagenome (GOLD analysis project Ga0187770, IMG submission 133154) | Tropical peat soil microbial communities from peatlands in Department of Meta, Colombia - 0116_SJ02_MP02_20_MG | ecosystem: Environmental > Terrestrial > Soil > Wetlands > Peat | place...
CCTTACAAACGCTGTTGTGTCCCATCAGCATCCGTCGGGGTCGGAGAACGACGCATCAAAATCCGATCTGCGACCGCGCGATGCGCACTTTTCAGGGTCGTCTTGAATTATGGCGAGCCACAGCCCGTTCATCCCAAATGCACGCGTGCAGCCCGCAGTCGCAACCTGTAGTTCGCTGAGTCGCTGCGCGCTGAATTAAGATGTTCTCTTTCTACTTGGCGTGAGCTCTTCGGTTTCCATGCTCTTCTCCATGGCAGGGTTTCCGTCCTTCAAGAAAACGGCGTACCTGGGATTTGGTGAAGGAGTGAATTGGGCATTCCAGCTTACGACAACATCCCATTGCACTCACATCCGCCCCGAATTTCGTGAGCGACTAGCGACGGAAGCAGCACTGTTTAGGCCGGTGTTGGACCCACAGGGGCCCAAGTTGCAGCAAAACAAAGCAGCGTAAGTGATTTAAAGGGAACGGGCGGAGCAAGTGGATTTGAACTGCTGACCTCCTTGCCCATCGACCAAGCGCTCTTCAGATTTTTGCTGTGATATAAACAGCTGATTCTGAGAAGATTGGTCGGGGCGAGTGGATTTGAACCACCGACCTCCTGGTCCCGAACCAGGCGCTCTAGCCAGGCTGAGCCACGCCCCGAAGATCTTCACACTACTTGTAAGAGTTTACGTGGGATTGAATGACTGCGCAACATGGACGCCCAGCGTGCGTGCCTGCTTCGATGTGTCCAGAGACTTGGCCTCCGTTTACGTGAAGAGAATCGCGCCGGAGCGCCTAACCGCATGACGCGCTACTGGCGCTCGATGACCTTCTTGATTCTGTCGAATGCCCAGTCGATCTGCTCACGCGTGATGACCAGCGGCGGAGCGATGCGAATCACTCTGTCGTGGGTCTCTTTGCACAAAACGCCTTCTTCTTTAAGCGCTTCGCAATAAGGACGCGCGAGGCTGTTCAGTTCGATTCCGATCCACAACCCCCTCCCGCGTACCTCGCGCAGATCGGGGTTGCGAAGTGTCTTCAGGCGTTCAAGGAAGTAGGTTCCCATCGCGGCCGAGTTTTCAATCATTTTCTCTTCGACCAGCACACGTAACGCTGTTCGAGCCACGGCGCACCCAAGAGGGTTGCCGCCGAACGTGCTGCCATGATCTCCAGGTTCGTACACGCCCAGAACGTCGCGCGAAGCAAGGACAGCCGAGACGGGATAGAACCCTCCGGCGAGCGCTTTGCCGACTATGAGGACGTCCGGTGTGATGTCCTCGTACATATATGCGAAGAGCTTGCCTGTGCGGCCCAAGCCCGATTGGATTTCGTCAACCATCAGCAATACGCGGTTTTGCTGACAGATCTCCGAAGCCTCTTCGAGAAAACCTTCTGGCGGAATGATGATTCCCGCTTCACCCTGGATCGGTTCCACCAAGAAAGCGCACGTGTTCGGCGTGATCGCTTGCCGCAACGCACGCCCGTCGCCGTAGGGAATGACCTTAAATCCCGGCGTGAGAGGCCCAAATCCGCTGCGGTATTGCTCGTCGGTTGAAAAGCTGATGATCGTAACTGTGCGGCCGTGAAAATTGTTCGCGCAAACGACAATCTCGGCTTTGTCGTGTGGGATCCCTTTGACTGTGTAACCCCACTTGCGCGCCGTTTTGACGGCTGTCTCGACAGCTTCCGCGCCCGAATTCATCGGTAACGCCATGTCCATGCCGGTCAGGTCGTGGAGTTGCTTGTATAGGAGCGGCAGTTGATCGTTGCGAAATGCGCGGGAAGTCAGTGTGACTTTGTGAGCCTGCTCGATCAAGGTCTGGAGGATCTTGGGATGGCAGTGCCCTTGATTGACCGCGGAATACGAAGCCAGACAGTCGAGGTAGCGCTTGCCTTCAACGTCGTAAACCCAGACCCCTTCGCCGCGCTCGATCACGACGTCAAGCGGATGGTAATTGTTCGCCCCGTACTTGCTCTCAAGTTCGACATAATCCTGCGTGCGCAGGCGTTCCCCTGTTATTGGCATGTTCTCCTCTGAATCTTAAGGAACCTCTCGGCGCTGTGCGCCGTTCAATCTTCGTCCAGAAGCATCGTCAGCAGCGCCATCCGCACATAGAGCCCATTCTCGGCTTGGCGGAAATAAAAAGCTCTGGGATCGGCATCCACGGCTTTGTCAAGCTCCACCGTGCGCGGGAGCGGATGCAGGATCATGGCGTTCGGCTTGATTCGTTGCAACGCAGCGGCGTCTATGGCGTATCTCTTGATACCGCGCGCGTCCGCCATGCGCTCCGGACGAATCCGCGTCATGTATATGACGTCCGCTTCCCCCAGCACGCGGTGGAACTCCGGTTCTAATTCGTATTGGATGCCGTGCTTATCGAGATGCTCCAGGATGTCGCGGCGGATCTGGACCTCGGGCGGGCTGACGAAGAAGATCTTAGTGCGCTCGAATTTTGCCAGTAGATACGCGAGCGAACGCACCGTGCGCCCCTTGTCCAGTTCTCCGACGAACGCCACGCTCATGCCATCCAGCGGCCGCTCGCGGTAAATCGTGTACAAATCAAGCAAGGCTTGCGTAGGATGCTGGCCGCCGTCACCGTCTCCCGCGTTTATCACAGGCACGGGCGAAACTTGTGCAGCGCGGTGTGCGCCACCTGCCTCGTGATGGCGTATCACAATGACGTCCGAATAGCTCCCAATGATGCGTATGGAATCCTCGACTTGTTCTCCTTCCATCTCGGAAGAAAACGCGCGCGCGTGCTCGGTGGAAAGTACGCGCCCGCCAAGACGGTGCATGGCGGCTTCAAACGAGAACCGCGTTCGCGTCGAGGGTTCGTAGAAGAGTGTCGCAAGGATTCTGTTTTGGTAATCGAGTGTTCCGCCGCGCGCTACGACGCGCTCCATTCCCCGCGCTCGCGTGAACAACTCCATGAGCAGGGGCAACGTGAACTGTTGCGACTCGACGACATGCTGCAGCTTCATGGCGCGATTCTCTGGCTCCGTCTTCTGTTGCCGTTCATCCTACTTCACATGAACTGGATCGTTCTGGCTGCTCGCCACGCGGCTCCCCGCGGATTCCTCTCCGTCGGAAATGATGTGAGTGCCGTCCGTCCCGGCAAGTGCGCCGCTGAGATATTGGTACGACGTGATGACCACTTCTCTCCCGCCCGCACGCAAAAAGCGCAGCGCCGCGTCGACTTTAGGCCCCATACTCCCAGTGGGAAACTGGCCTGCCGCGAGATAACGCTCCGCCTCGGATGTGGTCACTCGCGTCAGCGGCCGCATGGTGGGCGTTTTGTAATCCAAGTACACGAATCGCGGCCCGGTAGAAATGGCGAAAACGTCGACGCGAAGCCGCGAGGCCAGCAATGCCGAAGCGCGGTCCTTGTCGATAACCGCCTCGACGCCTTCAAGATATCCGTCCCGGCGGACAACCGGGATTCCTCCTCCGCCACAGGCGATGACGAGTGCGCCCTGCTCCATCAGTCGGCGAATCACCCCAATCTCCACGATCTCAAGCGGCTCGGGGGAAGGCACCACACGCCTGTAGCCGCGGGCCGCGTCTTCGGCAGTCTTCCACCCGAAGCGCCGTTCTCGTTCGAGTGCCTGCTCGCGCGAGAAGAAAGGCCCTATGGGCTTTGTCGGCTGCGCCATAGCGGGATCGTCGGGAGAGACAATCGTCTGCGTCACAATGCTGGCAACAGGCACGTTCAAGCCCGCCGCCATCAATTCATTGTTCAGCGACTGCGTCAGCAGGTAGCCGATTTCTCCTTGGCTCGCGGCGCCGCACACGTCGAGCGTCTGTCCCGGGACGAGGTCGCGCGCCCGGTCCGATCTGAGTAATTGGGCGCCGACTTGAGGGCCATTGCCATGCGTGAGAACGATGCGATAGCCGCTGCGGATTAGATTGACGATTGACGCTGCCGTCCGGCGGGCGTTTTCCAACTCCTCGGAAACGGTCCCCTTTTCTCCCGAACGAATCAAGGAGTTGCCGCCAATCGCAATCAAGATGCTCTGCGACATCAATCACCCGTTAACGGCGCTTCGCGCTGGACCGTTCCTTGGTTCGAGATCGGCGAGCGGCCACAGGTTTCGAGACCTTGCGTACCCCGCCCATCATCTCCAGCAGAATTGCTTTCTGAGCGTGCAGGCGGTTCTCAGCTTCTTGGAACACGGCAGAGCGCGGCGAATCAATGACGTCATTGGTCACTTCGTCGCCGCGGTGCGCCGGCAGGCAGTGGAGGAATATCGCATCGGGTTTTGCCCGGCCAAACAACGCCGCATTTACCTGGTACGGGAGAAATACTTTGCGCCGTGCTTCCGCCTCCGCCTCTTGGCCCATGCTTGCCCACACGTCCGTGTAGAGGATGTCCGCACCCGATGCTGCCTCGGCCGGGTCGTTGGTCACAGTGCAGGTCCCACCAGTCTGCGTGCCTCGTTCCCGCGCCCACTTTGCGGCTTCGGCCTTTGGTTCGTACCCAGGGGGCGTCGCGACCCAGACATGTACGCCCAATTGCGCGCCGGCGAACATCAGCGAATGCGCCACATTGTTGCCGTCCCCGATGAACGCCAGTTTCACTCCCGCGAGCTTACCTCTGAGTTCCAGGACGGTCATGTAGTCCGCCATGGCCTGGCAAGGATGGCTGTAGTCCGTGAGGCCATTGATTACAGGAACGCTCGCATATTCCGCCATCCGCTCCACTATGTCGTGAGCAAAAGTGCGAATCATGATGCCCTGCACCATGCGCTCGAGGTTCTTCGCGACGTCGTACACCGATTCGCGCTTGCCCAGATTGATCTCAGCGGGCGAAAGATAGACCGAGAAGCCGCCCAGTTGATGAATGCCGACGTCGAAGGTAACCCTGGTCCTGAGAGAAGGCTTTTCGAATAACAACGCCAGCGTTTTGCCTTTGAGCGCGGAAGCGTAGGCACGCGGGTTGCGCTTTATCCGCCGTCCCAGGTCGAGAAAATGCTGGATTTCTTTGGGCGAAAAATCCTTGATGGTAAGAAAGTCGCTTGAACTCATCTGTCAGCTTGCCTCCTGAGCAGAGCCGCATGCGCAAGCTGTCGTGCTGATTCGCATCGGCCCACTGGTATCGCACCTGGCATCACGCCGTGTTTTATCTCGTCAAACCCTAATCGGAGTTACCTTCCGCTTTTCTTGTTCAAAGCGGGCAACAAAGTCGGACAGAATCTCGGAAATGCCCGGATGGGTGAGCTCTTCCACCTCATACTCAACGCGCACGCAGGGCTTGTTGAGTTTAAGGATGCGCCCCAAATCCGCCGGGGTCGCAACCAGGACCAGATCGGCCGGCACTCGGTTAATCGTTTCCTCCAGCTCGCGCCGCTGAGTGTCGCCATATCCCATAGCCGGCAGGAGCATCGTAAGGTGCGGGAAGCGCTCATATGTCCCACGGATTGAACCCAGCGCATAGGGGCGCGCGTCCAGCAGTTCAGCGGCGCCACATTGCCGTGCCGCCACGACTCCGGCGCCATACGGCATCTCTCCATGTGTCAGTGTAGGCCCATCCTCAACCACCAGCACGCGCCGGCCCTTCACCTGTGCCGGATCTGTTATGGAGATGCGGCAAGCTGCCTCCACAATGGTGGCCTTGGGATTGTTCTCGCGGACGTTCTGGCGCACAATCTCCACATTTTGCGGCGCGGCGGTGTCCACTTTATTGATCACAACGACGTCCGCGCGGCGAAGATTCACTTCGCCGGGGAAGTAACTCAGCTCGTGCCCCGGCCGGTGTGGGTCGGCAACGACGATTTCAAGGTCTGAAACGTAAAACGGGGTGTCGTTGTTGCCGCCATCCCATAGAATGACATCGGCTTCGAGCTCCGCCTGTCGCAGGATGGCCTCGTAGTCCACGCCTGCGTATACGACGGTCCCCTTGATGATGTGCGGTTCGTAGTCTTCGCGCTCTTCGATCGTGCACTGGTAGCGGTCCAAATCCTCCATTCGCTCGTACCGCTGCACCGCCTGAGCGCGCAAGTTGCCGTAGGGCATGGGATGGCGGATTGCTACAGGCTTCCACCCAAGATCATGGAATTCGGCGGCAACTCGCCGTGAAAGCGGGCTCTTCCCTGCGCCCGTGCGCACAGCACAAACCGAGACAACAGGCTTATTCGCTTTGATTTGCGTGCGTTCGGTGCCAAGGAGCCAGAAATCAGCTCCGGCTGCCACGGCTCGCGACGCAAGATGCATCACCGTCGAGTGCTTCACATCGCTATAGGAGAAGACCACCGTGTCCACATCCCGGTCGCGGATGATTCGTTCCATCTCCTGCTCTTCCAGGATGGGAATCCCGTCCCGGTATTCGGGCCCGGCAAGCTCGGAGGGATAACAGCGGTTGGCAATGTCGGGAATCTGCGTAGCGGTGAAGGCCACGACCTGGAAGTCGGGATTGTGCCGGAAAACGACGTTGAAGTTGTGGAAATCCCTGCCGGCAGCACCCAGAATCAGTACCCGTCTCATAGGAGCCTCTCGGACATGCACCTGTTCATGCAGATTATTATGCTCGCCGTAGCAGAGGGGCACAAGCAGTGAGGCATATCACCTGAGGGTGTGAGGAGTGAACATATCTTCGCCCGCCCTGCGCATTGACGGTTGACCGCGCGCCACATTCTATTGCAAACGTATGATTACGAATACTTTATCCGCAGAATGGGGCTAAAAAGGACGACTGAGTCCCTGACGGAATCGCGCAATCATGGATTTGGCTTTGTGTTGATTCGCAAGGACTTGTGCCGAAAACCGAGCCTGTAGACCGCCGTGACACGGCCGACCCGTCATCCATGCCGGCCGACCGGCGCCTGCAAGGTCTGATGGCCCAGGGGTTACGCGCCTATTTGGGGTTGAAACCACCACGCTGAGGCTATAATGCGGCTCGGAAGCAAAGGCCATGCCAATACAGAAAAGCGAACTTCGCAAGCTCGACCGTTACCGTTGGCTCGTGCCGCGCTCGGCCAAAGAGGGGATGCAGACTGATGCGTTGATCTATGCCGACGAGCATTTGTTGGAACAAATCCTCGGCGACCTCTCCATTGAACAGGCGATGAACGTCGCGTTCCTGCCGGGAATCGTGGGCCGTTCACTGGCGATGCCCGACATTCACCAAGGATATGGCTTCCCCATCGGCGGCGTGGCAGCCACAGATTTCCATCGAGGGGTGATCTCGCGTGGCGGCGTGGGGTTCGCCCTCAATCGTGGTGTGCGCTTGCTGGTCAGCACGCTCGAGCGCGGCGCTGTTACGCCAAAGCTGCGCGAACTGGTGAACCAGCTCTTCCGCGATGTTCCTTCCGGCACGGGCTCGGAGGGCTCGGTCTCTTGTAGTTTTCGTGAATTAGACGACGTGCTCGAGCGAGGCGCCGCGTGGGTAGTAGAGCGCGGATACGGTGAGGCTGCCGATCTTGAATTCTGCGAGGAATCTGGATGCATGCGCGGCTCGAGCGCAGCGAAAGTCTCCGATCGCGCGAAGCAGCGTGGCCGGACGCAAATCGGCACGCTGGGCAGCGGCAATCATTTCCTGGAAGTGCAGTACGTCGAGAAGATTCTGGAGCCCGAGATCGCGGAGCGTTTTGGTTTGCAACTCGACCAAGTCGTAGTTCTCATCCACTGCGGGTCGCGTGGTTTGGGACACCAGGTGTGCACAGATTTCCTGAAAGTCATGAATGAGGCGATGCCGCGCTATTCAATCTCGCTTCCCGACCGGCAGCTTGCATGCGTTCCGATGAAATCGCAGGAAGCGCGAGAGTATCTTGCTGCCATGGCGGCCGCCGCGAATTTCGCTTGGGCGAATCGCCAGGCAATCACGCATTTTGCGCGAGGGGCCTTTCGTCGCGTTTTCGGCGGCGATGCCGCGCTGCGCGTCGTTTACGATGTGGCGCACAATATGGCCAAGCGCGAGAAGCATCGCGTAGGCGAGGCCGATGTGGACGTGATCGTGCATCGCAAAGGGGCGACACGTTCCTTCCCGGCGGGATCGCCCGAATTGCCCGTTGCGTACAAGGACGCGGGGCAGCCGGTGTTGATTCCCGGCTCGATGGGAACTGCAAGTTATGTTCTCGTCGGCACTGAGCGGGCGATGGCGGAGACGTTTGGAACCGTCTGCCACGGCGCGGGCCGCGCCATGTCGCGCACGGCGGCGAAACGCGGACGTGATGCCCGTGTGGAAACGAAGAAGCTAGAAGACCAGGGGATTATCCTCCGTGCTGAAACGCGTGACGGCATTCTCGAAGAGATTCCGGAGGCTTACAAGGACATTGACGCGGTGGTGGATGTGGTCCACAACGCGGGGCTGGCGCGCAAGGTTGCTCGGCTTCGGCCCATGGGCGTTGTCAAAGGGTAGATTCCGAGGGGATTCCGCTTACGCGGCGGCGCTCGCCTTAGCTGCCTCCGGGAGGCGTATGAGCCGTGCCTCCGTGATCGGCGGAATACCAAGGATATGCTGCACGACCGATGGATCGACGTCGCCATCGAGGCGCAGAAGGGCAACCGCTTCAGCGCCCTTCACAGGTTCGCGGCGGCCCAGAGCGAATGTGGCAATGTTCACGCCGAGGTTGCCGAGAGCTGTTCCCACCTGACCGATCACGCCCGGGACGTCACGGTTGCGCGTGAGAAGCATCGTGCCTTCGAGCGTGGCTTCGAGCCCAATGGCATCCAACGAAAGGATGCGCACCGAGCCGTCGTGCATCACTGTGCCTTCGACGGTAAGTTCGCGTCCGCCATCCGCGACGGTGACCTCGAGCGTATTCGGATAGCCGCGTTCGCGGCGGACAGAAGTTTCCTCGACCACGAGCCCCCGTTCTGCTGCCGCCTGCGAAGCGCTCACGAGGTTCACTTTCTCCGCAAGGACGGAATTCAGAACGCCGACAAGCACGGCGCTGCGAACTACGTGCGCACCCAATTCGGCTGGCTCGCCAGCATATCGAATTCGGACACGCCCGAAACTCCGCGATGGCGCTGCTTGCGCGGCCAGCGAACCAAGCCGCTCACCCAAATCCAGATAAGGCCTCAGCCGCCTGTATTGTTCGGCAGTGAGGGAAGGCATGTTGACCGCGTTGCGAATGATCCCGTCCGCAAGATAGTCGCGAAGCTGTTGCGCTACGGCCGTCCCGACCTCTTCCTGCGCTTCCGCGGTCGACCCCGCGATATGCGGCGTGGCAATAACGTTTGACAGACCAACGAGAGGTGACTCCTTCGGCGGTTCTTTTGCAAACGTATCCACGGCCGCGCCGGCGAGCTGGCCGGAGCGCAGGGCCTCGGCGAAGGCAGCTTCGTCGATCAATTCGCCGCGAGCGCAATTGATGAGCCGCGCTCCCTTCTTCATCAGCGCGAGCGCGGCAGCGTTTATGATCTTTTCCGTAGAGGAACTGAGCGACAGATGGAGGGAGAGGATGTCCGAGCGCCGCAAGAGTTCTTCGAAGGGAACTAGGTCCACTTCAACTTCGCGTGCTGCGGCCGGAGTGACATACGGATCGTGGGCAATCACCTTCATTTCGAACGAGTGCGCGCGCCGCGCAACTTCCGTACCAATGCGGCCGAGACCGAGCAGACCAAGAGTCTTGCCGCGCAGTTCCGTGCCTGATGCCGAGGACTTCTCCCAGCGCCCGGCATGAATCGAAACGTTGGATTGCGGCACCGAACGCGCGAGCGCGAGCATCAGCGCAAATGTATGCTCGGCGACGCTGACCGAGTTTCCGCCCGGCGTGTTCATCACGAGCACGCCGCGGTGCGTGGCCGCGTCGATATCGACGTTGTCCACGCCAACGCCGGCGCGCCCGACCACGCGCAGCTTAGGCGCCTTTTCCAGCAGCGCTGCAGTGACCTTCGTGGCGCTGCGCACCACCAGCCCGTCGGCGTTCGCGATTTCGTCCGGAAGAGTTGCTGCGGTTGGCGTGACGACTTCCCATCCCGTCTCACGCAGGAGATGAAGACCACGTTCACTTATCTTGTCCGCGACTATGATTTTCATGCGCAGCAATCTAATAGCAGATGGCTTTGATGTCAATTGGAGATGCAGCGCGGGGTCCGTATGCTATGCTTTGGCGAGGAGCGACACACGAATGGGCTACATCGAACGTATCCAGAGCGACCTGACCGCGGCGATGAAGGAAAAGGACGAGCTGCGGCTCAGCGTCCTGCGCATGGTCAAGACCGCCCTGAAAAACAAGGAAATCGAGAAGATGCGGCCGCTTGAGGATTTGGAATCGCAGCAGGTGCTGCAAACGCTCGTGAAGCAGCGGCGCGAATCGATCGATCAATTCAGGAAAGGCGGCCGCAACGACCTCGCGGAGAAGGAAGCGAAGGAAATCAAGATCATCGAGACCTATCTTCCTGCCGCACCCAGCGACGAAGAGGTGCACCATGCCATCGAAGCCGCCATTCGCGAAGAAGGCGCCGACTCCCTGAAGCAGATGGGCGCCGTCATCAAGGCCGCTCGGGCGAAACTTGAGGGGAAGACGGTGGACGGGAAAATTCTCAGCGATCGCGTTCGCGAACGCCTTAGCCCAAAGCCCTGAATAAATGGGCTTCCTGCTTTGCGTTGCCTTGACCTGTTCAGTTCGAGCGCTTAAGTACGGCGCTCGACCTTTCATCCGCTGCGATCTGTTGGAAGAAAGTCTGAGCTTCTTTGAGTTGCGATTTGGGGATAAAAACGTCCCTGATCTCGTAAGTTCGCTTGTAATGGAGCGTGTTGCCCGTGACTTGGGTCTCGCTTTGGTAGAGCCCGTATGGGGATTCGATTTTGACCGGGCTCGGCAACTCGTCGACCACGTAGCCTGACGGCAGAGTGATATCGAAGATGTCATCCTGCCTGGTTGCTTCATCGAACTCGACAGGGTATTGGCGCGGCTTCCCAGGCTTTCCCGCCAGGATAGCCAGGTAATACGATCCCTTTGCGCCCACGACACGCGGCCGGACAATCAGCAGGTTTCCCGCCGTCTTGGCATATCCTTCCGCGGTAAAAGTATAGTGAAGAGTCAGATTGTCATCGTATTTCTCCAGGTTGCCGATCGTCGCGCTGCTTAGCGTGAAGCTACCCAGGAAACCCCCGAGAAAAGCCTCGACGATCTTGTCGCGTTTTGCCGGAGCCGTTTCCAAAAACTGCTCCCGCTTATCGGATGCGGGCCCGCCCCAGAGTATCTCTTGAACGTTTCCAGACAAGTCGCCCTTTGATGAAAGGTTGAGCGTCGAGGTGCGGAGTAAACGATTGGTCGCTGGAGCAAGCAGAGGAGTGCCCACTAACTGTCCGCCGTCAGGAGACAAAAGAAGCGCATAGCTCTGCTGCAGTTCTGAAGGCAAATACCCTAGAGGTACGAACTCATCGGTCGGGTCGAAGATGAGAAGCCGGCCGAATTTGGGGTCCGTCACAGTAGCATAGAGCGATGCACCGGGGGCATCGTTGGGAAGCCGGATAGCAAGGATGACGTGATTAAAGAGATTCGAAGGGAAATCGGCCACAACGTGTCCGCGCTCTGTATTGACGAGGACGTTATACGATTCGACTCCAATCTCCCGCAGCATCGTGTTCAGGAGAGTGGCCTTGTCTTTGCAATCGCCGTATTGGTGAGCGAATACGTCGCCAGCCGCATGCGGCTGGTACCCTCCAATGCCGATCGAGATTTCGACATAGCGAATTTGTTGCTGAACGAAGGCGGCGAGCGCTTGGATCTTGTCGAGCGGGTTCTGCTTTCCTGCCGTGAGTTCCGTCACCTTCGCCTTGATTGCCGGAGTGGACGCGCGCTGCGGTTCGACCAACCCGTACGCCCAGAGTCCGATGTCTTTCCATGACCCGGTCGTCTTCGATCTCAAAGCTGGATCGCGAGGGTAGTATTTGACGTGCATCAGCCTCGCGACAGTATTCCATGCCGGCATATCGGGTTCGACTTCGATCGCAGGGCTGTCGTCCACCTCCCAAACGTACTGGTTGGGGCCCTCGCTCTGCGGTTTTTGTTCCGGGTAGTTCGCCCATAGAGTGCTGAACTCCCATCCAGCAGGGAGTTGGAGCGTGAAGCGAGACCTGTGGACCGGCACGACGTCTTGGAAATCCCAGACATCTTCGAACAGAAACGGTCGTTGCTTTTGCACTGCCTCGTAACCAACAACGCTGCCGGGGTTCGCCTCCGGGAACCTCAGGAACTTGGCTCGCTTATCACTGAAGACCTCGTACGACGTGATGGTTGCCTCCCCGGCGTCCTTCTCTTTGAATACTATTTCGTGCCCATCCGGAGTGATCGTCCATCCCCTGAAGAACGAGATTTTAGTCTCGTTGTCAAAATGAACTGAAGGATAGCCGTACTTCTCTCGAGCTTCTGGCCGGAGGAGTTTGTAGGCGCGACGCGTGTGCACTTCGATATCGCCCTTGTCGTTGACGATGGTCTGGTGTTCGTCGAGGAGAACCACAGCAACGGTGTCTTTGGGGTAGTCAGGCAGCTTCTCCCTTGCCAGCGCCCGAAGCCAATCTGGCGCGGTATCTGCTGCCTGCGTCGGGTGCGCGAACTCGCATAGGACTGCTCCCATCATCAGGACGACTAGGGCGGAACAACTAGTCGCCCTTGGGGGAACCGGATTGTTGAAAGACAACTTGCGTTTCATCATTGGATTTCACCGCATTGAAGAATATCCGCAGAGCAGGATAGTACTTCACGTCGAGCACGATTGCCTGGTCAACGAGATGACGTTTCACTTCGACCATGTTTTCTCGTTGGTGGGCCGTGAATTCGTAAGTGATGATGGCCTGAGTAGCAGGAATCGTGTGAGGGACTGACTCCAATTCGTATCCCTCCGGCGCCTTGATCTCTATATCATCGCTTTCTTCGAAAAGGAAATGAAAATAGACAGAGTTGGTTCGCTTTTCCGGCTGAAACGCCTTGGCACTCTCCGATTGGAAGATCGTGACAGGGACGAGCATCCGCTTCCCGGCTGCCGTCGCGAGCCCGGGAACCTTCACGGTTCCTTCGACATGCACAGGAAGGTCCACGTTGTCCCAATTCTCAATCTTGGTAATCTCGAACGTTGACCCGGTTGGCAGCCAGCCATGGACCACCTCTTCAAGGGCTTTTTTTCTGCCTACCTCGTCTTCCTTGCGGTTTTCTTCGCGAAGAAGGGCGCCGCGCTGCCCCGTAAAATCGATCTGCGCCTTTCCAGACACGGTGCCATCTGAATCAGTCTCGAGGACGGCATGACGAATAAGGGTGGCGTCGGAACTCGCTGGCGTGGGAGTGGTAATCATCATGCTGCCTTGCTTGGTCAGTCGGATTCCGGGTGAAGCCGTCTCGTACCATGGGAGCAATCCAAAGGTGTAGTAGCGCGCGCCGGGATCCAGGTAGTACTCTTGCGTCCCCGCCTTGACCCAGACGACATCAGCCGCAAGCTGGCTTGAATCCCTCATGTTCGGTTGGAAGATGTCCTCGTTGCGAGGGGCGACATATACTTCGGTTGCGTCGAAACCGGCTGCGCGCGCGAGGCCGACGAAGAGGAAGTTGATCTCGCGACCGTTCCCATAGCCGTGCTTCAGAACGTCCTCGGCATTTGAATTGCCCTTCAAACTCTCCTGTTTTTGTTCCTGCGCGGTCTTGTAGTCCTCCATGTTGAGGTTGCGAATTTGTTGAACGCGCGCGTAAAGCTTACGGAGTTTCATCTCCGGAGGGTCGGCGAGACTCACGACTTTTGAAACCTCGTCATCCAGCGTGTTTTTCTTGCCCACGAAGTGGTCAAGTTCCCCGTACCACTTCTTTCCCATGCGATCCCAGTAGTGGTCGGGTGTCTCATTTATGGGTTCGCTGAAGTCGCGATAGATGAATTCGACGCGGGCCTGGAGTATCTTCTCGGGAGGCATCACAGGTTCGACCTCGATGCCCGGCTCGTCATGCACCTCCATGATGAAATCCCCGTTTGGCTGCTCTTTGGGCAATTCACCGGGCCGCAAGCCGTAGTAGCGAAAGAAGAGGCGATAGTCCTCAAGGTAGGGCTTCATCGTGAAGTGGGCCTCGCGAGTGAAGAGTTCGCTCGACACAATCCATTCTTGGTCCTGGAGCCAATACGGAGGGTACTGTTTCCGGTATTTGTATTCGATTATGCAACCGGGCTGAACGTCCGGCAACGTGAAGGCCTTGACCAGATACTTTGTTCCGCTGAGTTTCCAGCTTGTCCTCTCGAATACCTTGCCCTGAAAAGGGATAACGCTCCCGTCCGGCCGGATCGTGCGCCCGTGCACATCCG
>Ga0187770_10001076_pt1 | contig 14191 bp, 6 predicted proteins | sample 0116_SJ02_MP02_2_FD_133154 | JGI IMG/M metagenome (GOLD analysis project Ga0187770, IMG submission 133154) | Tropical peat soil microbial communities from peatlands in Department of Meta, Colombia - 0116_SJ02_MP02_20_MG | ecosystem: Environmental > Terrestrial > Soil > Wetlands > Peat | place...
TGGCGCGGTCGTGATTTCTAGTCCGAACTGGGCGCGACTGCTCCACGGCCGCGTCGGAGTGTTGCCGCCACTGTTTGACGAGCAGGTTCGGCACATCGGCAATGCCGCGTGTTGGACGGGGGGAACGGACGGGCTGCTTCCGGCCGCGATTAAGAACGCGCTGCGCAGCGGAGCGAACGCGGCCCTGATTGGGGAACGTCTCATGTGCCTTGGAACGACGCGAGATCGCGCCGTGTTCAACACGGAACTGTTCGAGAAGTGTGCTCAGGCATTCATTCTTGCCCAGACAACCGGCAAGCGGATCAACCTGATTCCAGTTTGGGTTCGCTTTATCGCGAACCGCCGCCTGTTGAAGGACGAGCGTCGCGCGGCCGAAAGCTACCGCGCGGGGCGTATCCCCGAAGCGATGAATGCATATTGACCGAGCAAGCGATGACGATATCTGAGGAGGAGGGACTTTATATGCAGCGAACTACTTTTATTTATAGACGTGGGCCGCTTGTACTCATTCTGGGGGCCCTGCTCAGCGCCAGCATGGTTTGGTCGCAAACCAGAACCACGGGAGATCTTAGCGGTGTGGCAACCGATCCATCTGACGCAGTTGTCCTGAACGCGACCATTACTCTGACCGATCTTGGTACCGGAGCCGTCCAGACCTCAGCCACGGACTCTGCCGGCTTCTACAGGTTCGCGCTCTTGCCGCCTGGAGACTACTCCGTAGCCGCCAGCAAGGCCGGATTCCAAACGATTAAAAAGAATGTGCAAGTGTCGGTTGGAGTCAGCTTGACCGCCAATTTCCAATTCCGCGTGGTCTCGTCTCACGAGACCATTGAAGTTAACGTAGCTGCCGCGGGCATTGAGACGGAGGATGCGAACCTGAATACCAACTTCAGCGTCAAGCAAGTCGACCTGCAGCCCAACCCGGGCAACGATCTTACGGCAGTAGCCCTGACCACGCCGGGCGCGGTGATGAATACGGCTGGCGGTGCGTTAATGGGAGGCAACTTCGAAGTTTACGGCCTGCCGGCCACGTCGAATCTGTTCACGGTCGATGGCGCCACCGCCAACGACCCGTACTTCAACATCAACAACAGTGGCGCCGCCAACCTGACGCTGGGGCTGAACGACATAGAAGAGAGCACAGTCGTGGCCAACGGATATAGTGGCTCGTATGGCGGCATGGCAGGAGCCAATATCAACTTCGTCTCCAAGTCGGGGACGAACACCTTCCATGGCAATGCCAAGTACTGGTGGAACGGCGACGCCCTGAACGCCAACGAGTACTTCCGCAATCAGCAGGGCAGCCCGCGCCTGTTCGCTAATGCCAACCAGTTCGCGGGATCGGTGGGCGGACCGATCAAGAAAGACAAGGCCTTTTTCTTCTTTGATTATGAGGGCATCTACCTGGCAGTTCCCTCACCGGGCCCGGTGAATCTGCCCACGCCGGCGTTTGAGAATGCAGTGATTTCCAATCTCAACAATACCGGGCTCTCCGCCTCGGTGCCCTTCTATCAGCAAGCCTTCCATCTTTATAACGGTGTTTCCGCCGCAGGAGCGGCGCAGATACCCGGCGGAGGCTGCAGCGATGTCACTACGTTGAGCGGCGTCGCCTTCGGCGTATCGAACCCGTGTGCGGTACAGGTTCAGGCTGGCCCCAGGGGATACACGCACGACGTGGTCTATGTCGGCCGCTATGATGAAAACCTCGGCAACAAGGACAGAGTGTTCCTGCGTCTTGAGCATGAGCACGGACAACAGGATACTTATGTCGACCCGATCAGCGCGAACTTTGATGCAACCAGCGATCAGCCCCAATGGCAGTCGCAATTGCAGGAAACGCACGTCTTCAGCCCATTGGCGGTAAACAATTTCAATGCGTCGTTCCTTTGGTACAGTGCCGAGTTTGTCATGCAGAATCCTGCCGCAGCTCTGAGCTCTTTCCCCGCGGCCTTCGCCTTCGCCGACGGCTCCCTCGCAGCCCTTAATCCGGGCAACTTTGAGATTCCGCAAGGCCGCAATACCACGCAGTATCAGTTCACCGATGACTTCAGCTGGGTGCATGGCCGAAATAACTTTCGCCTGGGAGCGAACCTGCGGCGCGCCGACGTCAGCGACAAGAAATTCTTTTACATCACCCCGCTGATTGTAGAGGGCAGCCTTGGCGACTTCGTCAGTGGCGGCGGCGGAGCACCAACCGGCAACGAGATTGTGCAGAACTTTCCATCCAGGACGAACGTGCCGATCGCGCTTTATCAGTTCGGCCTGTACGGAGCCGACGATGTGCGGGTCACCAATAACTTCAAGTTGACGCTGAGCCTGCGTTTCGATCATTTCTCCAACCCGGTCTGCCAGATCAACTGCTTCCAGCGTTTCTCCGCACCGTTTGATCAACTCAACACCTCGGCGCCGGTAAACCAGGCAATTGCTTCGGGCTTGCACACTGCGTTTCCCTCGGTCACGGGGATCGTGACGCAACCTAAAGTAGGCTTCGCCTGGTCGCCATTTGGCAACCGGCACAACACGGTGATTCGCGGCGGCGCGGGTGTCTTCGCCGATGCTCTGCCCACCGGCGCTATCGACAGCTTCCTGCAGAACGCGCCGCTTGACCCCGGTTTTATCAATGCCTTCCTGCCAATTTCCCCTGCCCAGCAACCGCTCAATCTGTGGGTTGCCTCGCAGGCGGCTTACGCCGGCTTCCAAAGCAACTATGCCAGCGGCGGTCCGGTCCCAGCGCTCAATTTCTACAACGCGACCGCGGTCAAGGTTCCGCGCTACTACGAATGGAGCCTGGAGGCACAACAAGGATTGGGATGGAATACCACGCTGAGCGTGAAGTATGTGGGCAACCATGGTTCGCACGAAGAAATCTCCAACCTGGGCCTGAATGCTTTCGACGCTACGCGGTTTGCCGATCTTCCCCTTGCTCCTCCGGACTCGCGCTTCGCAGTGGTTGCGCAGCAGCAGAACATCGCCAACTCCAACTATAACGGGCTGGTCATCGATGCCAAGCACGACTTCAACGGAGGGTTTCACTTTGAAGCCGGCTACATCTGGAGCCACGCTCTCGACGAGATCTCAAACAATTCGCTCTCGCCTTTCGGCCAAAATCTGACCGGAGTGTACGGCGACGTCATTTTCCCGCAGGATCCCTACAACATTCGTGCCTACAATTACGGCAATGCGGACTACGACATTCAGCACAGCTTCACCATGAACTATGTGTGGAGCGATGCCTTCCGGCACCTGACCAGCCGCGGACCCAATCCTTTGTTGAAGGGGTGGTCGTTCTCGGGGACGATTCTGCGGCATAGCGGTCTGCCGTTTACCGTGTTCAGCGGAACCACAACCGCCGCGCTGCAGTCCACGTTAGACCTGCAGACCTTTCAGGTCACTGCGGCCAATTACGGTCCCGCCGGCGGCGCTCAGTATGTGTTTGCCAATATCACCGGATTTACCAGCCATAGCTGCGGCGCTTCGGCGGCGCGTGTGACCTCCACCGGCCAGACTTCGCCGTGTCTGCTGGCGGCTGATTTCGCGGACCCGGTGGATAATTGGGGTCAGCAACGTCGCAACCAGTTCCGCGGTCCGGGTTACTTTGACAGCGATTTCGCGGTAGAGAAAGCGTTCGGCTTGCCGAAGTGGGAAAGCGCGCAGTTTTCAATCGGTGCGCGCTTCTTCAACCTTTTCAACCATCCCGATTTTTACTATCCGGTGATGAACATTGATAATCCGCAGTTCGGACAAATTATTCAGACCATTAGCACGCCGACCAGCATTTACGGTGTCGGCCTGGGAGCGAACGCGTCACCGCGGTTGATCCAATTGCAGGGCAAGCTTGTGTTCTAACCGCTTGGTTGCATAACTCGATCTCCTCCGGAGCCGATGTAGGCGCGGTCTTCCCCCTCGCCTACATTCGTCGCCCGCCTGGTGACCGGTGAGGTTTGCGTTCCGGGCAATCCTTGCCTATCATGATTTAGTTTTTTTCTATCTTGTCCTTTCAACTTGTTGGGTTGTGTTGCGATTGTTTCCCAATTTTTTCCTTTTCTTGGAGGAACACGCATGCCCGATACTCTCGATGACTCGACTCTGGGCCAGAGCGCAGCCCAAGTGTCTTTCACGAACATTGGTCCCTATCGCCTGATCCATTTGCTGGGTGTAGGCGGCATGGGCGAAGTCTGGCGCGCGGAGCAGACCGAGCCTTTTCATCGCATCGTGGCGCTCAAACTGATCAAGCCTGGCATGGATACCAAGACAGTGGTGACGCGCTTCGACTCGGAGCGACAGGCCTTAGCCATGATGGACCACCCCAACATAGCCAAGGTTTTCGACGCTGGCGCAACCCCGGCGGGCCGGCCTTATTTCGTGATGGAGTATGTGCCCGGCCTTGCCATCACCAACTACTGCGACAAGTACCGGCTCACGATTAAGCAGCGATTGGAGCTGTTCCTGCAGGTATGCCAGGGGGTGCGGCACGCGCATCAGAAGGCCGTCATCCACCGCGATCTGAAGCCATCCAACGTGTTGGTCGAAGAGGTGGATGACAGGCCTGTACCCAAGATCATCGATTTCGGGCTCGCTAAGGCAACGGGGCCGAGATTGAGTGAGGCAACGATGTTCACCGAAGCTGGGGCGATGTTGGGCACGCCGGACTACATGAGTCCCGAGCAGGCTGATCTCAACGAGCGCAATATCGATACGCGGACCGATGTGTACTCCCTCGGGGTGATCTTGTATGAGCTGCTGGTGGGGGCGTTGCCCTTCTCATCGCAGGAATTGCGAGCGGCGGGCAAGGAAGCCATGCTGCAGAAGATCCGTCAGCATGAGCCGACCCGCCCCAGTTTGAAACTCCGGTCTTTGGGCAAGTCCGCAGCCGATTCGGCGGGGAAGCGCCAGGAGGAACCTCAATCGTTGGAACGGAGGCTGCGCGGTGAACTGGACTGGATCACGATCAAGGCGCTGGAGAAGGATCGCGCCAGACGCTATGAGTCCCCCTCCGATTTGGCTGACGACATCCAGCGGTATTTGCTGGATCGGCCGGTTTTGGCTGGGCCGCCCAGCGCCAGCTATCGCGCCCGAAAATTCGTGCACCGGCATCGTTTCGGCGTCGCAGTAACGGCGATAGCGACCGTGGCGCTGATCGGCCTTGCAACTACGATGGTGCTGCAGGCCCGTCGCATTGCGAAAGAGCGCGACCGGGCGAACCGTATTGCAGACTTCATGACGCAGATGTTCGTTGTTCCGGACCCGAGCGAGGCACGCGGGAACACGGTCACTGCTCGCTCGATTCTCGACAAAGCGTCCAATGAAATCAAGTCCGGTTTGGCTAAGGATCCCGAACTGCAGTCGGCGCTGATGTTCACCATGGCGCGAACCTACTCAAACCTGGGACTATACGGACTAGCTGACGGATTGGCCGCGAGTGCTCTGGACACTCGCCAGCATCGGCTGGGTCCGGAGAACCAAAAGACACTGGAGTCAATGACCCAGCTTGGCTGGATTCTGGATCAGGAAGGACATGAGGATCAAGCGGAGAAACTAACGCGCGGAGCGATCGACCAGGCCCGCCGTGTTCTCGGACCCGAGGACCCGCTGACTCTCGACGCCATGGATAACCTCGCAGTCATCCTGGAAAAGCAAGGTCATTTTCCGGACGAAGAGAAGCTGCAGCGTCAGTTGGTCGAAATTCGTACACGCCGGTTCGGCCCAGAGAATCCGCGTACCTTGCGTTCAATCGTGAAACTGGCGGACGCTTTAGGTCGCGAGGGGCGGCCTGCCGAGGCCGAACCAATATACCGGCAGGTATTGGAAATCCAGCAGCGCCTGCTGGGACCGGAAGATCCTCAGACGATCGCAACCATGCACAACCTGGCAAACCGAATACAGGAACTGGGCCGCTACACCGAGGCTGAGGCACTGTATCGACAGACGCTCGCGATTGAGCTACGGGTGCTTGGGCCGGAACACCCCCGAACCCTCAGCAACATGTCAACCCTTGCCAGCACGCTCTATTATCAGGGTCGTTCGGCAGAGGCGGAAAAGCTCTTCCGCGAGGCGATAGAAATTGAACAGCGCACCCTTGGCCCTGAACACCCGTCCACCGTCGAGGCATTGGAAGGTCTCGGCAACGTCCTCAGCACCGAAGGCCGTTCCGCAGAAGCGGAGAAATTGCGCCGTCAAATTCTGGAAATTCGAGAGCGCACGCTGGGGCCCGAAAACGACGATACATTGCTCTCAAAGTACAACCTGGTGGATAGTCTCTTCGACGAGGGCCGGTATCAGGAGGCGGAGTCGCTGATTCGTGAAACGCTTGCGGCCCAAACCCGCACCCTGGGCGCGGAAAATCCCGACACTTTAGCATCGAACACGATGCTGGCCAAAATACTCATCCGGGAGCACAAGTATCAGGAAGCGGAAAAAATTGCTCGACAGGTTTACCCAATCCAGCTTCGGGTCCTTGGGCCACAACATCTCGATTCGATGAACACACTTGAGGCCCTCGGACTTGCTCTGGTTAATGAAAGCCACTACGCCGAGGCGAAAAAACTCTTTACGGAGGAAATCGAGCAGGTAGGCAAACTCGAGCCAGCCAATGTTTCTACCGCCTGGTACAGCTTCGCGGCCGTAGCTGCAGCGGCGCACGATCCGGACGTGGCTGTTCAAGATCTACGCGAGGCAGTCAACCATGGCTATACCGACCTGGGTCACATTCGAAGCGATGATGACCTGAAATCGCTTCACGGACGTCCCAATTTCGAGGCGTTCTTGGCCGAGGCTGAAAAGCGCACCGCTGGCGCCCCTCACTGACATAATCGATCCGCGCTCGTGCACCTGTGAAAGCGGGTGTGGCACAAGACCGGAGCGATGGCATAGAACTGCGTACAAAAAGGCAGGAGAACGAAGTAAGAAAAGACGCGCATGCGGTGGTTTTCCAGCGTAAACCGTTTAATGCCAGAGCCACGCCTGTTCCGGGCTGGCCCGCCTGCGAACCGAACTTCCTCCACTGCTCGTAATCCCATCCCTGGTGCCACATCCAGACCACTAATCAGTACCGGATCTGGCAGCGACTGCTGCCGGCGCGACGAGATTAACCCCGTCCGGCTGTGTCCATACTGGCTTGCCAGTTGTCAAGTCGAGACGGTGCATAGTGATCCTGAGGTTATTGCGATCGACTTCCACGAGAAGATAATGGTAATTCACTTCCTTACTCTGGAAGGGGTCGGCCGGGGCTCGTTCAATCGGATACGCGTGCGCTCCCGCGCCGCCGGTCACGAAATAGGTAACGCCGCCGTGCTCATGGCGCTCGTAGTTGTGGACATGTCCGGAGAAAACGACGAAACGGGCACGGAGGTTCTGCTGCCGCCCCTCCAGCATCTTGGCCAGTTCTTGCTCAGGAGTCCGGGCTGAGTGTCCTCCGCCGAATTTCTTGGCATCCGACGAACTTGTGTAGGGCGGATGGTGGAGAGCGAGGAAAACGAAGTCGACATCGGCAGGAATCGAATCCAGCTTCTGCTTCAACCATTGTCCTTGCGGCCCAGAGATTTCATCGAGTGAGCTGTCGAGCGCCAGAATCAGGGTGTTGGCGGCTCGGACCGAGTAGTAACGGCTGTTCTTCAGGTCGGGGAAACGCTGGAAATAGTTTGCCAGGGCGACGTTCTCACTCCCGTGCAGATCGTGGTTGCCCAACACAGGGTATACAGGAATATTCTTCTCGCGCCAAATGCTGGTTTCGTTGTCCCAGACCTTCCAATCATTCACGTCGTAGCCGTTGTATACGATATCCCCAGTAAAGGAGATGAACGCCGGCTTAACCTCGGCGATGGCCTGCACTAGCGCCTGTCGCACGGCAGGGTTGGCTGCATCCGTGTCCTTGGGATCATGAAAGCGCGAATCGCCATAGGCGACGAAGCGGAATGGAGTGTTGACTTGCAATTGCAGGGCAACTGGCTGCATCTCGGGCGGCCGCATCTGGGAGTGGGAACGCGAGCAGGCGGCACATGAGAAAAAAAGAAGGACAACCGATAACTTCTGAAATAGCCTCATTTATTTATTTTCCCATAACCAGCACTTCAAACTGCCCCGATTCGGCAGTCGACGAGAACAACTGGTGCGTCTTGGGATCCGGCACTGAACAAGAGAATATATCTGTGCCGACAACAAGCGGACTGGGGACATGCCGATCTCCCGTCTCAACTGAGCGAAAGTGTCTTTTCGCTGAATGAGCGAGTGGGTTGTTGCAGTGGCGAGTCTAAGAAGCTGTTGTGAAGCCGATGTTAAAGGAAGGTTAAAATTTCTTCAGAATGCACTTTCAACCCCGTCGACGTTCTACTCTAGTCCCGGCTGGTGAACCCCAGTCAGCATGGGTTGCTCGAATGAAATTGCTAGTTGTGGAAGACGAACCGCGGATGCTGGAATTGCTTTGCCGCGGACTGACCGAGGAGGGACACTCGGTGGTTTGCGCGGTGGATGGCTGTGAAGCATTACTCAAAGTTCGGGAGCAGGAGTTTGACGTCGTCATTCTCGACATCATGATGCCCAAGCTGAATGGTTTCGAGCTGGCACTTCAGATGCGCGCACAGAGGAACTCCACTCCCATTCTCATGCTCACCGCAAAAGACACAGTCCCAGACATCGTGAACGGGCTCGACCTGGGGGCTGACGATTACATGACGAAGCCCTTCTCATTCGGGGAACTTTTGCTCCGATTGCGGGCGGTGAGGCGGAGGGCGTCGACATGCCAAACGGCGAAGCTTCAGTTTAAAGACCTTTGGCTTGATGTCACCACTCATCAGGTCAGCCGCGCCGGAGAAAACATAAGTCTCACGCGCACCGAGTATGGCTTGCTCGAGCGCCTGATGAGCAGTGCCGGAAGGATAGTTCCCCGCGAAACTCTCATCTTGTCGATATGGGGCCACAAGGCCGAAATAGAAGCCAATACGCTCGATGCTTTCATGTATCTATTGCGCAACAAGATAGACAAAGGCGGTCGTGAGCGACTGATCCATACTGTACGTGGAGTCGGATACATAATGCGGTCGGAGGTCTAATGGTGAAGAAATGGTCAATCGGTGCTCGGCTTACGCTCTGGTATCTTCTGACCTTCGCCGGGGCGCAACTCATTTTTGGCGCCGGAATGTGGTTTCTTGCGCGACGGAGCCTCTACCGCATCACCGACGATGCCTTGAAAGGGCAAATCGATGATCTGACCAACTTTTTCGAAGCTCAGAAGAAGAACGCCAGTGTCGCCAAGCTGCAGGAAGAAGTCGCCGAAGCGTATCTGCTGGAGCATTCCGGTGACTATCTGCAGATTTACGACGAGAGCGATGGCGCCTGGATTTTTCGCGCTGATTTTCTGCGAAAACACGCGTTTCCGCAAGAGGTGGGCAGCCTTTCGACGCGAGCCCGTTATCGCGACTATCGGCTGGGTATCTCTCTTCGCTTTGTGGCTCAGAGGATCGAGGCGAATGGCCGTGTCTTCACTGTGCAGACGGGCCTACCGATCGACCAGGTGAACCAAACTCTGGTTCTGTTCCGACGCGACCTGCTGATTTTCGCTCCACTATTATTGCTCGCCGCTGCGGTTGGAGGCTTCTGGCTGAGCCGAAAAGCTTTATCGCCAGTGGATACGATCACCCGAGCGGCGCGAACCATCAATGCATCGAACCTTAGCGACCGGCTTGTAAAGCTGACGACGGGCGACGAACTCCAGCGCCTGTCAGACACTTTGAATGAGATGCTGGGGCGCATCGAGCACGCATTTATCCGTGTAACGCAGTTTACAGCGGACGCCTCTCACGAATTGCGCACACCTATCTCATTGATTCGCACCGAAGCCGAGATTGCGCTTAGAAAGTCGCGAGGCGACGCGGAGTATCGCGACGCTTTGCGTCATATTCTCCTCGAGGCCGAGAGAACATCGGCACTGGTCGAAGAACTGCTGACGCTCGCCCGAGCCGATTCCGGACGGGAGAACTTGCGCCTGACGCTTATCGACCTGCGTCCGGCGCTTGCGGAGACGGTGAAGGGATGGCGCCAAGTGGCGGAGACCCGCAATTTGCAATTCACTGAAGCCATCGCGGATTGCGAGCTTCCGGTGCTGGCGGACCGCAAGGCCGTGCAACGACTGCTGGGAATCCTGCTCGACAACGCCGTCAAGTACACGCCGCCGCCCGGAGTCGTCGAACTGCGGCTGGAAGCACGGGGCGATAAGGTTGTCATGGTTGTGCGCGACACGGGCATCGGAATTGCCGAGCAAGATCAGACCAGGATCTTCGAACGTTTTTACCGCGCAGATAAGGCAAGAAACCGCGAACTTGGCGGAGCCGGCATTGGCCTGGCTATTGCCGAATGGATCGTGCAGCAGCACTCCGGATCGATTGCCGTTCAAAGCTCGCTGGGTAGCGGATCCACTTTTTTCGTCGAGTTCCCTCTGCAGCCGGCATCCGCAGCTTTGGATCTATCCCAGGTAGAAGCGATCGCGGACTACGCAGACGATCCAACAGAAAAGGCACGCAGTTGATCCGTCATTCGCGAGTCTTCGAGCCTTGGCTAGGACACATCGAATTCTCCGCAAGGTAGTTGCTCGAATCTGAAAAAATATTAACCTGTCTTTTATCACCTTTTCACAGAGCCTTCCTAGAATTTTGGGGTCACGCGCTCAATCGCAAGTTTTCGAGGCATTCTTACCTCCAAGCTAAGGACACGGGCTTCTGCTAGCCATTCTCGTCGGAAGGAGCTGACAGTCATGAAGCAGAATTTTTCATGCCGCATCTTCTGTGTGTGGTTCGGTTCTGCGTTGGCCGTTATGTTGTTCCTGGGGGCCACCGCCGCCGCACAACATAGCACGGGCAGCATCAGCGGACGTGCCGTAGACCGCCAAGGGGCCATCCTTCCGGGTGCGCAAGTGAAATTGCAGCCGGGCGACATTTCAGCCGCCACCGATGGACAGGGGCAGTTCAATTTGATCGGCCTCGCACCCGGCGAGTACACCCTCACCATTTCATACGTGGGCTTCGCGATTTTCACTAAGCAGGTACAAGTTACTGCGGGTCAAGCCAGTCGGGTAGAAGCCAACATGGTTGTTTCTGGCAAGAACGAGGAAATCACCGTGGTCGCGGATGCGCAAGGTGAGGCCGCAGCCATCAACGAGCAGCGCACTTCCGACAACATTTTGGATGTGATACCGCAGGGTGTCATTCAGAGCCTGCCTAACGCTAACATTGCCGATGTCGTTGGCCGGATGCCGGGCGTAAGCCTGGAGCGCGACGAGGGTGAAGGCAAGTATGTGCAAGTTCGCGGAACTGAGCCACGATTGAACAACACCACGGTCGATGGGGTTGAGCTTCCTGCGCCTGAGGATAATGTGCGCCAGTTCAAGTTGGACACCATTCCCGCGGATATCGTCGAGTCGGTCGAAGTCAATAAGACACTGGCAGCCAATCAGGACGCAGACGCCATTGGCGGGACCGTAAACCTGGTAACCAAGAAAGCCGGCGATTTACCAACCCTGACACTTGAAGGAATCGGTGGATTCACTCCCATCCAGGATACTCGTTACATTGGCCTGGTGAGCGGCACGGTTGGCGAACGCTTTGGTGCCAACAAGCGCTTTGGCGCGCTGTTTTCGGGTAGCTACGATTACAACGGTCGCGGAATTGATGATATCGAGCCGTCGCTTAATGACACCCTGGTTCCCTCTTATGGCAGCATGGACATCAGGGAATACCGCTATCAGCGCAAGCGTTATGGTTTTGGCGGCTCACTCGATTACAAGCTGAAGGACCCAACCTCTGGTCTTTACCTGCACTACTTCATCTCCGATTTCAAGGATTATGGCAACAAGTGGGCCTACACTTTGAATGATGGGGGAGCGCCGCAATTTTCGACCTCCTCCCGCCTGCCAGACTATGGGGTCGCCAGCGTAGCTCTCGGTGAGAAGACTGTCTTTAACAACTCGTGGTTGAGCTGGGAAATCTCGGCAGCACGTTCACGCCAGTTGGCGGCGGCTGGCAATCCGGGAGCGACCTTCCAACCCATTCCGGGCAGCGCTTTGAGCAATCTCACGAGTTGTGTCAACCTGCCCAGTCCTAATTTTCGTCTGCCCCAGTGGTCACCATCGTGTTTTGGGTTCCCGACCTACGATCCCAGCCAATACGAGTTGACTGAGTACGATGGGACGACGGGAATAACCTCGCAAGTGAATTTGCAAGCCGCGGTGTCATACGCCAGAAACTACCATCTGGGTTCGCACTTCTCCACCTTCGAGTTTGGCGGCAAGATCCGCAACGCGCATAAAGGGCAGGACGCGTACTCGCCGACGTATGACCAAACGTTTATCCCCAACCCGTCGAACCCTCCCGTCTCGCCAATGAGCAACTACCTGAGCGGATTCACAAATCCGAACTACTATTTCGGAGCATACCCGCTCGGACGGGTCACCAACTACAACACGATTGTTAACAACCTGAATAATGTCGTGAACCAGGGCGCCTTGGCGCTCGACGAGCCCGCCACCATCTTCGGTTCAGTTCTTTCGAACTTTGACTTAACCGAACGAGTGTCGGCTGCTTACGCCATGAACACAGTCGAATTCGGACGCTTCCGCCTGCAGACGGGGTTGCGCATTGAGGCGACCCAGTTGAACATTCTCGGATTTTCAACCACCAACAACGGCAGCAGCACTGCCGAAACTGTTGTTCCACAACCGGCAAACTCCTGGTATTGGGATCCTTTGCCGAGCGTCCAATTACGCTACCGTCTCACCGACAATTCCGATCTCCGCGCCGTATATGGTCGCGGAATCTCGCGGCCAAACCCATACGATATGGTGCCCTACGTAACCGTAGATCAAAGCACGAATCCTTACACGATTAATATTGGCAATCCAAACCTGAAGCCTGAACACGCAAACAACTACGACCTGCTGTATGAACATTATTTGAAACCGTATGGTGAGTTTCAGGCCGGCTTCTTCTACAAGCAGTTGAACCAACCGATCTACTACATTCTCGATCCACACTACCAAGGAACCCAATATCCGCAATACGTCGGCGATAACTTTTCCTACATCATTAACGGAGTTAACGCGAGACTGTATGGCGTCGAGTTTGCCTACACCCAGCGCCTCAGCTTTCTACCGGGTGCGTTGAACAGCTTCGGCCTTTCGGCGAACTATAGCAGGACCGGTTCCAGCGCCGGTACTCTTCCGCTTCGTTCCGACAACCCAGCCTTGCAGCGCCAGACTCCCACGATCTGGAACCTTGGTCCTACCTACGACCGCGGACGCTTCTTCGCCCGTCTGGGCGCAACTTACAACAGTGCGAGTATTTATCAGTACCAATGGGAGCAATGCACACCATCGCAGTCACAACTCGGGGTTTGCGAAGACCCGGCCAGTCTTGGTCCCAAAGGACCGCTCGGCGACAACTATCTCTATGCACACCTGCAGCTGGATGCTCAAGCCAGCTTCCGCGTGCAGAAGAGTCTGACCCTGCTCTGGCAGGGATTGAACCTGACTAACGAAGTCTTCGGCTTCTACAACGGCAGCCCGTGGTACGTAACTCAGCGCGAATACTACAAACCGACGTACTCCTTCGGTATAAGGTGGGAACCACGCAGAGAATACTGATCGGTGCGACAGTGGAAGCTCCGTCCCACACCTTTTAGGAGACCTTCAGACTTGCGTCTGTAATTGGGAAATTGGATAGCACAGAAAAAGTACGGAAGAAAGTAGGAAAGAGAAATAGAATCATGCTCAACTGGCTCCCTGTTGCCCCACAAAAATTCCTCATTCTCATTGCCGCTTTCTTCTTGATTGGCGTATCTGCCGCCGACGGCGGCTATTCTGTGACCAAGAGGATCCCTATCCCCGGCCAAGGCAGCTTCGACTATCTCACGGTGGACGAAGCCGCCCGTCGCCTCTACGTTTCGCACGGAACCCAGGTCGAAGTGCTCGACATAGACTCCCTGGCAGTTGTTGGCAACATTCCCAAAACACCTGGGGTGCATGGAGTCGCGATCGCGCCCGAGTCTGGCCGCGGGTTTGTCAGCAACGGACACGCTGCTACTGTGACGATCTTCGACTTGAAGACCCTGGAGCGGATCACTGATGTGCCCACGGGCCAGAAGCCCGACGCTATCATTTACGACCCTGCCACCTCGCGCGTGTTCGCCTTTAACGGTGGCAGGGTCGTAA
>Ga0187770_10001077_pt1 | contig 14182 bp, 14 predicted proteins | sample 0116_SJ02_MP02_2_FD_133154 | JGI IMG/M metagenome (GOLD analysis project Ga0187770, IMG submission 133154) | Tropical peat soil microbial communities from peatlands in Department of Meta, Colombia - 0116_SJ02_MP02_20_MG | ecosystem: Environmental > Terrestrial > Soil > Wetlands > Peat | place...
GATCGGCTTGAACAGGGCCTCTTCAGCAGGGGTCCACGTCTTTCGCGGTGGGATGTATCGGGCTAAGCGCTCATTTAATCTTTTTATTCTGTCTTTGATTTCCATCGGCGCTTCCAAATTGACCATTTGTGCTACATCGCAACGACATGTTGAAGCGCAACTACTACATAAACTGCGTCGTTTCTGCATTATTCAAAATTAATGAATAATTGTTAGTTGGTCCGGCATTGTTGCCAATTCAGCAAATTGTTTCTTGCATTTTTGGATCGAATTCGAAAGACCTTTATGCGGAAAGGATATTTTTGGGAACTATGTGGACAGATGCGTGCGTCTTCGCTTCGCATCACCTCGACGAGACGCAACGCATCTGCGACCGCGCGGGCGGTGCTCTGGGCCGGTCGGATGATCGCCGACGCGAAGATGGATGAACTGACCCGCACGATGGATCTCGAGCGGGCGCTCCGCGGAAAGGTAGGGCGCGTGAGCCCCGCGTTAGCGATCGCGCAGAAGGACCTGCTCGGGCGCAACACGCGCGTGCCGTTCTGGGCCTGCGTGTTCCCGCTCGCGTTCGGGGTGGCCTCGTCGTCGTAGGGCGGTTCTGGCGTCGCCAACGGGCGTACACTAAACGGAGCAAGGCGTGAAGAAAAAAATCCTGTTCATGGCCGAAGCCATCAGCTGGTCACAGTTGGTTCGGCCTATGGTCCTCGCGCGCGGGCTCGACCCGAGTAGGTACGAGGTTCACTTCGCCTCCGCGCGGTTCGACGAGCGCCTGTTCCACGGCACGAGCTTCACGCGCTGGCCGATGACCTTGCTCCCTGCCGAGAAGATCGAGGCCGTTGTTGCCTCTGGCTCACTAAGACGCTTGTATGGCAAGGCGATCCTGGAGAAGTACGTCGCCGATGAGCTGCGCCTCTACGAGGCGATCCGCCCCGACCTGGTGGTCGCCGATGGACGTTTTTGGTCGACCCCGGTTTCCGCGCCGGCGTTCGGCGTCCCATGCGCGACCATCGTCGACGCGTACTGGAGTCGTCGCGCTACGCGCGGGCGGTTCCCCATGCCCGACCACCCGATCATCCGATTACTCGGAGCGCCAATTGCCGAGAAGATATATCCCATCGTGCTGCCCACGATCCTCCGTTACATGGCCGCGCCGACGAACCAGCTGCGCAGGGAGTACGGGCTGCCCGACCTCGGCGACCTCTTCGACGTGCTCACCTGGGGCGATCGCCTGCTGTTCCCCGACGATCCGCTGATCACCCCGCTCACGCATCGAGCCCCGCACGAGACCTTCCTCGGTCCGGTTCGTTGGTCGCCGCAGATCCCCCTTCCCGCGTTCTGGGACGACCTCGGCCGCGATCGACCGATGATCTACGCCACCCTCGGCTCGTCGGGCGCGGCCTTCGCGGTGCCGCCGGTGCTCGAGGCCCTCGGCGGCATGGACGTCGACGTGGTGTTCTCCACCGGCGGGCGCTTCACGCCGAAGAACCCTCCGCGCAACGTGCGGGTGGTCGAGATGATCCCCGGCGACCTCGCCGCGCAAAAGGCGGAGTTGGTGGTGTGCAACGGCGGCGCGAGCACCGGGTACCAGGCGCTCGCCGAGGGGACGCCGATCGTCGGCATTCCGTGCAACCTCGACCAGGTCCTCGCGGCCATCGCGATGCGTGACGCAGGCGCCGGAGTGCTCCTGCGTGCCGCAACGGTCACTGCGGCCAAGGTCCGCGCCGCCGTTAAGCGCGTGATACACGAAGCGAGCTTCGAGCAGATGGCTCAGCGCGCGGCCGCCTCGTTCAAAACCTTCGATCCCCACGCCCGTTTCTGCGCGGTCATCGACGAGGTCACCGCGCGCGGCAGCATAGCGAACGAAACGATCAGGAGCAGGGCCGTGCCTTACATCAGCGGGCAATCCGAGCCCGTTTTCTATTGAAAATCGCATTGCCAGGCGAATCTGTCCGTTACGCAATCGAACAGAAGTCCAATACCAATATCGCACAATAAAGAGAACAACTCGATTTGACAATAAACTCAATGGCAGCAATGCAGAGTTTACAGCCCTTGCAATATAGGTAGTTTACTTCGATCCCGCCCTTTTGCGCACTCAAAAGCTTCTGAAGAATTCGTCAGGAGTCGGACAAGACGCGGTGGATTTTTACCGACTGGCAGATCGATTCCATGTGAGATAGTTCGCAGCGTGTAATCGTTGCGACTACTACAAGCCCTCTACCGCTACTGATATAGCCTTCCGCCCGACGTTTTAGTTGACGGTCTATGAATGTAGATAAGATATTGCCTCACTGCGACTTCTTCCGACGTCACAGCCAATGGCATTACTTGTCAATCCTTAAGCATCGGCTCGTTATGTAAAAAAGGCTACCTACGAGGAACAACAATACGGTTTAAAAAGAGTTTGTCAACTTGAGCTGGGTCTTGGTTTCAAAGCGGATTTATTACAGGTAAAAGCTTTGGCTTAATTGATTGCAAAGAACAGGCTTTCGGAGATAATAAATGCAAGAGAAATGTGGCAATTTTAGAAACAAGCTGAAGAAATGGCACGGCGTTTCACGCGCATCAGATCTTATCGGATAATCTATTATCAGTTTACGAGTCATTTGTGATATGTGGTACAGCATTATGAATCATGTCTATCAATCAGCAGGCGAGCGCCAAACCGATACCACTGAAAAGCTTGATTACGCTGATAGATGGATCGGAGACGCCATAGCGGTAATACCCCATCCAGGCTTTTTTGTGTTAATGGAAATTGATATGACGTCCTGTGATGACCTAATTCAACAATTCCGTGACAAAGGGGTGAAAATAACATATACGCATATCTTCGTTAGGGCCGCGGCACTGGTTTTATCTAAACATCGTGATTTGCATCAGCTTATTAAAGGCACTCGACGGCTACTTCCCGGAAATGTAGACATTGGCTTATCTGTGGAAGGGGATTCTGTTGCTGCTCCGGTAATGGTGATCGCGAATGCCGAATCAAAAACTTTGCAAGAAATTGCGCATGAGGTTGTTAACCGTGCACCGGAAATAAGGTCTGAAGATACAAAAAAGCTACGCGACTATCGTAGGTGGGGAATGGTCGTCCCTTTTGGGTTTTTGCGTCGATGGTTTCTTCGTATAGCACTTAACCAACCAGGGTTCATCCGTAAACGCGTTGGCACGTTCCAGGTTACAACGGTGAGACAAGTGGATGTAGTTGCCCCTCTGGTTCCTACAGCTGGCGCGATCTTGGGAGTCGGGCGTGTTCGTGATCGTGTGCTTGTGATAAACGGAAAACAAGAAATTCGCCCTACGGCATTCGTCTCATGCTCGGCGGATCACAAGCTATGGGATGGCGCAAGAGCTGCAAAGTTCATGACTGCGCTGAGCGACTTACTTCAATCGAACGAATTGAAGTCAGATTACTGAATCTGTTATCAAACACTAAAATTACCATGTCGGGGGTTTTTACCTCTTCTGTCCTTTTTTTGAGCTAACCCGTATTCATCATCACCGCTTCTAATAGGTGACGATCGTTGACGAAAAACTATCTCATTTATCCTCGTTTCCTCATTAATGCAATTATTAGTTCTTGACTGGACAAAGAGAGTTTTTGGTTCGCGCGCAAAAAAATAGAGAGATTAGAAGCTCTTCGGGAGAATCCCAAAAGCCAACATAATCACGGAAAATATCGGCTCATTATTGGCAATTTTTGTTCAGTCGGAGGTAACTGTCCAATAATCGTTGGCGTGAAGCACCCGGCAGAGTAGCGATTATGGTGACCGTTTGTAGCACGGTTTGGACGAGGAAGTAGGCAGACTGCGAATGAGGCGATATGCTAATAAGAAATGACGGTTGGATTAGTCAAGAATTTTATCGATCGTTCGGGGTGTGCAGATCAGCGATGACGCCATAATTGGTACACGATAGTCGTAACAAAAAAAGTTTAGCAATAGATGCTGAAGTAGAGGTCCATCAGCGAAGTGTACTCTATCACCCGTCATCCTGGCACATAAGCTAATTCCACCAACGACCGTCGACTGAACGTGTGAATCGTAGGTCTGTCCCACACTTAAAACTGGTTGGTCCCCAAACGCTCACCCAGATATTTGTAAGCTGATGGGCTGTGACTTTAATTGTACAATCTAATTATGCTCGGGGCTTAGCCTTCGCTTAGCTTTGAGTTATATATCGGTTATGCGGCTACTTGGATTGAGTTTCTGCGCACCCCTGTAGGTATCGATACGCACCGGCGTGGCGTCCAGCCTTCAGATCAGGTGGACGTCGACTAAGCTTATCGGTATTAGAGATAATTGGTGTGACTGTCGACTGGTACTTCGAGTAAGTCCTCAGCGAGAAGCTGAACGCAGAAAAAAAATCCCGCATCACGGACTGAATTCTGTCGTAAAATGTGGAACAAACTTAATGAGAGCCCGTGGTATTATCATCATATCATTTAAAAATAGGTTTTGTGAAAACAAAGAAGGAAGAGGTATGCAGCAGACTGCGGAGAAAAATAAATCGAAGGTTTTTACGCCAGGTGAAATCGGCTCTCTAACGCTTCGAAATCGAACGATCAGGTCCGCATGCTTCGAGGGAATGTGCCAACGCGCCACCCCTAGCGATACACTTATAGAACACCACAGAAAAGTGGCTGCAGGTGGCGTCGGTATGACGACAGTGGCTTATTGCGCCGTCTCGAAAGACGGAGCCGCCTTCCCGCACGAGATGTGGATGCGGCAGGAGATCGTACCCACACTGAAGAAACTGACCGACGCCGTGCACAAGGAAGGTGCAGCCGCCTCCATTCAACTGGCACACTGCGGCTTCTTCGCCAGCAAGGCCGCCACCGGCATCACCCCCATCGGGCCGTCCCGCAAGTTCTGCAGCTACCGTTATAGTTTCTGCCGTCCGATGACAACGAAGGACTTGGACAGGGTCAAAGAAGACTTTGGCAAGGCGGCGCTGATGGCGAAAAAGTCCGGATTCGACGCCGTAGAAATTCACGCAGGACACGGTTACTTGCTCAGCCAGTTCTTATCACCGTGGACCAACAGCCGCGCGGATGAATATGGCGGCCCGCTTGAGAATCGCGTGAGATACCCGGCATCGGTAATCAAACAAGTGAGAAGCGTCGTCGGTCCGGATTTCCCGATACTGGTAAAGATTAACCTCGAAGACGGCTTCAAAGGCGGCCTGACAGTCGATGAGTCCGTAGAGGTGGCCAAACGATTTGAGGCCGAGGGCGCCAGCGCGCTAGTGCCAAGCTGCGGGTTTACCGCAAGGACGTCGCTGTATATGATGCGCGGCCACACACCGCTCGCAGAGCTCGTGAGGTCAGAGAAGAACCCGGTTGCGAAGATGGCGACATTCATGTTCGGCCGGTTCCTCGTTAAGGACTATGAGTTTAAGGAGATGTTCCTTTTCGAACAGGCGAAGAGGATACGCGCGGCGGTAAAGATACCCGTTGTTTACATCGGCGGCATCCTCTCAATGCACAACATGAATAAAGCGATGGACGAAGGATTCGAATTCGTCCAGATCGGGCGAGCAACGGTGCGCGACCCCAACATCATCAAAAAGATGATTAGTGGCGAGGTGACTTCATCGGATTGCGACCACTGCAACAGGTGCATCGGTGAAATGGCGGCTACAGGAGTATTTTGCACATCTGAAAAGAAAGGATTGCTGAAGGAATCCTGAAGAAGCAATGTGTATGCGGCAATGGCATCTTCGCCGCCGCGACAAAAGTGATTGTTGTCAATAATCTGAGGGGGGCGGTATGAAGAACGTACTGATCACAGGCGTCTCTGGATATCTTGGTACCCTGTTAGCTAAAAGAATTGCGCAAGAAGCAGAGGTAGAGCGGATTATTGGGATGGATATAACGGAACCTGCCTTCCAATTTCCTAAGTTCAACTTTATCAAACACGACGTGAGACGGCCTTAATGGTTTGAGTAATGATACTCTGTTTCTGTGCAATCAACCGGCAATCCTGCGTGAATCGCCGGCACTCGATTTCCTTGAACGATGAATAAAGAGGGACCAGGTGTGATAAACAGGAGCATTAAGCACCGACTTCCTGCTTCAGTTTAGGATTATTGTTTGAAATATTGGTCAGGCGTTTCTTTTAAGGATCGAGTCCTAATTGTGAGATTTTTTTGGTGCTTGCGTTGCCGACCGATAATACGAAAACAGTTCGAGTTGAAAAAGAATCACATGCCGCCCCAACGTCTTCTATGCCTGCGGAGGGCCTTGCTTAAGCAGCTCCTGAATCTTCTCTGCTCCCGGAACTGATTGCTGCCACAAGATTTCGAAGGTGGAGACGAGATATTTAACATGGGTAGGTTCATCCGTCCAGAGCATGCTAACGGTTTCATCAAGCGAGACGCGCGTGATATCGATATTAATCGCACTCCCACAAATCCTTCTATCAAATACTGTGAACATTATACCACCATACTGGTCAAAGTGACGCGCCTCCGCACCAATGTCTAGGTATTGTTGCATCGATTCTAAATATGGGTACGAGACATCAGTTATGATTTTCATCACCCCCCCACGGTCTATAAACGCTTTTGTCTCCTCGAGTGTAAATAGAGAGCCCACGACTGACAATATAGGAGGACAAACCATCAGCCATTCCTCCTCTGATGAGTTCAAGGTACTCATAGCTATCGCTATGAGTTCGTTCAGGCTTTTAATAATCTTAAACGTGCAAACCTCATCGGATGGCCTGAATCGCTGCTGCATCGACAGCTCCCGAAGCTCCTGCTTTTTCCTTTCCATTTGGCGGAGCTCACTCTGCTGCTTTTTTAGTGCAGCGTCAAGGGCAGCGTCGAGGTCTACCGCCGCGTAAAGCGTTGGTGAATCGAGCGATGGACGGACCATGCCTTTCTCGATGAGGCTGGTAAGCGTGCGGTGTACGTCTTCGCGGTACGTCTTGAGCGATTTGGCGAGCGGGGAGGGGGTTTTAGGACCGTACTTGAGCAGGTGAAGGTAAGTCCGGGCCTCTTTCTCGCTGAGCCCGAAACCAGTCAAGTGGCTGATGAACTCGTTGTCCGTGGTCATCAGTAATCACAATGAACGTCAGCTGAATGGTAGATATAGGTATTGTAGTGCCTTCCTTATTCTGACAAGAAAAGAACTAAAAAACAAAAAAAGGATAAGCTTCAAGCCTCGCAGCGGAACGCACCGTCGAGTTCGCAAATAATTACGACGCACAGAATATGCTTCTAGCTTTTTTCTCCCGGCAGCACTGAATTTACCCTGCTTTCTTGAGGCATAGCAGGTGTAGGCTCAAGTAGGCCACGCTCCAGCCAGGCACAACACAAAAGCGGGTTTTCTGCATAACTTCTTCTTTAGTTGACCCTCGATGGTTACGATCGGTATAGGTTTGTGGGAAACAGATCGATGAAACGCGCGTAGGGGGTAGGCGTTAAGTATGCATTACAACCACGCTTGCGGTAGCCGAATCATCGAGTAGGAACGTGATCGTCTTTGGGCAGTGATTTTGCGCTTTGAGATCGGTTGCATAAGTGAGAGTTACATCATGAGCACATTATTCACCCCCTAGGCGCTTAAAGAGTAGGCGCCGCACTCAGGCAAAGAAAAGCCCACCAAGAACGATCAGGCACAGTTTAGTGGCTGTAACGAAAGCCGAGAAATAAGGGCACTCAAGCAGACGTCAGATCGTTCCAACGATTCATTTTTTGACCATTTAGACACCGCAGTACCGCTTTTACGGTCGCATTAGAACCGAAGCCTTTATAATATCTTCTGAACGTTTTTAGGCGTCTTGTAAGGTCTTGCGAGAAAGTTATGCGCGCATACAAAATCGCCCCATTTTCTGTAGTCATTCTTCTCATTACGGTGCTATTTGCAGGTGCCGTTACCGTAAGTGCAGCGCCCACTGCACAGACCGTCCAGACCAACACGCCAACTATTTATTACGTTCCTCAAGCAGGATCAACGTGGGTCAACCACGGGACGGCAGGCGCCAGTTATAACGCTTACGTGAGCACGCCCAGTTTGTTTCAAATCCAACCAAACGGCTTCCCGTATTGGGGCCCCATTGCGAAAAATGATTTTGTCAGCATCCCGGCGGGGAGCGCAACTAACAACCAGAACGTCGTGTCGTGGGAGATAGGTTTTCATTTTGGCGGAACAGCATCTTGCCAGCGTTATCAGAAGATCTGGGATAAGGCGTGTGGCGGCTTTGTCTTTGAAATTGACACCTTAAATGGCGCTAATGGCTGCTACCTTACCATATGCCGTGCTACGACCGGCGGCAGCGGCATGCGGTGGTACATACCAACTGATTCCGTACTGCGCGCAGGCCATAATTATTACATTCAAATTTCGTGGGACACTAGTGCCGGCCCGGGAAAAGAAGCATATCCAGCGGTCTGGATCGGTGAGGACGGAAACGCGCCGGTGCATCAAACGCACTGGGACGAGAGCGGCGCCGCTCTTGCCGGAACTGGATCCTGGTATAATGATGCGGTGGGTTGTGTGAATCTGGGGAATACGGCTTCAGACGCTGGCAACCACGCGTCAGCGGAGACAGCTTGGCTCAACGGCGGCATCTTTGTTTATCGGCAATACAATTCAATCGTCGATTTTAGCAATGGCGGAAGCTGGAACACCGACAAACTGAGCTGGACTTAGCCGCGTCTATATCAGACGAAGAGGGCTGCAGGATGGCGCTTCTCGAAAAAAGCGAACGAGTAACCTAAACCCTTATTTTACCTTCGCCAAAGAGGCTGGCAACATTAACCAACAGTAAGCTGTTTAAGCATACGCCACAACGATGTCCTCGCCCTTAAGTTTCGTTCGGTCATCCTCCTCCGCAACTAATCACAAGTGAGCCTCAAGGGGTTTTACTGCCTTCCATCCCTTCCTTTCACTTTCGACACCTTCTTGCTCGGTAGTCACCATTAGCACACGTGCACTGGCTATGCGAGCGATACACTCTCAGATCAATAAGGGCGACCCGAAACAGGCCCTTTTACAAGCTCTTTCCTACCTACATTCACGAAGTGCCGCGCGAACAGAGGTAGAGCGTGTGGAATGGCTTGATAGGCCGTTTGAAGGCGGAGTTTGAGCTTCAAGAAGTGACTGGTAAAAGGCAACTCTCAGTAGGCGATGCGGTTCTGCGACGGGTAGTGCGCGCGAGCGTGATTCACAAAAAGCTTCTGATGTCGCGTTTGAACTGTTTCCTTATTTTATTGGAAGCGTACTCGAGACTAGGAATCCATGTGACAGCCGTTAACACTGATGCGAGGATTGTGAGCACAGGTTGCCGCGAAGAAATCGGTAAGTTTTCAACTTCAACGTTGTGTCAGCGGGCAACTATGAGCTCTCTCATCATCAGACGGATCCGCGACATTTAACGTGAAAATGCTTTCCTGATTGCCCCGGTTTGGAAAGCGGTATTTCCAGATGACCAAAGCTATTTCTGATCTAGCCGAAACGTTTCCCGCGTCACCATCGACGTCTGCGCCTATTGCATATAGCTCGGCTTCAAGATACGGGGCGTCAGAGTGAGCTTTTTTCTTGCGGCCACGTTTTTTCAAAACTTTGCTTCCGCCTGAATGACGCTTGAGACCTCGGAGCTCGCCATTTGAATCAGCAACACGGAGCTTTGAGAGCCCGATACAAGCACCACCTGAAAAGAGCCCCTGAGTGGAACTTCTATATTCGCAAGACGATGGGACAGACTGAAATCCCGTCAAGTCCGATCTCCGAGAAGCAAAAAGGAGAGCTTGGACAGAGAAAGCAGCAAGAAGAAGGCTGATGTAGTCTGATCGAGTGCAGGTGACCTGTGCAGATTAGAAAGATTATACTTAGGCGGTCGGCGCGAGTTAGAATGAACGCGGATTGACAAATAGCAAGTTCTAGCGGTATTTTAAGGCCACCAAAACACCCAAAACTCCCTACTAAAAATGTGCTACACCGCGCATGAAAAACGCCATGCTGAGAACACAGGAGGCGCTAACCCGTTGACTTTAATTTGCAGAACTGTAACATATCATGCTTTAAACCAAAGCTAACGTCTTTTATCCCTGGCTGTGGCTTGTGTTCGCAACAGTGCAGGAGGCGACGAACTTGATCGAAGACGATGTCGAAGAGTTAAAAAAGCGAGTTGAGCAACTTGAGGCTTGTTGTAAAGAACTCCGCGAGAAAATACGTCCTGAAAGAATAGTGCCAGACATTTACAGATTTGACGAAGAATTGGTAAAGCGGCTAGGGGGCCGCGTTTAGAACAGCGACTTATACCCCACCACACCTTGCAATTTTTTTAAAACGATAGGCGGTCCAGACGGTTAAAAACGAGCGCATCTAAGCTGTTATTGCACAATCTTAGCCTGCTAAATGGCGCTGGCAAATTAACGAAAAAATTGATTTAGTATTTTGAGCTATTGCAAAGTTAATCAGTGAGATCGACATCTCGCTAATATTACATAGAACCACCAAAAAAAGGCCCAGCTTCGGACTCGTGTGAAATTGCCAGCCCTCTCCTGATATCCGTACGAGCCTATGTTGTTCTTGTTTGATTGATCGCACTGCAGCGTGTTTTTGCGCATATTGTCGCGATTCAGCGTCTCGCAAGAAAAGTAGGTATAAATGAAAGATTTCGATTGCTCTGCTATTCGACATAGCAAAGAAATATGTTCTTTGACGTTCTTTTTTTGGCACGATCCGGTTGCTCCGCAGCTGAAGCTCAGCACGATTTCCGAGCAATAGCTGCGGCGTATTCCTTCCCGCAGGCTACAAGAAGATTCGCTTGCAGGGATATCGTACCGGTGCATTGCATAGCAAAAGGAACCGATGCAGTCTTGTGAAGAACGTGCTGTCAAGCTTCGGCTGACTCGGCGATCTCATCGAGACAAACGCGTTTCTGAGAACGTGCACGTTACCACACCAAAAATGCCGGCATAACCGGTATCTTTAAGTCGTGTGTGTAAGCCAAAATTGTAGCAACAGTAGAATAGACCGATCTTGGGTCTATTCATTAAGCTGACTTACTTATACGAGCGCGTTATGGATAATGAAAAGATTTGCAAGAGCTGTGGCGCGAGGAATCAACCGTACGCCGCATTTTGCGCAGATTGCAGCGAGTCGTTCATCCGCCCTGCAACCTCAGCAGCCGCAGTTATCCCTCCCGCCTACCCAGGAAGAGCCTCTAAGGCGATGAGCCATCGTCGCTCTCGCCGCCGCGAGAAGCCATCTCCGCGGTTCAATAAGCGATATATCCTTTATGGCGTGCTAGTCCTTTTATTGTTATCTGTCACAGTGGGCTCGTTTCGCTTCAGTAGCAGCGGCAACACTACCACAGCCTCAGTGTCTTCTCCACCGCGCCCGCTGCACGCGCACCTTATAGTTTGCGTCGGGGATTCGATCACGGCGGGGTTTTCTGACCCCAACAACTGGCCGTATCATCTCAAAACACGGCTCGGCGGGGACTGGGAAGTGGTCAATCAGGGCGTTGGTGGGGCTAAAACTGGGGATATGTTCACCGGTATAGACGCGGCCCTTGCGTTAAACCCGCAATTCGTCATCATAATGGGCGGTACTAATGACCTAGCGAATGGTCAAGTCCCGCTTGCAACGACGCAGGCGAATATCAAAGCGATGTGCACTCGCGTAGAATCCTACGGCGCTGTGCCTATCCTGTGCACCGTCGTACCTAACGGTTACCACCTCTCCCAACGGGATATTTTGAACGCGTGGATAGCCGAGTACGCTAATTTGAAGGGATACAGCCTCATCGATTTTTATGCAGTCATAGACAACCCATCGAATCCCGGAGTTTCTAATCCTGCGCTGGTCATGTCGGACGGCGTGCACCCGAACCCCGCAGGTTATATTGCGATGGGGAACGCAATCGATCTTGATATCTTTACGGGGGGACGCTAACCCTGGTTCACGTGGTTCCCGGAGCTGAGTGTGCGGCCCTTTTCGCGACCTGTGAGGGCGACGGAAAACTTTCACACCGCGCGGAAGACTGTTAAATACGATGTACATAGCATGAGCGTGTCGATGCTGGAGAGCAAGAGCTCGCCCTGTGGGCTACCTCGAAACTTCCGTTTGCGGCGGGCTCACGCTCTGTATTGGCCTCGCAGCCTTTCTTTGCGACGATTTGCAGTCGGAGAACGCGGACACGCCTTACGGCTATGCTGGATCCCAGGCTCTGCTGCAAGGCGATTCACTAGTGACAAAGACCTTTCTGTAAACGCAGTTGTTTCTCTGTTTTTTTGGCCTCGCGATAACTGCTAAACGGGCAACGAAACCGCACAACTAGAGGCAAGAATTCGATATTTTCGTTCTAAACTTGTTTATCTTGAGCCGTAGCGGGGCGTTTTTTTTAGCGCCGACAGCGCGATAGCGTTCGCGGGCAAGCTCTGATAGTTAGGGTTCGTTGTGTCCTCCAGCGTGCCATCGAGCGGTGAGCCTCTTCGGCCCGTTGCCTGAGTACAGCACAGCTGTTTCATCCTAGAAAAGAGGATTCACGTCAGGGTGAATGATGTCATTATCTGCCGCGCAAGTGGTAAATATCATTATAGACTTCGGCAAGCGCCTTATAGGTCAGCGCATACATTAGGGCGTTTCTTATGGTCCACGTCTGGTTGAGGTTAAGCATCTCTGCTCGAACCGGATCGTCAGCGTACTGCACAGGAAGCACGCCTCGGCAGACCGCACGAAATGCTGGCTGGCCCCTTAACGTGGTGCGGTCCTTTCAGAGTACTTTGAGATCTTTGTTGGCAGTTGTTATCGCACCAGCATACTTCGGAGTGACCGTATCGAGCGTCGCGTGCTCGGTAAACTGGTCAGTGCTTAGGTAATGCCATTGAGCGGGGGTGCATCGGCGAGATAGATCTCGAGCTTTGTAGAGGTGGACTCGGCCAGTGTGTCGGTGCGAGTGCTTAATTCCATCTGCAAGAAATTCGCCGTCGATCGCTGCATCCTCATCTCATGAGATGCACGTAGCCACGCTCGCGGCCGTCGCAGTGACGCAAGGAAAAAGCGGGACGAAACGGTTTGGCCTTATTTGCTCGCAAATTTCTGCTCTAAGCGGTCTGACTACTGCTCAGTGAGCGCGTTTGTGAGCATGAATTCGACTGCGCCATGTGCGTAATCCTTCGAAACGCGTTTGAAGGTCTCAACGTGCGACGTTACAGAAAAAAGCGCGTCTAAGCCGTTCACCTTCAACATCGGCGCGTGTTGGTCGCCGGTATCGATGTACGTGGGTCGATCAAACCGTATGCAGATTTCGTGAGAGGGCGTCTCTCGTATCTCGGCCAAGTAGTGTTCGTGCAGGACCTCTCGAACGGTCTTAGCAGCGCAATGCTCATCAAAAAGATGCGTTTGTTCGTCAGGGCTCTGTGCGTCAATCTCTAAAGACCCCTCTTCTCTGAGCTTAGGCATCAAAACGCTCTCTATCCATTCTTCGTCAAATACTGGCGCGATATGTTCAAATTTCGGGATAAAAAAGGTGACGTCAGCGTCAGTCATTTCGATGGTGAAGGGAAAAATGTAGACGTTAATCCCGTGGCGCTCGGCGTAGCTGTGCGCCCATTCTTGATACCCGCTCGATGCGACGAATACCCCCTTGTGCTGCTCTTGCAAATCATTCAGAATGGCACGGAACCTGCTAAGCTCTCTTCGACTGACAGGTTTATCCCAATGTTTTGCTTCTATTGCGCACTTGTGTGCCTTTGTGCCCGCTGCGAACTCCCAGTAGAGATCGACGTGGTGAGTTGCTCCGCTTTTCCCGTGCAGTATCTTGTTAGGTTCAATAACGACGGTCTGGACCGAATCTTGCAGGCGTATCTCGTCAACCAGCTTCGTGACGATCGTCAGATGTGCTCCACTCCTGTGCGCCATACATCGATAGGTGACATTCTAAGCCGTATCAAGTTTTCTATGCGAGCCCGATCCTGGTTCGCTGCCTGGGTTTTCTGAATTCAAGAAGAAAGTCTTGGCGGCGCACACGAGGCCAGGATAGCATCTTGCAGAAGCAATAAACGTGGGGAAGTTGTCGATGAGCGCGTGCCTGCTTTCGCGTAGGTGTGACGTAAAGTTGTCGTCACACTTTCGCACACAAAGCCCGTCTCACGCGGCCTTAAGAAACTTTCTTGCGCAGTCTGGTTTGGAGGTGACTGTGATGGCAAAAACGGTAGTAAC
>Ga0187770_10001078_pt1 | contig 14181 bp, 10 predicted proteins | sample 0116_SJ02_MP02_2_FD_133154 | JGI IMG/M metagenome (GOLD analysis project Ga0187770, IMG submission 133154) | Tropical peat soil microbial communities from peatlands in Department of Meta, Colombia - 0116_SJ02_MP02_20_MG | ecosystem: Environmental > Terrestrial > Soil > Wetlands > Peat | place...
ACCACGACCGAGTTGTGGTTCTCAGGCATGAGTGGCAGCCCCCGCGCTGACTGCGTCGACAAACAAATCTTCAATCGATGGCGCGACCGGCAGAATCGCATCAAAAGGAACTTGCGAACGCTTAAGCCTGGCTTCAAACTCAGGAATGCGGCGCGCCACATTATCCACCACCACGTGCAGCCCATCGCCGGTCAGCAAGAGGCTCGATATTCCCTCCGCGTCTTTGAGTTCATCTCGCAATCGCCTCGGCTCTGCTGCTGTGATCGATAAAACTCCCTTTCCCAGCTTTGTTTTTAAATTTGACGGCGTATCGCAGAACAGCAACTTGCCCTGATGCAGCAAAGCAACTCGATGACAGCGCTCGGCCTCGTCAAGATATGCAGTTGAGGTAAGAATTGTGACTCCCTCCGCTACCAGTTCGTATAGAATGCGCCAGAAATCCCGCCGCGAAACCGGATCTACACCCGTGGTTGGTTCATCGAGCAAAATTACCTTTGGCCGGTGAATAAGTGCGCATACCAGACCGAGTTTCTGCTTCATGCCGCCGGAGAGTTTGCCTGCCAATAGCCTGCGAAATTCGCTCATACCCGCGGCTTTTAGCAATTGCGTTGAGCGTGTCCCGCGTTCGGTTTTGGTTACGTCGAAAAGATCCCCATAAAATCGGATGTTTTCATCTACAGTCAAATCTTCGTAAAGCCCGAATCGCTGCGGCATATAACTGAGTGAGTGCTTGGCGCCTTCCGGATCGAGCCCCACATCGAAACCTGCAACCGTAGCCTTGCCCGCATCCGGCGGCAATATCCCCGCCAACATGCGTAACGTAGTCGTCTTTCCCGCCCCGTCGGGACCGACTAAGCCGAAGATTTCTCCGGCGCTGACGTCAAAGCTCAAAGCATCGACGGCTCGCACGCCAGGAAAGTTCTTGGTCAATCTCTCGACCATAATCACGGATTGGATCGAATCCATCATTTCTGTGTGGTCGCGGATGAGCTCTGATTCTGTTTACTGGCATTTAATTCAATGCGCGCATCGGCAGGCATTCCCGGCTTCAATTCATGATTTGGATTGTCAATGTCGATTTTGATGCGGTAGACGAGCGTTACACGCTCCTTATAAGTCTGCACGCTCTTTGGCGTAAACTCTGCGGTCGAGGAGATGAATGAGATGCGCCCGTGATACTGTTTGCCCGGATATGTGTCGGTAGTGATCGTTGAGTCCTGACCCCAGGTAATGCGTCCCAGATCTGTCTCCGCGATGTAGGCGCGCAGCCAGATGTGGTCCAGATCCGCGAGAGTCACCACCGGAGAGCCGGGCGCAACCACCTCCCCCAGCTCTGCCTGTCGCACGGTCACCACGCCGGCCGACGGCGCTCGCAGAATTGTGTAACTTAAATTGACCTTCGACAAACCCAGGGCTGCATTCGCCTCGTTTAGATTGGCTCTCGCGATTGCGATGTCTTCCTTGCGGCTGCCTTCGACCGCTTCGTTGTAGCGCTGTTGCGCTGCCTTATAAATCGCCTCTGCGCGCTTCAGCCCAGTCGCCGCCTGATCGCGTTCTTGCGCGGATACCTCATCCCTTGCGAAAAGCTTCTGCGCGCGTTCGTTGTCGAGTTTCTTCTGCTCCAGATCGGCCTCGGCGTCGATCATTGTCTGCTGCGCCGCTCTCGTCTCCTGCTCGCGTGTTCCCGCCAGTGCCAGCGCAAGATTCGACTCGCGCACATGCACCGTAGCTTCATCGATGCGCTCCCTCTGTTTGTAGTCGGCATCATCCAGCCGCGCCAGCAGCGCGTCCTGCGCCACCTGCTGTCCTTCCTCTACCGGCAGTTCGACAATTCGCCCCGGCACCTTGAAACCTACCAGGCTTTCATGCGCTTCAATATTTCCGGAGAGCACAATCTCATAGTCAAATGCATTCTTATGCGTCAGGCGTGGGTAATAATAAACGCCCACAGCAACGGCCACTGCCAGCAAAATCACTATTGGGATTATTCGTTTCATCGCTTTCAACCTCTCAATTGCTGCCCACGATTGTTGCCCAGTTGTTATTGAGAACTCATAAACTCAACAATGTTCTTTTCCGTATCGCCCATGGCGCGCGCCAGTGCGCATTTTGCATCCACATGGCTGCTGACCGCAACAATGTAGTTCTCCTCGGCGCGCGCCAGTTCGTCTTGCGCGGTGACCACTTCAACATTGTTGGTTGTGCCCGACTGAAAACGATCCTGCGCCAGTTGTAACTCGCGCCGCGCCAGCTCCTGCCCTTCTCGCGCCACGTTTACCTGCTCAGTCGCCGATTCCAGATTGATCAACGCCTCGCGAATGTCCTCTTCAATGCCTCGACGCAAATCTACAATCTGATCGTCTATGCGCTTGATACGGCTGGCCAGCTCCTGCGCTTCTCCACTGCGGTCACGGTCAAAGAGCGTGAAATCTATCTGGCCCTGCACCATGCCGGTGCTTTGCACGCCTCCGATACTACGGCCTATTTCGCCAAAGTTGCCGTTAATGCTGAGCTTTGGATAAGAACGCGCGTGTGAGGCTCGCTGCTGCTCCACCAGTCCCTGCCTTTGGCTGGCAAGGGAAAGATAGTCGGCGCGGGTGGTGAGCGCCGCTAGTGCAAGCGCTTCCGGCTCCGGTTGCTGAATGGATCGAAAGTTGAGCGGCTCGGCAAGCTCCAGCGGAGTGGCCGGGTTCATGCCGAGGTTGCGCGCCAATTCAAGCAGCGACTGCTTCAACTGATTTCTGGCTATCAGCAGCGCCTGACGATCGTTGGCCAGTTGCACCTGAGCGCGAAGCACATCCACGCCAGTGGCAGTTCCGGCATCATGCTTGTCTTTGGCCAGTTTGTACAACGTCTCTGAATCGGTCACGCGCGACTGTGCTGCATCCACTCGTGCCGCTGCGGATTGTGCGTTCAAATAAAGTGCAGCAATGGCTCGCACAATCAGGTCGCGCGTATCGCGATAGTCCATCTTTCCGGCATCGAGAGCTCGTTCGCTGGCCTTGAATCCGCGATAGCTTGTCAGATCGACAACGTTTTGCTGCGCATAAACGCGGAAATCGTAATTCGAAAGCGGTCCGACCACCTTCGGAATCGGAAGACCGGTAAAGGAGAGTCCCTGGGCCTGCAAATCGTGGTTTTGATAATTTGCATAGACTTGTGCGTTGACGCGCGGCAGCAACGCTGCCGACAATCTGCGCATTCGCGTGCCTTCCGCCTCTTCAATCCTAGTATTGGCGACTAGCACGCTCAAGTTGGCCTGAAGCGCCTTCTGAATCGCATCCTGCAACGTGAGCCGATAAGCCGCCGCTTGCTGCGCTGCTGCTGATACACACGCGAGCAGGACGGCCAGACAATCAAATGTGGCAATGTGAAGTTTCGATTTCATGGCTTCTTCTCTTGACCGGAGAGCGCTATGGCTCTCCAGAAGTGTTGAAAGCTGTCCTCAATCCATACTTTTAACGCGGGCTCTCCATGTGCTGACCACAGCAGGATTGTACCCATCTCTGCCTGTAAAAGCTGAGTCGCAACCCTTTCCTTATCCAGGCGGGAATCGATTTCTCCGCGATTCTGCCCAGCGGCTATAACCTCTGCGATCATCCTGTGGCCCTCCAGCATCCTGCCCACTATGATCTTGCGAACGCCCTCGCTCGCCAGAAAAGAGGAAATCAGGGCGCGCGCAAGGTCTGGACTGCGCCCCGGCTCCTCGGCAAGTCGCAGCATCAGCCGGTGCAGCACAGTGTGAATCGCCTGCTTGCCTTGACTGGCAAGCAAAGCCGCCTTTCTCACCTTGCCCAGTTGAATCTCGGCCATCACTCCCAGCACATGATCCTTGGTCGCGAAGTAGTTGAAGAATGTGCCCTTGCCCACATCCGCAGCTTCGGTAATATCTTCTACCGTGACGTTGGGAAAACCGCGCTCGGCAATCAACTGCAAGGCGCAGCGAAAGAGCCGCAATCGAGTCTCCGCGGCGCGGCGCTCGCGGCGTCCGGCTACAGCAGTATTGGTCTGACCACCAGCACCCAGAGCCTGGACGAGTGATACGGTTTGCTTTTTCTGACTCATGCTCATATCCGATTATAGGACGTTTTTGACCGCTGGTCACTTATACTGGAGTCAGCTCGTTATGTCAATCTCTATTTTTGCTACAAGTCAACATTTTTTGCATTTGCTGATATTAGCTTTGCCAACCGGTTTAACTCCCTCATAAATCAAGAGATGTAGACTATTTGAACGCAAGCTATTTCCTGCCGTTACCGGCTAGATGCCATTCCCTGCCTGCATTAATCCGTCATTGCATCCGCAGTGCATTTCCCGATAAACTATTGGAGAATTATTCATTTCCTTCTGCTATGCAGAATGCAGTGCAGCGCGGAGAGGTGGCAGAGCCCGGTTGAATGCACCTGACTCGAAATCAGACATAGTCGCAAGGCTATCGGGGGTTCAAATCCCTCCCTCTCCGCCATAAAATATCTAGAATCAATAATTAATCGAGGACAAACACGTAGTTTTCGCAGAAAAATCTTGACCTTTTTCCTAGTATATTATTGACCTGCAGCTTTTCACAACGCTGCGCGTTGGGCTCTCACCAGTGCGCGAATGAACTCCGGCGTGGTTCCACAGCAACCGCCTATAAACGCCGCACCTGCATCACGCAGGGCCGCGTAATGCGAAGCGAAGAACTCCGCAGACGTGCCGTAGCGAACTACTGTCCCCTCCATCGTGGGCAGACCTGCGTTCGGCTTGATCCATATGGGCAGATCACAGGCCGCGCGCAACCGCCGGCAGATGGGCACAATCTGCTCCACGCCAACGCCGCAGTTTGCGCCGACCGCGTCAGCGCCAGCCTCTGCCATCGCCTCAGCAACAGATTCAGGCGTCGCGCCCATCATGGTGCGGTCTTTGTTCTTGCCGGAGTCAAAGGCAAAGGAAGCGATCACCGGCAACCCAATGCGCCGTGCTGCTTTCACTGCCAGGCGTGCCTCCTCGATATCGCTCATGGTTTCCAGTACTAACGCATCCGCGCCTGCCGCGGCGAGAGATCGAGCCTGAGCGATGTATGCCTCATCAACCTGCTCGCTATCGATATCGCCCGAGAGCAGCAACTTGCCCGTTGGCCCGAGGGAGGCAAAGACCAGCGCTTCGTCTGCCGCGTTACGCGAGAGCGCAACACCGGCGCGATTGATTGCGTCCAAATCCTCCTCAGGACAGTCATGCATGGCAATGGCGTTGGCGCGAAAGGTGTTGGTTAGGATGACCTGGCTGCCTGCCTCCGCATAGGCGCGCGCGACGGCTTCTACGAGCTCCGGATGGGCCAGATTCCACGAGTCCGGCATCGTGCCTGGTGGCAGGCCGCGCGCCTGCAACTCCGTACCCCAGGCGCCATCGGTAATCAGCAGGCCGTCCGCCAGCCACTCGCTCAAACGGCTCATTTTATCCTCCGTTTACATGCCTACAGCAACACGGCATGATCGCAGTCCACTATTACTTTTCGTTTTGTTAGCCCAAGCGCAGATACGAATATCCGTTGCATTCGTGGATAGTGCGCAATAAAGAAAATATCTTTTTCTCTGCCCAGAATGAATGCGAATCTATATGCGCCTGAATTTTCATCCTGCCCTGTTACGACACAGGGCCAGTATAGCGCCATTCATAAATTAGTGCATCGACAGTGAGGCGGCCGACGCACCCTTGGGCTGATCGACATGAATGAACAGGGTGAGGACAGCAGCCGAATAGTACAAAACACCGTAGACCACAACAACTCCGGCAATTCCCCAGAATGGAAGTATCAGGGTAGCTAACATCGGTCCTCCGAAATTAGCCAGGCCGCCGCCAAGATTCTGTACCGAAACTGCCGCGCCTTTGTGCTTCGGCTCCATCATGGGGAAGATCGCACCCATTGGCACAAATGATGTAACTGTAAATGCGAATAGTAACGCAGCTATCGTAGCCGCCAGCGTGTTATGTGGAAAGTGGAGCGGTAACCAATAAAACAGCAGCGAAGCGGTTCCGCACCCCACAAAACCCACCCAGCGCATTTGACGCATCCACCCAATCCTGTCTCCAATCAGGCCCCAGACCACATTTGTTACAGGCTGTACAAGAAAGAACGTTCCCCAGATGCGCGCCCATTCCGAAATGTTGAATCCAATCTGCGCGGATGTGTAGAACAGCGGCATGATTACCGGAAATCCGAAGAGCGAAAGGTTACAGATAATGCGCGTCACCAGAGCCAGAGCAATGTTTCGGTTGTGTAAGATCAGCGTGACGCACTTGCTGATCTCCTCCAATTTGCTGGTATCGCCACGTTGAAGAACTACACTTGGCTCAGTCGGAGCGCCGTCGGTAAAGAAGAGTATAAGTATCCCTCCGGCCAACACCCAAGCCGTGGACATCCACAAGGTTCCCATGTATCCGATCCAGGGAATGGTAAAGCTGGGCAGATAAGACCCAACAATGCCATAACCTATGGTGAACATGCTCCAGGTCCATCCGATGGCCGATGCCAGCTCATGGGGCCTGCTCTTCTGCACTACCCAAACGAAAAATCCGTAAAAGAACATCGGATAAGCGAAACCGCGGATGCCGTAGAAAAGCAGTGTCAGTGGCATATTGGGATATGTGAGGCCCAGCCAAAGAAAAAGCACATGGAAGACCAACCACCAGCCGATACCAATGAGCATGATACGGCGTGGTGTAAAGACCTCAGCCAGCACGCCTGAGAGCCAACTCGATAGCGCAGCGGTTGCGCCGTAAACGGTAAAAACCAGCGCGGCATTGGTTTCACTGAAGCCCAGGTTGACCAGGTACTTTGATAAGAATGCCTGCTCTATGCCATCGCCTGTCATGCAGAAGACGATGGCAATGAAGCCGCCCAGCAAAGCCAAGGGCATGCCCAGGATAAAACGATCGTGCTGGGCAGCCCTGGCTGCCGGGTCATCGTGGTAAAGATGGCTCACCGGGCGGATTCCTCGACGACAATCTGCAGCTTGACGTCGGCGGGGCGGCCCTCGGCGGCCCGTTCGAAGGCGGCGACGCTCTGTTCAAAGGGAAAGCTGGCCGTGATGAGCGGTTTCAGGTCTACCTTGCCTGAAGCAAGCAACGCGACAGCTTTGGAGTAGACATTGGCATAGCGGAAGATGGTCTCGATGCGCGCTTCCTTGGCCTGTGCAGCCACTACGTCAAAAGCAACCGCGCCGGGCGGCATTCCCACGAGTACCAGCGTTCCTGCTGGCGCTAAAAGGTCGAAGATACGTTCATAAGCATGGGGGCTGCCGCTGGCCTCGAAGACGAAATCCGCGCCCCAGCCTCCGGTCAGTTCCACCACGTGCGCAGCCAGCGATCCGTCGCGAATATCGAAGGGATGAATGCCGGTATACTTTCCAGCGATAACCAGCTTCTCCGCGGATAGGTCGGAGATCACCACCTGACCCGCGCCTGCGGCTAAAGCCGAGAGCGCCACCATGATGCCGATCGGTCCGGCGCCAATGACCACCGCCGTGGCACCTGGCTTGATTTCAGCCTTGGTGGCCGCGTACAATCCTACGGCGAATGGCTCAACCATTGCGCCCTCCGCCAGCGAGACCTGGGCAGGCAGCTTGAAGGTAAAGGCCGCTGGATGGACGACCTCGCTGGTCAGGCAGCCGTGAATCGGCGGTGTGGCCCAAAATCGCACCGCTGGATCCAGGTTGTAGTGGCCCTCCCGGCTTGCGCGCGATGTCATGTCGGGAATACCCGGCTCCATGCACACCCGGTCGCCCGGCTTAAATTCCCGCACCTCGTCTCCAACAGCGGCCACTATACCGGATGCTTCGTGGCCCAGCACCATCGGCGCCTTCACCACGAAGGGGCCGATGCGGCCATGTTGGTAATAATGCAGATCGCTGCCGCAAATGCCCACACGAGCAATTCGGATGTGCACATCGCGCGGCCCCATTTTCAGTGGCAAGTCAATTTCGCGCAGCGACAGACGAAGTTTTTCTTCCAGTACAAGAGCTCTCATATCGGATCTCTTTTTAACCTTAAAATCCCACTCCGAGCTAGACTGTATTCGTTAATGTGTGCTTGTGTCCAGTCTAAAGTTGCGAAATTAGAACCCTAATCGGCGCGGTGCATGAATTTAACGAAACGAAATAGAAAGTTGTTAAGCCATTTCAGAATGGATATAGTTAGCTTGAATGGAAAAGACTTAGTCCGGAAAAGCCATGCAAGCGGCAAACTGATCCTGAAAGCCTGGGTCGGCGGCTAAATTCACGTGCTCGATTTTTGGCAGTGCTGGCTCGTCATCGGATAAAAGCAGAATTTTGGCGCCCCGCAATGCCGTATTGCCGCTGGCGTGAATGCGCTCTCTTGGCGCTTCGATAAGCCCTATACGAATGGCGCTCTCGGCCTGCACATAGTTGCCGAATGCGCCGGCGAGATAAACACATTTGAGATCCATGACAGTTGCGTCCAACCGCCTTAGCAACAACCTGAACCCGGAAGCGATGGCGGCCTTCGCCAGTTGCAATTCGCGAATATCGGCCTGAAAGAGAACGACCGGCACCTTAACAAGAAAGAGCTTTTTGCCATCGGCTACGCGCCCTGACGGTAAAATCGCACCGCGTGTCAAACCCACTGCCACTGCATCCACTAGGCCACTGCCGCAGATGCCTCGAGCCTCCACGTCTCCGATTACGGTTGCACGCAACTCATTGTTTGAGAACGAAACACGCGATATTGCTCCCGTGGACGCTCGCATCCCCATGCGGATCGAACCAGCTTCAAAGGCTGGTCCCGCCGCTGTCGAGGCGCATACAATGCCTTTACTATTGCCAATGGCAATCTCGCCGTTTGTACCCAGGTCCACCAAGGTAATCAAATCCTCGCCGCGCGCGATGCCGGTAGCAAGTATTCCCGCAAGAATATCCGACCCCACGAAACCGCCCAGGCAACGCGCAAAGCGAATACTACAGCCAGAAGGCAGCGGCCAGCCCAGTTCCTGCGACCGGAAAAATTGCGTTCCCAAATTCTGTGAGTGGAACGGCACGTGTGAGAGTGGCTCAATATCAAGTCCGCAAAACAGGTGGTGCATCACCGTGTTTCCGACCAGGACCACCTCGGTAATTTCTTCTTTGCGGCCGCCAGCGAGCTTTGCGATCATCTGCCTTAGAGCGTTGCGTACGACCGTCGTCAAATCTGCTCCCTGTAGTGCCGCGTGAATCCTGCTCATCACATCCGACCCGAACGCGGCCTGTGGATTGAGAGCAGTCTCGACGCCCAGAACGCTGCCCGTAGCCATATCAATCATCTGCGCAGCGATGGTGGTCGTACCCAGATCGATGGCAATTCCCATGCCGGACTTACCTGTGCCAGAGAGGCTGGAACTGTCCGTAAGAACATCCATGCTCCATTGGCCGCACTCTAGAACCAGCGGCATCTCAGCGTGTGCCTGGCATGCAAGACGCCACCCATCGTCGAGTTCTTTCGCGGAGAAAACTGAACGGTCAGATTCTGTAATCGAAAGCGATCCCTCGAGTACGCGGACGCGACAATATCCACAGAGGGATGCTCCGCCGCAAGGAAACTCAACGCCTACATCTGCAAGCACCGATACGAGAGCAGCTCCGCGCGGAACTTCTACCACCGTCGACGATGGCTCCAGTCGAACTCGTACCTTATCGCCGCTCATATCGCTTCCACAATAGATTCGCCCAAGGTGCCCTGCACAGTCGCCCCCGGAGGCACAACCAGAAACTCCGTCGCATCCCACTCTCCATTCACGAGGCGCTCCAGCAGCTTCAGTGACCCTTGAATCTCGTCAAAGCGCCACCCTTCCTTCTCTGCTTCAGCGCGAGCCTGGCTGCGAAAGCCATCCTCGGATTCAACCCCGGTAGAAATATAGGTTAATCCGGAGTAGTTGCGGCGAAAGGCCTGGAATTGCTCGAAGAGATAATTCCCGTTCTCCTCTCCGTACTGGGCAATCAGTTCCTCGCGGCTGCGATGTTCGCCGATCTTGTTCTTTTCGGAGGCATAGGCCGGTTGGAGTGCTTTATCCCGCGAAGAAAACTCCACCCAGCCGGGAGAACGGAAATAAACGCCAGGATGCGTGTCGAAATAGGCTTGATATCGATGGCGGTCGCCCATCAACAAGCCGATGCAATCGTGCGCGCGCGGCAAAACAATCTGTGTTTTTCCCGCGCGTAGGCCTTCGGTCCCCCTGCCGCAGAGCGCATACCCCAAAACGATAGCGTCATACCCTTCCCTGTCTGCCGCATTAATACGCTCCTGCAGGTACGGGCACATCGACGCACCCAAATCGTGCAGGCCCACTGGCAATATCTCCAGCTCGACCGAGTGCGGGGACCGTGAGATCACGCTGTTCATCTCTCGCGTGAGAACCTGGCAACAGATTGCTTTCAAGCGCATGGTTCACCCTGGGGAAACAACGATTCCGAGTGCGGCTCAATAACATGAAACAGCTCGAATTCACTATAAGCCATAGCTCGAATTATCGTAGAGGCTTCCTTACTTGGCTTTCACATAGCGTATCAGCGTAATATTACCTAAAAAAGCCCAATGACGCGTCCAGACCGGGTATCAAGGTCGATTTCGTAGAAATTGGGACGGCTCGACAAGCCAGGCATCGTGCTCATCTTGCCTAGCAGAGGATAAACGAAACCGGAGCCGGCGCTGACGTTAACGTCCATGATAGGCACGATAAAGCCCGTCGGCGCACCCTTTAGTTCAGGGTCATGGCTGAGGCTGTATTGGGTCTTTGCCATGCAAACGGGGAGTTTGTCGAATCCCTGCCGAGTGTAGATTTCGATCTTCTTCTCCGCCTCTGGAGAGTACTCAACACCCGCGCCGCCGTAAAGTTCACGCACAATGCACTCAATCTTATATTTGATCGAAGCCTCCGCCGGATAGAGGTAATGGAAGTTGTTCGGCTTGCTGCACGCGTGAATCACAGCCTCGGCGAGCGCCTCGGCTCCAGCCCCTCCTTCGGACCAATTGTCCGCAATGGTCGCGTCCTCGGCGCCAGCTTCGCATGCGATGCGGCGCACCAACGCAAGCTCGGCCTCGGTGTCAGTACTGAAGCGGTTCACTGCCACCACCACCGGTATGCCAAACTTGCGCACATTTTCGATATGCTTTACAAGGTTCCCACATCCCTTTTCCAGCAACTCGAGATTTTCCTCCGAGTAAGCGCTGGCAATGGGCTTTCCAACAACAATTTTTGGACCACCGCCATGCATCTTCAACGCGCGAATGGTGGTCACCAGCACGGCACAGTTCGGAACCAACCCGCTTACGCGGCACTTAATGTTGCAGAACTTCTCAAAACCCATCTCGGTGCCGAATCCGGCCTCGGTAACCACAATGCCTTCCCTGCCGACAAGCTTCAACGCGATCATGTCGGCCAGAATGGAGGAATTGCCATGTGCGATGTTGCCGAACGGACCTGCGTGTACAAATACCGGCGTACCCTCCAGCGTCTGCATCAGGGTAGGCATGATGGCGTCCTTCATCAGAACCGCCAGCGCCCCTCCTACGCCCAGATCGTCGGCGGTCACGGGGTGTTCCTGCCGGTCATTGCCAATGACAATGCGTCCCAGGCGTTCACGCATGTCTGCGAGGCTCGTTGTCAAAGCAAGGACTGCCATGATCTCGCTAGCTACGGCAATATCGAAACCCGTCGCACGCGTCATGCCCTTTTCTTGAGACCCCTGCCCAATGGTTATGCCGCGGAGCATGCGGTCGTTGGTGTCTGTTACGCGTCGCCAGATAATCGTGTCAGGATCAATGTCGAGACGGGCGAAGCGGGAACGCTCTTCTGTGGTGAGTTCGTTTGGGTCGTCCTTGTCGATGCCCAGCTTGCTCAATCGGCGGCGCATGACCGGTGTGAATCTGCGTGGGCCGCAATTTGAGGGCGGGCAGAGCCGGTCAAACAGTACGTCGTCATCTTTGATTTCGCGCTCGTGCAGGATGCGTGCGTCGATTGCCGCCGCCAGTAGATTATTGGCTGCTGTAATTGCATGAATGTCGCCAGTGAGGTGTAGGTTGAAATCCTCCATGGGGATAATCTGGCTGTATCCGCCACCCGCCGCGCCCCCCTTAATTCCGAAGGTTGGCCCCATACTCGGCTGGCGCACGCAGGCAAACACTTTCTTACCCAAATGCGCCCCAAGCGCCTGGCTGATACCTACAGTCGTGGTCGTTTTCCCTTCTCCTAATGGAGTGGGTGTGATTGCGGTCACCACCACGTACTTGCCGCTCGGCAGACGCTTCAGTCGATTTAGAATGGAGAGACGGACCTTGGCTTTGGTATCTCCATACAGTTCCATTTCATGCGCGAGAATGCCGGCCTGATGCGCAATACGGCCAATGGGAATGGGTGACGCAGCTTGCGCGATTTCAATGTCACTGGGAACGACCGTATTCTTTTGCTCCCGAATATGAAGGACTTCAGCGGTCCTGGTAGGCGGCAATGTATCCGTAGGCACGCTCGCTAACTCCGCAGCGATTTCAAGCCCCCCAATAACAATACATGGAGATAAGGAGGCTCTCAAAAGAAGGTTAAAACGATTTCTCCATACTATATACTATATGAAGAAATAATGCTATGAATATACTATATATTTTATTCAGAATATTAATTTATATTATAAACTGAAAATACGCTGTACACATGAATCTCTTGCCGAAAGCCAGACTCAGGATGGACAAGTCGAAAGTCGAGCCGAAGGAAGTTACGCAATTCGGCAAGTACGAACTCGCGCTCCGCGACGCAAAAACCTTCGGCGTCACCTGGGAACTCGTTCCCGGACGAGGAGCCTTCGAAAAGGCTCAACTGGACATGATCGACGAAGCGGCTAAAGCTGCCGCCAGCGGCCGAGTTCACGCGTTAACCATCACAGACAATCCCGGCGGCAACCCTGCAATCTCGGCAGAAATGCTAGGCGCCGAGATCCGCCGCCTCGGTATTGAGCCGCTCGTTCACCTGACCTGTAAAGACAAGAACCGCAACCAGTTGGAAAGTATGCTCTATGGATTGGAGCGGGCGGACGTTCGCAATCTACTGGTAATGAGCGGCGATTACCCCAAGGCCGGGTATGGCGGCGCCCCCAAGCCGGTCTTCGACCTGGACCCGATTACTCTGCTTGGTCTTATCTCTGGACTCAATAATGGAAGAGATGTCCCGAAGACGGGAGGCAAGACGCCGCTCAAGCCACTAAAGAAGTCGAGATTCTTTGCAGGAGTGGCAGCAAGCCCCTTCAAAGCACTGGAAGCAGAGCAGATGGGGCAATACTACAAACTGAGAAAGAAGCTTACCGCAGGCGCGAGATTCGTCGTATCTCAGATTGGCTTAGATGCGCGCAAGATTCACGAACTGCTCCAGGTAGTGAAACTGTTTGGTTTTGAGAATACCCCCGTTGTAGGCAATGTCTACCTGCTTCCTCTAGGCGCGGCAAAGCTGATGCATAGTAACGGCTTGCCCGGCTGTGTGGTCACTGACAAACTTCTGAGGAATGTGCAGGCTGAAGCGGCACTCCCTGATAAGGGAAAAGCGAAACGCCTGGAGCGTGCTGCAAAGCAGTACGCCCTCCTCAAGGGAATGGGATATGCCGGCGCGCACATCAGCGGACTCGGAATGACTTTTTCTGACCTGCAGGAAGTGATTGAGCATGGCGAGGAGCTATCGCTACGCTGGCCGGATTTCGTTCATGAATTCGACTATCCCCAGGAGAACGGTTGGTATTTTTTCGAGCGCGACGAAAAGACTGGATTGAACTCCATGACGCCTGTCTCGCGAGATGCGCGTGCTTCCGTCGGTATTGGCTACTCAGTTTTTCGTCTGCTCCATCACCTCGCCTTTACCAGAGAAGGCGCGCTCTTCAGGCCGATGCGCGCGTTAGCCAGGATAGCGGACGGATCCGCATTCGAGAGCGCATATACGAAATGCGAGCAGATCATCAAAGGTCTGACGAACGACTGCCGCCACTGCGGCGATTGCGCCATGCTGGAATTGGCTTATCTGTGCCCTATGAGCCAGTGCCCCAAGAACCAGCGCAATGGTCCGTGCGGCGGAAGCTTCGAGGGCTGGTGCGAAATATATCCCAACCAGCGTAAGTGCGTATACGTACTCGCCTACGAGAGATTAAAGGCGCACGGCGCAGATCAATCGCTCGGGGAGAA
>Ga0187770_10001079_pt1 | contig 14177 bp, 11 predicted proteins | sample 0116_SJ02_MP02_2_FD_133154 | JGI IMG/M metagenome (GOLD analysis project Ga0187770, IMG submission 133154) | Tropical peat soil microbial communities from peatlands in Department of Meta, Colombia - 0116_SJ02_MP02_20_MG | ecosystem: Environmental > Terrestrial > Soil > Wetlands > Peat | place...
GTCGAGCCGAGCTACAGCTCACATCGGCTGAGGCTGAGGGCCTCAAGGGGCTTGTAAGCGCTGGCTTGGTGTTTGAGCACTCTGGGAAATTCTATCTCACGCAGCTTGGAAATCAGACTGCGCAAGGCGCGGCTAAGATTTGGTCGTCTGAAAGCTCTCAGTCAGTTGACCAGGCAATATCGACTGCGCGAGTTGCGTTGAATCTGATCAACCAAGAGATCAGAAGACTGAAAGGCCAAGTAGAGTAACTCGCGCACCGTTCGATTTTTCTTTCATGCGATTCTTCTCCGATTGAGCGTCGGAGAAGCTTTAAGTTGTACCGGCGCTTCGTGTGAGTTATGCCGACCAATACACGGTATTTGTTCGTTACGGGCGGTGTAATGTCCGGCATTGGCAAAGGCATTACGACCGCATCAATCGCAAAAATCCTGCAGGTTCGAGGCTTCAAAGTTTCAGCGATGAAGATTGACCCGTACCTGAACGTTGATGCGGGCACGATGAACCCCGTGACTCACGGGGAAGTTTTCGTCACAGATGACGGAGGAGAAGTGGATATGGATCTAGGGACCTACGAGAGATTTCTAGACATCAATCTCTCGCGAAGTGATAATACGACTACGGGGCAGATCTACACCTCGGTCATAAACAAGGAACGAAGGGGCGATTTTCTAGGGCAATGTGTCCAGATAATTCCGCACATAACAGACGAGATAAAGTCCGTAGTCAAGAATATTGCGAGGAAGACTCAGCCCGAGATCCTTCTAATTGAGATAGGCGGCACAGTCGGAGACATTGAAAGCCTTCCTTACTTGGAGGCCGCGCGGGAGCTGCGCCTTGAGGAAGGATCACGGAATGTTCTATTTGTACATGTTACGCTCGTGCCCTCACTCGACGTAGTTGGAGAACAGAAAACGAAGCCCACCCAGCATAGTGTTCAGGAACTTCGAAGGATTGGTATTCAGCCTGATGTAATTGTGGCGAGAACAAGGGGGCCCTTGCTTGACGGCCCTCGCAGAAAGATTGCTCTTTTCTGCAACGTGGAGGAACGTGGGGTGTTCTGGTCTGCGGACCTTCCAACAATCTATCAAGCTCCTGTGGAACTGGACTCTCAAGGAATGGGAGATTTCCTCACTGAGCGGTTTGTTCTCGATAAGCACCCTGCAGATTGGGGGCAGTGGAAGAGAGTCGTGACTTCGATCGCTAACCCTCACGAGGTCGTTCGTATCGCTCTCTGTGGGAAATACGCGGAGCTCGCTGACTCATACGTGAGTGTGAACGAGGCGCTAAAGCATGCGGGCGGTGCGTGCGATGCTCGGGTGGAGATCGATTGGATTGAGACAGAGGCCTTTGAAGATCATCCCTCCAACTGCTCCATTCTATCTCGTTTTGATGGTGTTCTTATCCCAGGCGGGTTCGGTTCTAGGGGCACGGAAGGTAAGATAGCGGCCTTAGCTTACGCGCGAGAGAAGAACATTCCCACGCTGGGAATTTGTTTCGGATTCCAAATGGCAGTCATCGAGTTCTGCCGACACTCGGGCTTAAGTAACGCGAATAGTTCCGAAATTGATCCGAAGACGCCTTACCCGGTAATTGATCTAATGCCCGAACAGGTTGGAGTCGAGGCGAAGGGTGCGACGATGCGAGTCGGGGCACACGATGTGCAAATAGCACCCAACAGCCTTGCCGCCTATCTCTACGGCCAGGAAATCGTCTCTGAACGTCACAGGCATAGATACGAAGTGAACCCGGAATACATAACCCAAATCACACAAGGGGGAGGGATCTTTTCTGCAAAAAGCATGGACGGCAGGCGCATGGAGATTTTCGAGTTACCCGACAATTATTTCTACATGGGTACTCAATTCCACGCAGAATTCAAATCAAGACCTGCCAAGCCGTCGCCGCCATACTATGGCTTGATTAAAGCAGCGCTCGACAAGAAACTTGGAAAACCCGCTCCGGAATTCGGGATACTAATCCGAGAAAGAACGAAATGAATGCAGTCTAGCGAGAAAACCGAATTTTCGTCAACCTTTGTCAAGGAACCCGTGCGCAACGATCGCTCTCGGTTGACCTATTCTAGCAATGTACTCGTAAAACATCACACAGCCCTCATTTATTGGATGAAAACGATGGCTCTTCATGATCCTAAGGATCCGGCTATTTGTGAGCGGACAAGTGATCTCGATCGGCTTCCGCCCACTTTTGCCAGTGACGAGCTGAAGCTGTGAATCTAGCTCCTGCGAACCCAAGCCGAAAGAGACCCATGGACCAATCTCATTCACGTCGTCGTAGTTCTTAACGACGGCATACGAGGCTAAGCGTCCAGTCTGGTATCCTAGGTACCAGGCATGACCACCGTTAAGTAGAGCAGTAATCAACCTGCGCCTGTCTGCTCCGAATGCTTTCCTATCCATCGCAAGCAGGGAGGATAAGGTCAGAGATCTGGACGAAGTTTCAATGGCAGTGATTGGATTGGATGCTTCTGATTCGCGTCGTAATCGCACAAATCCGGCGCCCTGCACAAATCCGAGTTTCCGGTAGAACTGAAAGTTTTCCTTGAAAGAGTAGAGGGCGATATGTTCTACGCGGGCCTTGGAGAGGTAGTTCACTGCGTGGTCAACTAGCTGTTGGCCTATGTGCCTCTGTCGATATTCTCTTTTTACGACGACGTTTCCGATCCACCCAACGCGCCTACCGTAATGAGTTGTGGTCGCGAGTCCTACGCGCCGGTGTGCGTCGGTTGCTACGCAGCTACCGCGTCCATCGAGTCGGAGCATCCTGCGAAAGTCTCTGGCAGGGATGCCCCATCCTTCTAGGCTGGTTAGGCGGACAGCGAACGAAATATCCGCTGACCGCATTCTCCGAATTCGTAACAATCTGAACAGCTTCTGCGCTAAGGATAGATGCGGTTGATTAGACGTGGGAAAGGTATGGCGTCTCGAATATGTTCAAGGCCGCAGACCCACGCGACAACCCTCTCAACCCCCATCCCGAACCCTGAATGTGGGACAGTACCGAAGCGTCGCAGTTCTGTATACCATTTGTAATCGTCGGGGTTCAAGTGGTCCTCTCTGATTCTTGCAAGTAGTTGCTCTGCAAGGTGAATCCGCTGTCCTCCACCGGTAATTTCACCGTATCCCTCGGGTGCTAAGAGGTCCACGGAGAGAGTCACTCTCGGATCCTTAGGGTCGGGCATGTGGTAGAATGCCTTGACTCCCTTAGGATAACGTGAAACGAAAAACGGCGAATCAAACTCCTGTGTGAGAACCTTCTCTTCTTCGTACCCGAGGTCCTGTCCCCATTCGAAGGCCGGCATCTGCTGCCTAATTTTCTGCACCGCCTCCGAGTACGTGATTCGCGGGAATGGTGGCTTTAATTTGCATATAGTGTCAAGACTACGGCCCAGAAGCTTCAACTGCTCGGGCATTTCTCGTGCGGTCTGGGTGCACATGTGGGTCACCAGCTCTTCCTCCAACTGCATCAATCCATCCAACTCAAGCCAAGGTGCTTCGACTTCCAGATGCCAATACTCGGTTAGATGTCGACGCGTCCGCGACTTCTCCGCTCTGAAAGAAGGTGCGACCGTGAAGATCTTGCCCACGCTGGCTATCATTGCCTCGGCGTAGAGCTGCCAGCTTTGTGAAAGATACGCGTTCTGATCGAAATATTTCACTGGAAATAGCGTCGATCCGCCCTCCACCGCCGCGTTAACTAAGATCGGAACTTGCACCTCAAGGAATCCATGGTCCATCAACCACCTTCTTGCCTCATGGAGCAAACAGCTGCGAACGCGAAATGTCGCCTGCATCTTCTCATTTCGAATCCACAAATGGCGATAGTCGAGCAAGAAGTCCGGACCATGGTACTTCTTAGCTATGGGATATCCCTCTTCAGCGGGGAATAGCACATCTACCTTCCTCGCTTGGATCTCGTATCCCCCCGGAGCGCGTGTGTCCTTTCTCACGTCGCCTGAAACTTCGATCGTGCTCTCAATAGTCATCGCGCTGAGTTTTTCAAAGCTGGCCGGGTCAACCCTATCCTTCTTCAGTGTGCACTGAATCACACCAGTGCCATCTCTAAGCTGCAGGAATAGTATCCCGCCACTGCTGCGAATGTGATGCAGCCAACCTCTCAGAACAACGTGTCGGCCATCAAGCTTACCTTCGGAAATGTCCGCTACGGTTTGGAATGCATTCTCCCTGCTCATAGTTTAGAACTCCTGGAGTTGCCTCGGACGTATTGCCCTTGGCTGTTAAGCGGAGTAAGGATGTGCGTTAAAACTATCCCTCATGGGTAGGGCGCCTGAACAAACCACTCGCGAATCCGTATTTAAATCGACTTCAGAAAACCGACTAACGAACTGAACGTTGAGTCGAAGCAAAAAATGTGAGCTTATGTGACTGTTAAGTGTAAAGCCGCGCTTGCTTCACTATAAACGCAACTTCAATCGCAGCGACTAGAATGTTCATAATCGCATTGGGAATCATCAGATTCGACGCGCCTAGTGAGCCTTCATTCATTCACACATGGGATATGAGATGGCCTATATTCCTCGCTTCAAGAAGATCGCCACTAGGCTTGCTATTCCGCCTATCGCCACAAGCACGCCTCCGATGCCACCGCCTATGAATCCGATTATCACGAGTACAATAGCCCAAACTAATTCCTTTATGCGTTTAGCCAACAAGAAGGCTGCAACGCCTAGTATCATCTGAAGCATGTCTCCACCGAAAACATATCCAAGGGCTGACGGTGCTAGAACAGTCATTCCGATAAGGCTGGCTATCCCTGAGATAACCATTACAACCCCCCCGACTAGTGCTAATACATATGATATCTTACCGAGTAGACCTCGAGCCAACCACGAAGCCATGATACACCCCGCCTCCATCGAACGGAGCAGAATTAAAACTTCCGATGCTGAATCATCGAATCTTCCCGTAAACCTAGACTGCTCAGTATTCTGGTGACGATGGGACAGTGGCTGTTCGTAGGCGAGTTCACAGGGGAGCTCATGAGGCGAAACTTATGCGCATGGATGTTCGCCGTTCAGGAAGTCATCAACTATTTAATGCGCTTCGAATGTTGAAAGTAGCGGGTAGGCCTTGTCCGCACCCGACCAACAACTGACAAAGAAACTTGCTGAAATGAAGTCGTTCCTTGAGCGGCGAGTGAAGCAGCAAGAGGAAGAAGTGAGTTACTTACGATCCTTTCTGGAGGTCGTGGACTCCCTACTTGCTGAAAGGAGCTTCCGAAGAGTAGAGCTCAAGCCGACGGCAGATGAAGGTACGCGACAGCCGGAACAACCCCCGGCCCCGCCCGATAGTATCCCGATAATGACTACTGACGGCGTGCGAATCGCATCTATGAGTGTGGGCCCACATTCCTTGGAGGTCATTCCGGAGGCTGCAGTGAATCTAGATTCGAATTCTCCACCGCTTCGGTCGTTCCTCGTAGCGAAGGTTCTTGAGCCTATGCTAATCAAAGACAAAGAAGCCGCCGGTGCAGGTTCTCTTCTCCCGGACAATATGCTGACTTATGACGTCGAGCAAGAGGGTGGCCGACTCAAAGCGATCGTGGTCCGAAACTACGGTGATGATCGTCGGCTTCTGGAGCTGAAGAACGCCATCCGGTGGACTCTGCGTAGGATGTACGAGAAAACTCCCGGAGGAAAGGGCTAGGCTTTGTCGCCGTGGCGCGAAGCTAGCTTCTGGTTCGTGAGGCGAGGCCGGAGTAGGCATCCTTCTGATCTTGTTCCACCTGCCTCTGTAACGCGTTAAGTTTGTCTCGTATGCATTTGCTGTATTCAGCGTCCGTGATCCCCGAGAGGTTTACCTTGACGTTTGCCACCGCCCCAATGAATCCGGCATTCGCCGCACCTATCGCCGTTTCTAGGTCGGAGATGGCGTTCATGTTAGCGTATTCTACCAGCCTCTTTGCGGCGGAGAGTGCACGAGCAGCTTGTTCGGCCGTCTCCAACGGCACTTCTGTCGCGATCCGCAACTTTGCTTGAATTTCCGCCGACCGGGCTTCCCTTTCGCGTTCTGTCCCTTTAGGAAGCCTATACGCCTTCATTAGCGCTTCGAAGCTTTGTGCGTCTTTATCGACTTGCGCCAGCAGCGTTGCGCGGAGCCTGTCGCTTTCGTTCAATAGCGACGTCACGGTCGGGTGGATCCTTCCTAGTTCGGTCTTCTTCAGGGTAAGCCTCGCTACCATGCTGACCAAGCTTGCAGCCAAAGAGGCCACGTAGGCGGAAACGCTTCCACCGCCCGGAACGGGCTTATCAGACGCAACCGCCAGGGCGAAACTGGTCAGGGTCAACCCTGCAAGCCGGTCTGAGTCAACACCGTACAGTTTGCGTTCCAATATCTGGTCGTTCTTGAAGCCGTGAAGGCGCAGGTAGAACTTCGCCGTATCCGTCAGAGCCTCCGTGGGGACAAGGCCCACAACTTCACTCTCAGCAATTTCCACGCCCTCATTCTCGGCAAGGAAGTGGATGAGTTCAAACGCTTTGAAGAGTTGGCTCGCCTTGTAGTCAACCATGTTCATTGAGACTTGAACTAAGCCGCGGTCCTTCAGCTCAAAGCCGAGAGCCTTTACGGCCGCGAGGCCACCATCTCTGGCGCGCACCTGCTTCGCTATTCTCTTCGCAACGTCGAGTTTGTCCGTAGCCAGATTGACGTTATATGCGATTAGTATCTGCCTAGCACCAATCGCCGTAGCTCCTGCCGTCGGATGAACGGCTTCTGGGCCAAAATCCGGTTTTCTTCCTGGATCGCGTCCTATCTGGTCTCGCAGCCCCTCGAACTCACCCTTCCTAACGTCTGCCAGGTTCCGCCGTTCAGGCCGGGTCGCGGCTGCCTCATAAAGATAAACTGGAACGTTGAAACGCGAAGCATACTCCCTAGCGAAATCTTTCGCCAGCTGCACACATTCATCCATTGCGACATCGGAAATTGGTATAAACGGTATGACATCAACCGCGCCCATTCTCGGGTGCTCGCCGCTGTGTTTGTTGAGGTCGATGAGTTCAATCGCTTTCGCGCTCATCGACATCGCAGCTTCCTTTACCGCCTCTGGTTCACCGACGAATGTCAAGACGGATCGATTGTGGTTTGCGTCGGACTCAATGTCGAGGATATTCACGTTTGCGACGCGAGCTGCGTTAACGATGGCCTCGATCACCTCCTTCCGCCTGCCTTCGCTGAAGTTAGGAACGCACTCCACAAGCTTCAAGAATAATCGGGCTCGATGGAGAGGTTATCAGAGCTAATTTCGTTTCGGTCAGCAACCATAACTAGGTTCTCTGTCTATATCCAGTTTCAGGCTATAATCAATCAACATGGGGTGGTGTGACTGACGGCGGAGTTATTGGACGGACGAGTTGTAGCGAGAGAGATTCAGTCAAAGGTCAAAGCACGAATCAAGAGCCTTGCCGACTCGATCGTTGCACCTAGCCTCGTAAGCATACTCGTGGGAGACGATCCTGCCTCTCGGGCCTACCTGAAGAACAATGAGGCAGCATGCGGAGGAGTTGGAATCAAGTTTCGGAACCTGCACCTTCGCGCAGAAACCTCGCAGGATGAGCTCGAGAAAGTTATCCGGGAATTAAATTCTGATGGATCCGTGACAGGGATTCTGCTTCACCTCCCTCTTCCCGACGGATTGAACGAAACCGCTTCCCTATCAACGATTTCCAAGGAGAAAGATGTAGATGGTTTGAACCCCTGCAATCTCGGCCTCTTGACGCACAAGATGCCTGCCCTCGTACCTTGCACCCCGAGTGGGATAATTGTGCTTCTGAAATACTACAAGGTGAGCTTGGTCAGTAAACATGTTGTCATAATCAACCGGAGCAAACTAGTTGGGCGTCCCCTCTCTCAACTCCTACTAAACGAAGACGCCACTGTGACTGTCTGCCATTCAAAGACGCAAGATCTGACCGGAATTTCCAAGAAGGCGGACATACTGGTAACGGGGATCGGACGGCGCGATAAATTCGTAGTCGGTTCTAGCATGATAAAGCCGAAGGCGGTCGTCGTTGACGCCGGTACGACCGCCATCGGGGAGAAGATTGTGGGGGATGTAGACTTTGAAGCGGTCCTGGGAACCGCCTCTTATGTGTCCCCAGTTCCAGGGGGTGTGGGACCAATGACGACTACCATGTTACTATACAACGCAGTGCTGGCCGCGTGTCTGCAAAGTCATGCCGACATAGGACTAGGAATTGAGCAGCTAGTGGCCGAGTAAACGGCTTCTTAGAAACGCAAGGTAGTCCCTCGTGTCGTGAGGCTTCCACTTCGTCATCTGCGATGCGCGAGGTTGATGGGAAAGACTTCCACGGGCGGTTGATAGATGGCTTTCTGTCTGATCTTTAATGAGGGCCGCATTCTTGAGACGCAGTGCTGCTCGCAGCGCTCTGCAGTAGTGATGCCCTGGTATCCATAACCGCAAACCTCGCAAATGTATACCGCGCCGTTCTCGGACTTCATTTCAGTTACCAATATTCTCACTTGTAAGGTACCTAACATCCTTGCGAGTGATTAGGATTGGGGAAAAATGTGTACATTTATACTCTGTAGAATTTCTCAACCATTCTTTATATGGAAACAAATGGGGTCCGATTCGCGCTTTCAATTCAGTCGACCTTACCCGCTCCGAAATATGGTCGTCCACGAGTCTCAAATAGAGACGATTCCACCTTTTGCTCGACGGTTTAATCCAGGTCTTGGTTCAACTCTTCATGATAAGAACGGAGAGGCCTCCAGATTCCAATTGCGCTCTTGCCGTTAACGGCGATACGTAGGTTTTTTCGTTAGAACACCGTCGAGCGTTAATGAGTTAGATTGTTTCCGACACCAACCTCGCGGAACTGCCCAAAATGCCCGGTCTGCGGTGGCTGCACCCAAAGAACGAATAATCGATGGTTCTGTCTATTCTGTAAGGTCTACGTCTAGCTTCCCCTAACCGCTACACGTTCCCAGAGTGGAAAATGTGTCGGTAGTGAAATCATCTTTTAATCTAGTCGGCCCAGTTAGCATCGTGGTTATGAGGATGAACGGGTCCAACTCGTTGAAGACGGCCTTCATCGATATCGCCGCTGCGTTATTCGTTATTGGAGGAGTCGTGAGTCTTGTTGTTAGCATGGTTGCGGCGCCCATATACAGCCTCTACCCATTCCAGCTGCAGTTCTTCAGCTTCCTGTTCGCCGTAGTGCTCATAGTCGGCGTTATCTGCGCGATCGGTGCGATCCATTGCTTCACATTAACTTCAAAACGTATGCTGCATGAGGCCGGCATGCGAGGGCTTATCTTCGGTGCAATTCTACTGGCCCTCAGCCTCGGCCTGGTTGGAGCCAACGCTGGCCAGAGCACCGGGCTCGGCACGGCAAGTGCGATCCTTATCCTAATCGCCGGCGCAATCTGCTTCGTGCTGCGGGACTCCGTCCTCCCGAGACCTCCGATGGTCGTCCGAGAGCAGGTCGCCAAGCGACAGGCTCAATGACAGCGATAAGTGCGACGGCGCGCTATTTCACTCTCAGCGGGACAGACACCGACTAGCTTATTCGAGCGGGCGGGTCGAGGTTATGGCTTGATGTCCTGTGCGGCCGAAACGTATTTCGAACGATGATCGTCTGCTGATCACTAAGGCATTTGAGCTGGCCCGGAAACGAAAATCACGGATAACGCGTGTGGCTTCGGTGCTCAGGACGACGAACGGGAGGATGTTTCAAGGAGTAAACATTGAGGCCCAAGGCTCTCCTCCCTGTTCGATGTGCGCAGAGTACGCTGCGATTGGTACGATGGTTTCAGAAGGCGAACGCCGGATCGACACCATTGTCGCGGTGAACGGGCACAAGCATGCTATTCTGCCGCCGTGCGGCAAATGCAGGCAAATGATCAGCGAGTTTGGGGATCCCTACGTAATCCTCAAACTTCGAGGCAGACTGATTAAGGCCAAATTGTCGCAGCTTTATCCAATCCAGGTCAAATAGGTCGACGGCTGAAATCGTCAGCGCGTTGCATCGTTCGTCTTGCTTTGAACTGCATGATGCCGCTAAACTAATCCCAGCGCCTCTAACCGTTTGATTCTAGTCAAGGCGGTTGTCGCAGGTAAACCGCTTAGGTCCGGAATACCCCATGCGGTATGTCTGCAATTCTCTTGGATTATCGTTAGGACCTTAACCTATCCGGAAGCAAGCGTTCCCGTGATGTAATTATTACGAATCCAGGAACTCGAAGTGCTATGAAGTTGCAAAATTTGCGAAAAATCTTGCAAATAATTTAAGTTATGCTGCTCCTACGCACCTAGACGGTTGAGTTTGCATGATAGAAATCAAAGCGGCGTTGGACCCGCTACAAATGATTCACGATCTGGACAGTTCCCGGAAGAGAGCCATCTTGAGTGTGCAAACCAAGGCTCTGAGCATGATGACAAGGGAGCTTGATCGCAAGGGGTTTGACTGGATTCTTCCTGTTACTCTGGCGAAGTCCACTGATCCCCTGTGGCCTGATCCCGGAGCTAGTATAGAGAAGAGAGTGGAATTCGAGATCTATGGAGAGAACGTTAGGACCATGCAGAGCATGATAATTCACAAGCTTGTCCTAGCCTCTCTCGGTCCCGAGAAATTCTTCATAATATCTCCGAACATCCGAATCGAGAATAGAAAACGCGCACAAACGGGTTCCCACCTCTACGAGTTCACACAACTGGAAACCGAAATATCGGGTGGCAAGATGCAGGACGTGTTCAGGCTTTATGAGGATTTGATCAAGGCGGCAGTAGAGGCTGTTCGTGCCGATGTGTCTGAATTACGGGCGACGGAATTGAGCGTCCCTGAAACTCCCTTTGAGGTTAAGTCTCTGAAAGAGCTTGAAGAGAGATATGGCGAGGGGTGGGAGAAGATCGCTTCAGAGAAGGCTTCGGAGCCGTTCTGGTTAACGGGTATACCGCGTGAATTCTACGACTATCAAGACGAGGCGACGGGTGCATGGCGCAACTACGACTTATTCATGCCAGAAGGGTACGGGGAGGTAATCTCAGGAGCCGAACGAGAATACGAGTATTCGAAGATCGTGAAGAAGCTTGAAAGGGACGGCGTGAAGAAGGACGATTACGCTTTCTTGCTGAAACTAGCGGAAGATGGCAAGCTGAAACCATCTGCGGGAGCAGGGTTGGGATTGGAGCGGTTTATCGCCTACCTCTGTGGGCTGACGCACGTGGCAGACGTCCAACCGTTTCCACGGATCCCAGGGGTCGTTCCACCCCTTTAGCGCGAACAAGCAATAGTTCGCCGGCGTGAGTAAGGCTCAAATCCTAGAGAGTGAATGCATGTTGGTCTCCATAATTGAGTCTAAGCTTCACGGCTAGGTCAATTGTTGAATCGCCTACCCTGCGCTTGAACGAGGAAGCCGAGCTTCTCAGGCAGCGTGGCGAATCGGTTATCCATCTAGGGATAGGAGAGCCGAAGAACAGGGCCCCGATTAGCGCCATCCTCAGTTCGGCTGCGACACTTAACACGGGCGATGTTAAGTACTCTCCCACAGACGGAATCCCCTCCCTCAAGAAAGCAATACTCGCATACACAGAAGAGAACTATGGTAGGGTTCCGGATCCTGACAACGTAATCGTGTGCTCGGGTGCGAAGCAAGCAATTTTCAATGCGCTCTATGCCCTGCTGAACCCGCAAGACGAGGTCGTCATCCTTGCTCCCTACTGGGTTAGTTATCCCGAAATGGTTAGGATGGTCCTTGGTGTCCCGGTAATTGTTACCCCTGAAGACGGTGGCCTACACCCACGAATAAAAGACATTGCACAAGCCGTTGGCTCAGCCACGAAAGCGATCATAGTCAACAGCCCGAACAACCCCTCCGGGCTCGTTTACTCCGACGAATTCATGGCGGAAGTCGTTGAGTTCTGTGAGAAGAGAGGAATCTACCTGATCACCGACGACATTTATCACAAGCTCGTATTCGACGGCAGAAGACCTGTCCCCTGCTACGAATTCACGGATAAGGAGATTGATGACTCCAAAATCATCGTCATTAACGGGATTTCAAAGCTGTACGGCATGACTGGGTTCCGAATAGGCTGGGCTATTGCATCCGAAAAACTTGTGCGGGTTATGACGAATGTCCAATCACAGGTTACATCATGCGCGTCCGTGGTTCTTCAGGCGGCCGCTGAGGGAGCACTTACGGGGATCCAGAGCATAGTGGAAAGTCTGCGCTTAACAATTGAGAATAACCGAAACATCATCATGAAGGAACTAGAAACTTTCAATGGAGTCAAAGTCACAAAACCCGGCGGCACTTTCTACTGCTTACCCGACTTCTCAGCGTACAACAAGGACTCCGTAGGGCTTTCCGAGTTTCTCCTCAGAAAGGCCCTCGTCGTAACGGTGCCCGGCAAAGAATTTGGAATGGAATGCCACCTACGCCTGAGTTACGCCGGATCAGTGAGAGACGTCACAGAGGGGATCGCCAGAATCAAGTGGGCGCTGGACCCTGACTCGCCCAATGAAATCTACATCGGGAACAGGAAACTTGTGAGGGACTGGTCGTGAGTAACATTCTAGACGTTAACACACCAACTCAATCGCATGCTGTGGCGCTAAAGAGCGATTATGGTTTGGAGAATCATGGATTGAGAAACCTCCGTGAAATCTATTGGAACCTGCCTAACGAAGCACTCTATGAGGAGGTCGTCTTCCGCTCCGAAGCCAAGATCTCGCGGGATGGAGCTTTAGTCGTCACGAACGGAAAGCAAACAGCTCGATCAGCGACCGACAAGTTCATCGTCAAGGAACACACGACCGAGAAGGACATTTGGTGGGGAGAATACAATCGCCCATTCAACGCAGACAAGTTCAACGAGCTTTACAGCCGATTACAAGGATTCTTGCAAGGCAGAGATGTCTTCGTTCAGGATTGTTTCGTCTGCGCTGACCCGGAATATCAATTGCCCATTCGAGTCGTTACGGAGTACGCTTGGCACAGCCTCTTCGCCCGAAACATGTTCATACTCCCAAGAACTCGTGAGGAATACAGACAACTCGTTCCAAAGTTTACCGTATTGTGTGCGCCTTCCTTTCAGGGGCTTCCACAAATCGACGGAACCTCTACGAACACCTTCATAGTCCTAAACTTCGCTCAGCAGTTGGCCATTATCGGTAACACTGCGTATGCAGGGGAGATCAAAAAAACAGTCTTCACAGTGTTGAACTACCTGATCCCCCTGCAAGGGGCTGTGCCGATGCACTGCTCGGCGAACATCGGAAAGGATGGAAACACAGCGCTCTTCTTCGGGCTTTCTGGGACGGGCAAAACGTCATTGTCAGCCGACCCCAAACGCCGCCTGATCGGAGACGATGAACACGGCTGGAATGAGAATGGCGTTTTCAACTTTGAGGACGGTTGCTACGCCAAAGTAATCAAACTCTCACCATCTGCCGAACCACAGATTTATGCTTGCACACGTAAGTTTGGAACGATTCTGGAGAACGTTGTCCTAGACTCTGTAACCCGAACAGTAGACCTAGAAGATGACTCAATCACCGAAAATACTCGCGCATCCTACCCACTAGATTACATTGAAAACGTCGTGGACGAGAAGCGCGGAGGGCATCCGAAGAGCATCGCCCTCCTATGCTGTGATGCCTTCGGCGTGATACCGCCCATCGCTAAGCTGACTCCTGAACAAGCTTTGTACCAATTCATCTCAGGGTACACAGCCAAGATTGCGAGCACAGAACTCGAAATGGGCAGAGAACCCGAAGCGACCTTCAGCCCCTGTTTTGGCGCCCCATTCATGGTGCACCAGCCCAGCGTCTACGCGGACATGCTCAGGCGCAAGATCATTCGCTACGGCGTCAACTGCTGGCTGCTAAACACTGGATGGGTCGGGGGCCAATACGGTGTCGGCGAGCGAATCAGCATTGGGTACAGCAGAAAAATGCTCAACGCAGCCCTGAACGGCAAGCTGATCAACGCCGAGTATCGGATAGACGAAGTCTTCGAATTCCAAGTCCCGAAAAGCTGCGAAGGAGTGCCAGACAATATTCTGAATCCCGAAGAATCCTGGCCCAGCAAAGAAACCTACATGCAAAAGTACCGTCAGCTAGCGGCACGCTTTCGGGACAACTTCAAGAAATACGAAACAACATGCCCACCAGA
>Ga0187770_10001080_pt1 | contig 14167 bp, 10 predicted proteins | sample 0116_SJ02_MP02_2_FD_133154 | JGI IMG/M metagenome (GOLD analysis project Ga0187770, IMG submission 133154) | Tropical peat soil microbial communities from peatlands in Department of Meta, Colombia - 0116_SJ02_MP02_20_MG | ecosystem: Environmental > Terrestrial > Soil > Wetlands > Peat | place...
ATGTTGGCGCGGAACTGAATTCCATGCTTCGACTCGTTGTAAATCTCAATCTGTGGATGATCCGGTCCCAGATGGCACTTTCCGCAGTTCTCGGGTTGGCGAGCCACGGCTGAACTGAAAGAGTGCCGTCCATGGCAAGCAGCGCAGGTGCCTCGGCTGCCATCGGGATTCACCCGCCCGATGCCGCTGTTCGGCCAGGTATCAGCATCAAATTTCCCGTCTTTGACATACTTGACCTCGCTGCCGTGGCACTGGCGGCAACCATTGACTGCTGCCGGACCACCTTCCACGATTTCGCCGAGCATGTTATCCAGCGAACCGATGAACTGTGCCGCCTGGGCATGATGGCTCTTTTCGAACTGTTCTACTTCTTTACTGTGGCATCGCGCGCAGTAGTTGGGGGTAACGATGACCGCGATGCGGTGTCCATAATGGTCAAAAGCCGCGGGATCGTTCTCGTTAGCGCGGTGACAGGAGTAGCAGTCCACACTCTTTCGCGCGTGGGCACTGTCTCGCCACTGTTCCACGATGCCCGGGGTACTGCTGTTGTGGCAGTCGAGGCAGGCTTGGCCTTCGGCAGACACTTGCGGATGAGCAACTGTGGACAGGAAGCATAAGGGGAGTGTCAGAAGAGCTGCAAAGCGCATGAGCACCTCCAAGGAACAATCAGGGGCGTGTTGATGATCCAAGGCTCGTCTTTCCCGGAGTTCAACTATCGCAAGCGTGACGCCTCAGCAGCATTATGCTCTCATGCAACGTTGTGTGCAGGCGATTACCCGCAGCCCCGGCCACGGAGTCAATGCGTGCAACAGAGACTTATGACCAATCGGTTCCGGGAAGCATGCAAATCAAGCGGTTCCCGCGCCCGCGACAAAAGTCATCGGCACTGCCGCGATCCTCATCTATGCTCCGCAACCGTGGCGGACTGGCAAAGTATCGCATGGAAGTTTGGCTCAGTCCGCGTGGAGGTGGAGGTTGATCATGGGCTTTCGGCCGCTACGGTCATATTCTCATCCATTTTGCGTTGCAACCAGTTGGACGGTGTGGAATTGAGGGAGTGAGCCGTCTTAAAGGACGCACGCGAGACTGGCCTGGGCCATGTCTGTCAAGGAGTTTTGCAATGCGGCCCAATCCACTTGGCGGTGAAGGTTGATGTAAAGCTGGGAGCGGCATTCTCACCGCTTGTCAGAAACTGCACCGAACCCTTAGCTTCTTCGGGGCCAAGTGCCTCAATCGAGACCGTTCCCTCCCTCTTCGCTCCGTCATCGACGCACTCGGCTCGCATCGCAACTTTGTTGCCGGTCGACGACAGTACAGTCCAGTTACAGGAATCGCGGACTGGACGAAATGGCATGCCGCGTTCGAGTTGCTTTTCGGTCAGACACTGTTTGGTGATGGTCGCCTTCTGCGGGTCAGCTTTTCGGGCCTTCATTCTTTCTTCCAGCCGAGCCCGCTCCTCGGGGGTTAGCTTTTCCAAAAGCGCGGCTGGCAGCATGGCTTTTTCGTCGGTCGCAGTCGTGGTCGTAACTTCCCACAGGCCTGTCTTGAGGTTCAACGGCGTCACCTTGTGCGCCGCCAGGAAGGTAGCGCACAAGGTGATCTTCGCCACCAGAGAGATTCGTCGCATGGACTCAACTCTCGCCTTCGTCCTTATTTATTTCCTCGAGGTGGATTGCTCCAGGTTTGCGAGGCGGGCACGAAGGTCCGCGAGTTCTCGATCCTTGTCGGCCAGGTTCTGCTTCAGTTGCATCACAGTCTGATAAAGCGCCTGAATGCCGGCCATGGCCACGCCTTGGGCGTCTACGGTTGAGATGTGCTTGTCATCTTCACCAAGACCGAAAGCATCGTGAAAATCCTGCGCGGTGGGGCCAAGATGCCGAATCGATTCATCTTGCGTTTTGTAGTTCCAGGTTGAGATCGGCATCGCCGCCAGCTTTTGGAGAAGCGAACTGGGATCGATGGTTAAGAAATTGGCTTTGACGTTGCGATCGCTCAGCGAAGACCAAGAACCGGAGCCGGCGGGAAGGGTCGCGCCAGTCGCGGTCGAGTTCGCCGACGTATAAAACGAAAAGCCGCCGTAGGCATCGACAACGAATTGTCCGGGACCGCTGTCTTGGAGGAAGGTCTCACCGAAACACCCCTCAACCAGTGCAGAGTTCCACACGAAACTACCGGTGTAACTCGCCGTTGAGTTGCAGCCGGCGGCGAAGCTCACGTTTCCCGCAGCAGAGTTCAACTCGCCAGCGCTGAATGCGTTTATTCCGGCAGCCTGATTTTGACTGCCACCGGCTATCGTAGCGCCGGGACCCGTTGCGTTGTTCTGCCAGCCGCCGCCGACAGTTGCGTAGTCAGCGGTTGCCTGGTTCGCCGCACCGCCAGCAACGGTTGCGGCGCCGGTTTCGTCCATGCTGCCACTAGCGGTGTTGTAATAGCCTCCGCCGACGGCGGAGCCTATGTCGCTAGCCGTGTTGTTTGACCCGCCTGACACTGTTGCTTCGCTGGCAGATGCGCCATTATTCTCGCCGCCTCCCACCGTCGCGGCATAACCTGAGGCCGTGTTGCTGAGTCCACCTGCGACGGTAGACCAGTCGCCGCCAAGCAGAATCTGGTTGTACCCCAGGTTCAGGTTGAGAGTCTTCCCGTCCGCATTCTGTCGCTCGGCTGATTCGGACGTGCCACCCTGGCGCTCAGGGCGCAAGAACGGATTGCGCTGTCCCGACCGGCCCAGTATCTGACTGCGCATCGCGGGTTTCTTGATCGCCGAAGTCTGAGGCACCAAGCTAGGATCGTAGATTCCACCGCCCCCGCCGATCGTCGCCCCGATCACTCCCGGCGCAATGCTGTTGCCTCCGGAGGCGGCAGCGCCGAGGAAGCCGCCGAGCACGTTCGCTCCCTGTTGTCCATTGGCATCGGTGAGGTTGCCTTGCGGGCTGAACGCATCGTTGATATTTCCGGTCAGGTTCAGATTGCCGTTGATGGTCTGATCGGCAGTGAAGGTGTTGGGAGCGCCGGTCTGAGCAAACGCGGATGCAGGCAATCCCCCGAGTTGCACGGCGGGAACGTTGGTGAGCGCTGCTCCGTTGCCAGTGAATGCCACGGCATTCACCGCGCCGGCGACGTTGATGCCGTTTCCGGTTTGAGTGATCAGCGAGTTGTGTATCTGCCGAGGGTTAGTGAAGACGGGAATGGTGTTGGCAGTGCCATTCCCGATGATGATTTCGTTGGGAATGGCGCTGTTATCAGCCGCGTTCATCTTGTCGGATCGCGCGGCCGCAGCCGGTTTTGGGGACGGTGCTTTTTGCTCCTGCGTCACTGAAGTTTCCGTTCCAACGAAGACGACGGTCAGCGCGAGAGCGGCAGCGAGATTGACAAGCTTCACAGAACGTCCTGTGTGAATCTGCATAGGTCCTCCTTGAGGAGCGATCGATACCAAGTGCGAGTAGCCGCGGTGCTCGACGGTCAGAACACGACGATGTAAACCGGGTCCCAGAAGCAATCGCCGCCACTCACACAGTTACTTGCATACAGGTAGACCTGGGTCGATGTGACCGGGCAGCCATCCGACGACAGGCAGTAAGAGACTTGTCCATTGCCGTAGTTCGTAAAGGACGCCATCACGAACCGATCGTCGATCTCAAAACCGAAATCGACGACGACATAACCGCTAGCCAGGCCCGTAAGTGTGATTCCGCAAGGCGCCGTGGAGGCCGTCGAGCCTGCAATCTGGCTGTTGAAGCAACGCGCCACTGTAGAAGGACCGCTGAGGTACACCATGGCTTTTGCCCAACCGCCCATGCTGCGTCCCTGCGAGACGTGGCTGTCCGTGACGAAGCCGTAGCCCTGGGTGTCGCTGCCGTAAATGCCGGTACCGTTCTGCGCAGTGTTAACGCCGGCAACGCCAGATCCTATGTTGCTGTTCGCAACTCCGTGAACGCCGTCCAGGCCTCCCGAGGCCGTGGAGCCATAGACGCCATAGCCGGTAGTGGCGGTTCCGAGGACTCCAGTGCCGGAGGCGGCACTGCCGAAGACTGCGGCGCCGGTCGTGGCGCTGCCGACGACTCCGTAGCCGCCTGGACTTACGCCCTTCACGCCGTATCCGTTCGGGCTGTAGCCGTAGACGCCGCCACCGGTTCCCGAAGAACTTCCATCGAATCCTTCGACTCCACCATAGGCGGTTGACGAAGTCGTCCAGCCGCCAACGCCCGCGCCCACGGCAGTACTGACGATTCCACCTGCCCCGCTGGTGTTGTTCACGCTAAGGCTGTTGCCGGATGCGGTGTTGAAGATTTGTTCGGCGGTGAACGTATTGGAAGCTGCCAGCAGCGGAACTTTCGTTGTGTCCAGGTTCAGCGTGACGTTGCCGCCTGTGCCGCCGCCGGTCAGATCAGAACCTGCAGTCACGCCGGTGATGGTTCCCGTGCCGGTCGCCGAGCAGTTCCACGCCGTGCCGCTGTACTCGAGAACCTGATTGGCCGAGCATGGCTTCAATCCAATCGTGTACGTGTTGCCCAGCGTCATCGCGCCCGGTGTCGTCAATCCGCCCGCCGAGTTCGCGTTCAGCGTGATCTTCGAATTCTGCAGCATCGCGTTCGTGATGCCTGCCGACGGCACTTTCAGGCTCAAAGTGCCGCTCGTGCCGCCGCCTGACAGTCCGCTGCCAGTGGCGGTCGTGATCCCCGTGATGGTTCCAGCGCCGGGAAACGTCTGCCCGGAGACAAACGTCACTTTGCCGGCGCTGCTGATGGCAAACGCCGTCCCGTTGACCGCCAAGGTGTTGTCGGTGCTCTTGGGAAACAGCACCAGCGTGTCGCGCACGGCGCCCTTGCCGTTGACATCAAGCGTGGCCGCAGGAGACGTGGTGGCGATGCCGATCGCGCCGCTCTTCTGGAAGATCGCCGAATTGACAATGTCGCTCGCGGTGTCCCACATGGGGATATAGTCCGCTGTGCCTTTGCCGGTGACATCAGGATTGGCGGGCGGCGAGGTCTTCGCCGACGCCGCAGCCGGAGACGAAGTCGCACCGCTCTGATTGCTTTCTTTCGCTCCGTTCGCCAGCATGAAGGCTGATGCAGGCAGTCCACCAACGGTCTGCGCGTCTCCGGCCTTCAGTGCATAGGGCGCGCTCACCAGCAACACGCGTGCCTGTTCCTCCTGTCCTTGTACCTGCACTCCGAGCCAATGGGCTTGGCCCGCTTCGAAAATGTCGGCAGGCAAACCGTTGCTGCTGGTGGATCCGAGCATGACGGTGTAGTGACCCAGCACGTCGGGTTGCACGCTTTGCGTTTCCATCCAAAGGGCAGCTCCGCCAGTCTGCTCGGAGTAGAGCGAGAACGTGACTGCGACCGTGCCGTTGAGAGGCCTGCCGCTCGGTTCCGTCAGTGTGCCGGTAAAGTTGACCAGAGGCGGAACAACGGCGTTCGTATTGGTGGCAATGGTCTGCTGCGCCTGGCTGAGCTGAGCCTGGCTGAAGATGCAGCAGAAGAGCAAGAACATGGAAATCACTGCGCGTTGAATCTGCTTCATCGGAGTCCTCCTGAAAGTTGTTGAATCACTCTTCGCGATGTCCTGCGGTGGCCCATCTTTGTCTGGCCGAGTTTTCTCTGGCCGATCGTTCTCTCTTCAATCCTTCGTTGTCGGAACAGCCATGAAATCAGCAGGGAGCTGCAGCTCCCTGCTGTCCGGCCGCGTGAGGAACCCGCACCGGAGGGCTGCCTTTGCGGCCGACGTCGCTCTCCCTAAACTCGGCGGTGCGGCCGATTTAGGGACTGGTGCAAACGCGCTCCAGCCCCTACTTGTTCGTCAATTCTGAGATTCGCCGCGTTTTTCGTACCGGCCGCTTCTCAATCAGCTTGTTTACGTCAAACGGGGCGTGAGGTGCCGCTCGCCTGCTTTCGATTTGCTTCACCGCATCGAGATCGTGAGTGTGATCCATCAGGCGAATATCCTCGAACTTTTTCCGCAACGCCACGATCCGGTAATCGAACGTGATGTTGGAAGTTCCGCCCCCTAATTCGCGGACCTCGAACGAAGTTGGCGTTTTTCGACTGATGTAGAGACCCTTGCAGTCTCCGTTGGGCGTGAGATAGACGTGATAGTTCTGTTCGGTGTTAACGGTTTGGGCAAATTCCGGCTCGAGATTGATGACGGCAGCGCCGTTTGACAACTGCTCGGAGCCGAAATCTTCAAACCAATTCTTGGGAGATTCGATGGCGGAAAGCGAAACTAGGCGTTGGCCACCGTCGATGGGAACAACCGCGTTGCTTGTTCCATAGCAGTTGAAGCTGGCGCCATAGTTCATGTAGCAAACCCCGTCCGTGGTTTCCGCGTAGAACCCAAATGCGGAGCCTCCTGCAATGATCGCGACGGCTGGATAGTCCCCGTTGTTTTCGAAAAATCCGGCGATTCCCTGGTCGGTGGTGCCAAACACTGCGATTGCATCGACGTTGTTGGTGCTGGAGCCGCTCGTCCCGCCGTCGCCCCAGAGGCCAGCACCGTAGATGCCGCCGAGTCCTAGTCCGGTATCGCTCTGATTTGCCCCGTTCTGGCCGTATACGCCAGCCCCAGTGACGCTGCTGGTTACGCCCATGACGCCGACAGTAGCTTGCGTGTCTCCGTATTGCATACCTAGGACGCCCGGCGCGAGATAGGAGGCCGTGCTATTGTCGCCCTCCACTCCTGCCGCGCCGGAAATCGTGCTTCCGTAGACGCCCTCGCCTGAATTTGCGGTGCCGATGACGCCGTACCCGGAGCCGCCGCTGCCGATAACCGCGTCGCCATTGGTGCTGTTGCCGAAGACGGCGATGCCATTCGTACTGGTGCCATTGACGGCGGTTCCGTTCGGACTGACTCCGTTCATGCCGTACCCATTCGCGCTGTAGCCGTAGACGCCGGTGCCTGTTCCTGAAGAGCTTGCGTCTGTGCCCCCGACGGCGCCATTCACTGCCGACGACGTTGTCTCGCCGAAAATGGCGCCAGCGGTCGCTGCAACGTATACGCCGGCGGCAGAGGCGGTGCTGTTCACGCTCAGGCTCGGTGTGCTCCCGCCCGAGTTGATTGTCTGGGCAGCCGTGAACGTGTTGGCCCCGGCGAGTTGAGGAACCTTCGTGGTATCCAGATTCAGCGACACGACGCCGGTAGTGCCGCCGCCGATCAGATCAATTCCCGCGGTAACACCGTTAATGGTTCCCGTCCCTGAAGGTCCCTGTGGCCCTTGCGGTCCGGCTGGGCCCTGTGGCCCGGCAGGACCAGTCGCGCCTTGTGCAGCGATAAGCTGCCAAGATGGCGGAGAGCCCTGTTTCGAGGGCTCGACGGAAGGACTGGCGACAATCGCCAGCCAATATTGTCCCTGGTCGGTTACTGCGTCGTTCAAGTTATAGGCCACACCCACCGCCCAATTTCCGCGATTGTTTATCCCAATCGGACCGGCAGGCCCGGTTGCTCCCGCCGGGCCTGTGGCTCCAGTCAAGCCCATCGGCCCCATTGGACCGGCAGGGCCCTGCGAGCCTGCAGGACCTGTTGGTCCGGTGCTTCCAGCGACTCCTTGAGAACCTTGCGCCCCGGTTGGGCCTTGAGGACCCTGAGGACCAGTCGCGCCTGCCGGTCCAGTTGGTCCCGTCGGACCTGTCGGGCCAGTGGGCCCGGGTGCGCCTTGCGCGCCTGTTGCTGCAATCAGCTGCCAGTTCGGGTTCTGCGGAGAAGGTTGCGATCCGAGGTTCGGCGCGACCGCCAGCCAGAATTCACCACCGTCGGTGACGGCGTCGTCGACCTGATACTGAACGGTCTGGACCCACGCGCCCTGATTGTTGATGCCCTTCGCAGCCAGCAACTGCCAGTTGGGATTGGTCGGATTCGGCGCCGAGTCGAGATTCGGCAGCAACGCGATCCAGGACGATCCCTCATAGCTGACGCTGTCGTTGGCGACGTACTGCGTGTTGGGCGACCAGGTGCCCGTGTTCACGATGCCTGCCGGGCCGGTTGGACCTGCAGGTCCGCCAGGTCCCATTGGTCCCATGGGCCCTGTGGAACCGGTCGCTCCCTGTGGGCCCTGCGGCCCTTGCGCCCCTGTCGGTCCGGCGGGACCCTGCGCTCCGCTGCCGTAAAACACGATGTCGAGTTCCGGTGGATGACTGGTGGTGGTGCTTTCTTTCGTCGTGAATGTGGCGTTCAGCGGGCTGTTGGCGACCAGCACAATGCCATCGTTCGGCTCCGTTCCATTGAGCCAGGCCTGCACCGTCGAGGTGATATCCACCTCGATGTACTCGGACTTGTTGGCTGTCGTCAGCGGAATCGCGGACGCGATGGTATTGCCAATGGCGGGTTGCAGGCTGTAAGTGATCGTCTTCTCACTCCAGCTGCCCGCGACCAGATCAATATTGAAGTTCCCTGCGGTGGTTACGCCGTTGACGAAGAGTTTCAACGTTGCCTTCGCCACCGATGAGCCGGTGTAGGAGGAAGGCACTGCCGTCAGATCGAAACGGATGTAGGAAGTCAGCGACGGGCTCTCGACATCCAATGTGCCGGCAGCTCCGTAGTTTGTGGTCGGGGCAGTAGAGTTGACGTAGGCGTCGTCGCTGGGAGTGAATTGGGCATAGCTCGGCAGCGCGAGCAACACGGTGAACAGCGCAATGGCGACGAAGGTTTTGCGCGATAAGTTGCCGGGTCCGGTGCGAAGCGGCATAGCGGTCCTCCTGAGCAAAGTTTTTCCTGACGCGAAATTTGGCGGAGGGCAATCCGGATCGGCTTGGGCGCGAATCCGGTGCCACGCGTGCGGCAGAGTGCGCGAAGATTCTCAATTCGTCAAAGGACCAGATCGTGATGCCTTGGTGACCCGATAAGCCTCTATGGTTCATGCGATTGCGAGAATCGGTGACCTGTGCGGGGAGCTTTCGTGCTACACTTTTGCCCCAAGTTCGGCGGCCTTCCCCGGGCTTTGACCCGGCAAGGGACATAGGCATGCGTTCATCGGCGGCATCCAAGCGCTACCGTTTCGGGCTATTTGAGGCCGACCCGGCCAGTGGGGAACTTCTGCGTCAAGGTGTGCGGGTCCGTGTGCAGGATCAGCCGTTGCGTTTGCTGACGATTCTGCTGGAGCGCCCCGGCGAGGTCGTATCGCAGGAAGAATTGCGCGAAAAACTCTGGCCAGCCGACACTTATGTGGAGTTCGACGGCAGTCTGAAAGCCGCGCTGAAGCGCCTGCGCGCGGCCCTGGGAGATTCCGCCGAGAATCCCATTTTCATCGAGACGCTTCCGAAGAGGGGGTATCGCTTTATAGCTCCGGTTGCTGTTGAGGATTCTCCGGCGGTGGTGACAGAAAAGTCGATCCCCGCGCCGCCAGTTCCGCCCCAATCCGCAGTGCCAGAAGCAAGCGTGTTGTCACCAGAACCGCAAAATTGGCACCGACGCGACCTCATCTATGCTGCGACCGTTGCTGCAGTTCTGGTAGTTGGCCTCGGGTGGTACGCGCTCCGACATCGCTCGCGTCCGGCGACGACTTCTCTCAGTCAAGCCTCGCAGCCGATCCCCATTCGCAAATCGGTCGCCGTACTCGGATTTCACAATGCGTCAGGCCGTCCCGATGATGCCTGGCTGGGCACTGCCATCTCCGAGATGTTGAGTACAGAATTGGCAACGGGCGAAAAGCTCAGAGTCGTTTCCGGCGAGGAAGTGGCCAATCTCCGTATTTCGTCGCCATGGTCGCAGACCAGCACATTAGGGCGCGAGACGACAGACCGCATCGGTGCGTCGCTTAACAGCGACGTGCTCGTGCTCGGCTCCTACACTGCGATTGGTACGGCCGGCAATAGCCAGTTGCGATTTGACGTGAGCTTGCAGGATGCCCGCACGGGAGAAGTTCTGACTCAGATTGCACAGTCGGGCAACGTCAACGATCTATTCCAGGTCGCCTCCGGAATCGGCGCACGGCTGCGCGAACAACTGGGAGTTCCCGACATCAAGAACACTGAGCAGGCGGGCGTGCTGGCGTCGTTGCCTCTGGATCGCGAGGGGGCCCGCTTTTATGCACTGGGCGTGGCCAACTTGCGCGACTTCGACGCCCTGGCCGCTAAGGATTTACTGGAGCAGGCCGTGAGGGCAGACCCCAAGTTTTCGCTCGCGCACCTGATGCTTTCGCGAGCCTGGGCTCGGCTTGGCTACGAGCAAAAGAGAAAGGAAGAAGCCAAAAAGGCGTTGGACCTTTCCATCGATTTGCCGCGCTCGGAGCGGATGTTGGTTGAGGGAAACTACTATGAAAGTCTGCCCAACCACGAAAAAGCAATCTCCACCTACCACGCATTGTTCGAGTTATTCCCCGACAATATCGATTACGGGTTGCAGTTGGCCGCAGAACAGACAGCTGCTGGTCACGGGAGCCAGGCTCTGCAGACTATTGCTCAGTTGCGGCGCTTGCCGTCGCCTGCATCTGATGATCCTCGCATCGACCTGACCGAGGAACGAGCAGTTCCGGCGAATGTTCCGGTCGAGCTCGGGCTAGCTCGAAGCGCGATGAGCAAGGCCCAGACGCAGGGAAAGAAACTGCTCTATGCACAGGCGGAGCAGATCGAATGCGTGAATCTGAATTACAGCGACCATCCGGATCAAGCCGTGCCCGCTTGCGAGGATTCCTACAATCTGTTCCAGGCAGCGGGAAACCGGCTGGCGGCGGCCGACTCGGTGCGCCTGCTGGGCGACATCCAGGGAACATTGGGCCACTCCGACCAGGCCATCGCAACCTACCAGAAGGCCTTGAGGATTCTTCAGGAGCTGGGAGAACACGAAAAGATCGGCGCCATCCTGAACAATATGGCGATCAATTTTACGAACCAGGGGAATCTAAATCGCGGTGAAGCGCTCTATCGTCAGGCCAAACTTCATTTCGAACAGGCTGGAGACAAGCTCAACACGGCTACAACTATCGGCAACATCGCGGATATTCTCTACCTGCGGGGAAGGCTATCGGACGCAGAGAAGCTTTATCGACAGGCGATTGAAATTGGAGCCGAAGTGGATCAGCCAGCCACGTATCCGTGGTATCGACTCGCGGACTTGAAGTTGACCGAGGGTCGCGTACAGGAGGCTCATAAACTGGTTCAACAGGCGGTGGATGGGCTGCGGGGAATTCAGGGAAGCTATCAATACCTGACCGCTGCCATGAACGTACTCGGCGATGTGCTGAAGGCCGAAGGAAACTCCGATGGAGCACGCCAGCAGTATCAGGACGCGCTTGATATCGCGAAGAAAGCTGGCGAGGCGTATTCAGTTGCGGAGAGTCAAGTCGAGCTTTCTGAGCTCGCACTGGATGAAGGCCATCCGGACCAGGCCGAGCCGTTGCTGCGGGCGGCAATCGCGGAGTTCGAAAAGGAGAAGAGCGATCCAGACAGCACCAGTGCCTATACAGAGCTGAGCCGAGCATTACTGATGGAGGACAAACTGGAAGACGCCCGCAAGGCGATTCAACACGCTACCGAACTGAGTCGCACCAGTCCCGACCCGGCGCTTAAACTGCCGATTGCGATTCAGACTGCGCGCGTTATGCTGGCTGCCGTGCGCGGGAACGAGCGCGGTCATCCGACTCTCGCGGCCGTGCGCCAACAATTGCACTTCACGTCTGACATCGCCAAGAGGCTTGGGTATTACAGGGCGGAGTGTGAATCTCGGCTGGCGCTAGGCGAAGTGGAAGTGAAGGCGAATCCGGACCTCGGGCGTTCAGAATTGAAGCGGCTCGCTGTTGAGGCTCATGAGCACGGGATGGAACAGATCTCGCGCAAAGCCACAGCCCTCGCTGCGGGCACTGGGGGAACCGCGATGGTGGTCGCCCCGAACCTTCCCCGCCGACTGGCGTTTCCTTCACGCTGCACGAACAAGCCAGCGATCCTTACCCCTTCCAGCCTGTAAGAGACTAGAGGTCAGCCATTCCAGGATACGGCCGCTCGGCACTGGCGTCCCCCGCTGTATCTCCTGTGATAGACCGTTTACCGTTCAGGATTTCTGTTGCGAGATTGGCTCGGTCGGACTCGGCAAACGCTGAGATCCTGGACGAGGAACGTGCCCGGGGATTTTTCAGAGCTTTCGCGGTCTGATTGACCGAGGGCGCTGTCTCCTTCTCCACTATGAAAAATCGTGCATAACCGTCACAACCTACATAACCCCCTCGGATGGTATGACTTGCAGTTGTGACAGTACCCATACTCGGGAACAACCGGCAGCACATCGTACTCCAGGCTCAACTGGTCCGCACGAATCTGTGTGGCCTTGTCCAGAACAGCACTTGCGCCAAGAGCCATGGACACACCTCGTTGGATGGCTCGGAAGGACAATCCCGGAGTGCACATTCTCGCTTCAAAGGTCGGTTGGAGGCAACACAGTCGCTGCAAATGCAGAAGAATTGCAGATGGTGTCCATATGTCCCATGTCAGCGGAAATGGGACAGTTTGAAACCTAAGCTAAGTGGGGCACAACTTGTGCTTGCATCAGCTGCCTCTAACGCCTACAATAACTGCATGCAATACACGATCCGCAAGGTGCCTAGTACTTTGGATGAAGCTCTTCGCCAAGCCGCCCGTGAGCAGGGCAAAAGCCTGAACGAAGTCGCCATCGAGGCCATGGCCCGGGGTGCGGGCGTTACCGGCGAATGCAGGCGGCAGCGCGATCTGAGCGACATCGCAGGCACCTGGCGAAAAGATCGTGCTTTCGACGAAGCCAAGGCTGCGCAGGATACTATTGACGAAAGGATATGGCCGTGAGACTGGCGCTCGACACCAACCGTTACACCGACCTTTGCCGCGGCGAGGTATCCGCGGTCAGGACCGTCGAGTTCGCCGAACAGGTCTGGTTGCCCTTCATCGTGTTGGCAGAATTGCGTGCGGGATTCGGTGCAGGCAGCCAAGGACCACGGAACGAAGCTGTCCTGCGCCGGTTTTTGCTGAAGTCCGGTGTCGGTGTCCTCTATGCCGACGAGCAAACCACGCATCATTACGCTGCTGTTTACCGGCAACTTCGTAAGCAAGGCACTCCCATCCCGACGAACGATATGTGGATCGCAGCCCTCGTCCTGCAACATTCGCTTGTCCTGTTTGCTCGAGACGTGCACTTTGAAGCGCTCCCTCAGCTCACACGCGTGTAGGTGACCGCGATCCCAGGTACCGATTGTTTGCTCTACGATGCAAAATCCTTCACCACCTACACAAGCTACACAACTCCATCGGATTGTGATTATTGGAGCTGCGGCTGGTTGTCCGCACATTCAGCGAACCCTGCGCCCACCTGGAATCAGTGTCAGCTTCGCGGGAGTCTTAAGTCCGCCAAGGCGTCGAGGCGGCTGTTGCTTCCCATGCACGACTGGAATGGGGCAAGGGTTTGAGATCAGCAAACGAATTGCGGCCCAGCGGTCTGCCGCCTGAACTCGGGTCCTCTGCTTGGCGATTCGAATCAGCGTCTCGTCAGGTATGCGATGGAATTGCGAAAGCGCAGAGAGGGTCTCAACCACCTCGGTCTTGATCCGCAATGGGACCTGATTGACCCACTCTTTGGCTGGTGGCATAGACCTCCACCTCTGTTCTACCAATTCGAAGACGAAAATCTCTAGAAAAACAGAAATAAATTCTGCACAAATAGCACGATCGTTACCGGCTGCTCTGATTACCTCTGCGCTCTTTTTTAATTCTTAGCGATTTGGCGGTTCTCGGTGGCGGACCTGCATAACATCTTCGGTTTGCGAAGTTACCAACTTCTGGCAGAACAGGCAAGACGCATTGGAGGGTAGCACATCATAGGCTTAGGCCAACCTATGCGCTTGAGATTGAGTTGATGTATTGAGAATGAGACCTCTTCCCCCGCTGCCGAGACGACAGCTGTAGAGACCCAAGTATTTTAAGACGTGTCCAGCATTTTCGCTGCTGATTTGCAGCGATTCTGCTTCTTCGCGACAGAGTCTGTTAGCCTCCGCTGCAACCTCTCGATTGTTCGAATCTACTCCGGAGAGGACTTTGAGTTAAATCAGATCACGCTCTGTCGTGCATGCTACGCGGTGTGCACCACCCCAGTGGGTCTCGTGGGCTCGCCCTCTGCGCATTGAACGCCACCGCTTCCGTCGATGCGCTGCAAACTGCCAGCAACTAATCCAGTTCAGTCGCTACACCTAGTTTGGTGGCATCCAAAGGCTTGCTGGCGAATC
>Ga0187770_10001081_pt1 | contig 14157 bp, 12 predicted proteins | sample 0116_SJ02_MP02_2_FD_133154 | JGI IMG/M metagenome (GOLD analysis project Ga0187770, IMG submission 133154) | Tropical peat soil microbial communities from peatlands in Department of Meta, Colombia - 0116_SJ02_MP02_20_MG | ecosystem: Environmental > Terrestrial > Soil > Wetlands > Peat | place...
AAAGCGGGCGCAATTGTCCGTTTTTACTGGTCGCCACAGACCTCCCGGTGTTGGAGCCGAGCAAAAACCTGGACCAACCTCCAAGACCCCGGTGATTTGTCGCGGTCGGGGGAAGACCCCGGCTGGGCACGCACGGATCGCCGTTGTGCGAGCAAGGGACCGTCGCAAGTGCCAGATACCCGGGCCTGCTGCGCCTCGGGCATTGTCGAGCGCGGGCACTTCGACAAAAAGGCTTTGTATTCAACGGACCAACGGACGCCCCTCCGCGCCATCGGGTTTGAGATCGGCGAGCAACCGTTTGGCGGCATTTCGAAAGAAGCGATCGTCTGAGCACGATCGCGCGACAAGCATCATGCCCTCCAGGGCCCCGAGGAGAACGCCCGCGCGATCCTGCGCTGAACCTCGGAAGGACAAGCTGCCTTGGCGACGGCCCTCCTCGAGCACCTCTGCGAGCCAGCGCTCATTGGTCTTGAAGAAGCGGCGCAGTTCGCCTCGCATCGGTGCCGGCAATGTTGCAATTTCCGCCGCCAGCATGCCGCAAAGGCACATTCGATCGTTGCGCATGACCACGTCGTAGAGTTTCATATAGCTTTGCAGCCTTTGCCATGCGTCGCCTTTACTTCGGCCGATTTCCTCGAGAGCTCGTTCGAACGCTCCCTCGTACCGGATCACCAGCGCGCGCCCCAGATCGGACTTCGTTGGGAAGTGATAGTGAAGGCTCGCCTTGGTGACGTCGAGTTTCTTTGCAATGTCCGCGTAGCTGAACCCGTTAAATCCCCGCGTCTGAGCCAGTTGCTCAGCGATGTCGAGGATTCTTGTTTTCGCGGCGCCTTGTTTCACCATGGAATCCATCTTTTTGCTCTCTCTATTTACGGGACTTGATACTTACCTACCAGTAAGTATAATGCGATTGCGATCCGAGCGGGGGGCGCTCGGGTCGCAGGCAGTCGTGCCGGGCACAAGGATGGGGAGCGTCAGTGACGCAGGGAAGGAGGACGCCATGAGCCTTGAACAGAGAACCGAACACAAAACCTTCGGAAAGCCCGACGAAATCAGGAACTTCCCAAACGGCAGGGCCGAGATTCTGCGGGTTGGGGGTGCGGAGGTGGGGCGACTGATTTTCGAACCGGGTTGGAAGTGGTCAAGGGATGTCCAACCGATTGCCAAGACCAAGAGCTGTGAAGCGCCGCATTTTCAGTATCACGTCTCAGGGAAACTCGCTATCCGCATGGACGACGGTACGGAGTTCGTCGCGGGTCCGGGGGACATCACTTCGTTGCCCAAGGGCCACGACGCGTGGGTTGTTGGTGATGAGCCAGCGGTCGTCGTTGACTGGTTCGGTGCGAGCAACTACGCGAAAACGGCTTAAGTCAGGCCCAAGCCGATGCCGCTGCGACGAAATCGGTCCCACGTCGACGGCGCCGGGGGAACTGAGTCGCAGTCGCTAAGCCGGAGGGATCGCCAGGAGGAGAATGCCATGGCTAGAAAATACATCGATTGCCGAGCATTTCCGAGCGAGACGAAATGCACGGTTGCCATGTCGGCAGATAGCGATGACGAACTTTTGGAGGTGGCCGTGCAGCACGCGGTAAAGGTGCACGGCCACAAAGACACTCCGGAATTTCGGCAGCAACTGAAGAAGGCGTTTAAGGCGGGCAATCCGCCAGCCTGACGAAGGAAGGGGCGGAGGCGGCGCGAATTCCCGGCGTCGGGCGACCGGGCCGCGCGCGGATGCCGCCAGCCACCGTCCGTTTTCGCCTGGGGGCTCCGATGAGTTCAGAGACAGATCCGACGACCACGAAGAGCACCATTGGCGAGGAAGGCGCCGGCGCGGCGGGCGTCTCGAAGCTCTTTGGCGAGAGCCATCGGCGGCTTCAGCGTCAGTTCGATACGGTGCGACTGGCCGATCGAATCGAGGAGCGGCTATTTCGCGAACACCTTACGGTCGATGACCGCGCGTTCATCGAGCGCTTGGACATGTTCTTCCTTGCCACTGCAGACGCAGCTGGTCACGCCAATTGCTCCTACAGGGGTGGCGACCCGGGCTTTGTACGGGTGCTCGACGAGACGACTCTCGTGTTTCCCAATTACGATGGCAACGGAATGTATCTGTCGATGGGCAACACGGAAGAGAACCCTCACGTCGGCATGCTGTTCATCGATTTCGAACACCAGAAGCGGCTTCGAGTCAATGGTGAGGCACAAATTGTTTCGGCGTTGACGGTCGCGCCGCCGTATGCAGAGGCCCAATTCGTCGTAAGGGTGACGGTGCGGCAAGTATTTCCGAACTGCCCGCGATACATTCACAAGATGCAGCGCGTCGAGGCCTCGAAGTTCGTGCCACGCGCATCGGCGCGCACGCCCGTGCCGGCTTGGAAACGTATGGACTGGGTTTGTGACGTGCTTCCCGAGGGGGACCCGGCGCTTGCGCCGGAGGACGGGCCGCCATCGACTTGACTGACCGTTGATTGCCTTTCGCGAGACGATGATTCGCCGGACGTCGACAAGCGAACGGCACTCGGCGGCACCCAAAAAAGGCAAAAATGACCACGTCGAAGATCGCTCTGGTTCAGCGCCCACCAATATATCTGGACCGGGAGAGGAGTATCGAGCTGGCGGTTGCCGCAATTGCCGAGGCGGCCGCGGGGGGTGCCAGCCTGACGATCTTTCCGGAGGCATTCATTGCCGGCTACCCGGCGTGGATCTGGCGCTTGCGGCCGGGCACGGATGGTGCGGTCAGCGCCAGACTTCACGGGTTGCTCTCGGCAAGCGCCGTTTGCATCGACCGGGGCGATCTCGGCCCCCTCGTGGAGACAGCGCACAAACACCGTGTAACCGTGATCTGTGGGATCAACGAAAGAGACGAGAAAGCGGGCGGGGGTACGCTGTACAACACCGTTGTGGTCATAGGTCCGGACGGAGGTATTTTGAATCGACACAGAAAATTGATGCCGACAAATCCGGAAAGAATGGTGTGGGGTCTCGGAGACGGGTCGGGTCTCGCCGTGACTGCGACGGCCGTCGGGCGGGTGGGCACCCTGATTTGCTGGGAGAATTACATGCCGCTCGCGCGCTATGCACTCTACGCGCAGGGCATCGAGCTCTATGTCGCACCGACTTATGACTACGGTGAGAACTGGATCGGGACGCTTCAGCATATCGCGCGCGAAGGGTGTTGCTGGGTTGCTGGCTGTGGATGCGTGCTCAAGGCGAGCGACATGGGTGCGGATTTTCCGGAAAGGACGACCCTGTATCCCGATCCCGACGAATGGGTTAACCCGGGCGATTCCGTAGTTGTCGCACCGGGCGGAAAGATCGTTGCCGGACCCATGCACCGACGGGCAGGGATTTTGTACGCTCAAATCGACACGGATGCAGTCCGCCTTGCAAGACGCAGTCTCGATGTCGTCGGCCATTACGCTCGACCGGACGTCTTCCAGCTTCGCGTCGACAGACACCAGAGAAGTTCCGTGCAATTCGAATAGCGGCCAAGCGCTCACAAGCGCGTGAGGCAGCTCCTTTGTCCTCCAATACGTCGAGCGGACATCGGCAGTGGAAGCGCAGGAGCGACCGAAGAAGACGGTCGATCCGCGCTAGGACCTGGCCCCCACCTTGCTGCGGGCCACCCTTGTGCGTTGCTCGCAGTGCCCTTTGAGCATCGCTGCGGTGGTGATGGAGTCTCCCCTGTGGTGGCGATTCCCGTCGTGGGCTGACAGGCATCGCGGAGCGCGGGCGAAGGCTCTGGTCCCCGTTGCGCTTCGTCTGGCTGAAACCGAGTTCAGGCCAGTGATGGGCGCGGTGGAGCCCCTCGAGTCCGCGCAGACGGAGTGAGTGCTTCGGGTTTGCCAAAGTGGTTTAAGCCGGCGCGAATGGGCTGACGTGCTATGTTTGCGCCGCGCCTTCTATAAACTTCGCTTTTTTCCATCAACGGTACAAGACGATGGCGTTGCGTTCGCATATGGGCCCCGAGCGGCTTCCATGAGAAAAGTAGTCGTCCTAGTTGCGCTGTCTTTGTTCGCGGTGAGTGCTGCGGCGGACGACCCGCTGCCGGATAAAAGCGGCTATACGCTTTTTAATCCGACGCCCGATCAGTACATGCGAGCATTCAGCACCGACCGGCCACCAAAAGCCAACAGCCCTTATACGGTAGATGCGGGGCACTTTCAGTACGAAACCGACCTTGCGGTTTACGGCGAAGGCAACAGCGAGGGCGTCCGGACCCAGCAGTGGACGATCCTCGATCCGACACTCAAGCTCGGCCTCACCAACACCGTCGACGGTGAATTGCAGATTACGCCCTATGAGTCCTTGGCTACGACGAGTGCGGGCACTACTGAGACAATCGCTGGGGTCGGGGACACGTACGCACGCCTGAAATTCAATATGATCGGTGACGATGGCGGTGACGTCGCAATCGCTTTACTGCCGTACCTGAAGATTCCAACGGCGCGCTCGGGTCTGGGCAATGGTCACGTCGAAGGCGGCGTGATCATCCCGATGAGCTTTAACGCCCCGGCGGGCTTCACCGTCATCGTGATGCCGGAAGGTGACGTTATGAAAAACGATAACAATAGCGGCTACCACGGTGTTCTCGATTTTTTGGTGAACGTGAGCCACCCGCTTAGCGAGCGGTGGACGGTCTACACGGAGATTTTCACGTCTCAACCCTTGGACTCGAGCGACAAGCCGGTATACACGCTCGATGGCGCCTTCACCTTTGCTCTCGCCGCGAATCTGCAATTGGATTTCGGCGGCAACTACAGCCTGAACGGGATCGGACCGAGGATTCAACTGTATACAGGACTGTCCCAACGGTTCTGAACACTTGTTCGCCCCAAGTACCAAACGTTGCACCTCGTAGTGACCCTTGCCCGGCGAGGCGGCGCAGCGCCGTTCAGTGACATCGTGTGACGCGGTTCCGCCCGTTTGTGCCGGCGCACGAGCCACATTTTTGCGTGCGGTCTTTTGCGGGTGCGGTCTGCGGACGCGGCAATTCGGAGCCGACGTGGAGCTTGGTCACGAAGCCCTCTGAGCTTCTGCTTGGACTTGCGTAGTGTCGCCGGACGGTCCCGGCAGAAGTTTGGTTCCTGCCTGCCACGCGCGCGAAGTGTCGAGCGATCGGGTTTTTGGTTCTATCGATATAAGACATTGTTTGTTCAATTTGTCCCAAATCGTCGCTAGCATCTTCGGGTTGGCTCCGGGTCTAAGGCGGGTGCGCACGGGACACGCCGAAGGGGCGAGCCTTGCATGAGGCTCTACTCGAAAAGGAGGGTGCAGACATATGGCGCTGTCGTTGGTCAGTGAACGGGATGTGGTGCGCGAACATTCCGCGGCTTCGTTGCAGGAAAAATCCGATTTACTCGGTTCGCTGCAGCATGCGCGCACGCAAGCCGTGACGGGCGGTCTGGCGTACGCGGGTAGCGTACCGCCGGAGCTGGCGTGGAAGCTGTTCCAGGCGGGGCAGGCGCTGCTTATCGATGTGCGCACGCCCGAGGAACTGAGCTACGTTGGGCGCGTTCCGGGGGCAATGCACCTGGCATGGGCCACGGGTACCGCGCAGCTGCGCAATCCGCGTTTTGTGCGCGAGCTCGAATCCAAAGTGCCGAAGGATGCCATTGTGTTGTTCCTGTGCCGCAGTGGCAAGCGCTCGGCGGCTGCGGCAGAGGCCGCCACTAAGGCGGGGTACGCAAGCGCCTTTAACATCCTTGAGGGCTTCGAAGGCGATCTCGATGAGCGGCGGCGCCGAGGAGGCCTGGGCGGCTGGCGGCACCGAGATTTGCCATGGATCCAAGACTGAAAATCGAAAGGAAAAAGGCGATGGCTAACTGGTACCCCGACAACTCGCTGTCCATTGGCCGCACGCCGCTTGTACGACTTAACCGCATCGTCGATGGGAGTGGAGCGACAGTGCTGGCCAAAATCGAGGGTCGCAACCCGGCGTATTCGGTCAAGTGCCGCATTGGAGCGGCAATGATCTGGGAGGCGGAAAAGCGCGGACTCCTTGGAGCTGGCAAGGAAATCGTGGAACCAACAAGCGGGAATACCGGAATTGCACTGGCCTTTGTGGCCGCGGCTCGCGGCATTCCGCTCACGCTTACGATGCCCGAAACCATGAGTCTGGAGCGGCGCAAGCTGCTTTTGGCTTATGGCGCGAAGCTGGTGCTCACGGAAGGCGCGAAGGGTATGAAAGGAGCCGTTGCGAAAGCCGAAGAAATCGCAGCCTCGGATTCGAAGTACGTACTATTGCAGCAGTTCAAGAATCCGGCCAATCCGGCCATTCACGAATCAACCACGGGTCCCGAGATTTGGGATGATACCGGCGGCAAGATCGACATTCTTGTCTCTGGCGTAGGCACGGGCGGCACGATCACTGGCGTTTCACGCTACATTAAAAACACCAAAGGCAGGCGACTCACCTCGGTTGCCGTGGAGCCGACGGCCAGTCCGGTGCTGACGCAGAAACGCAACGGTGAAGAACTCAAACCCTCTGCGCACAAGATCCAGGGTATCGGCGCGGGCTTTGTGCCCGATGTTCTCGATCTGTCCTTGGTCGACGCGATCGAGCAGGTGACAAACGAAGAGGCCATTCATTTTGCGCGTCGCCTGACTCGGGAGGAAGGCATACTCTCCGGTATCTCGTGCGGTGCGGCTGCCGCAGTGGCCGTGCGACTTGCGCATCGCCCGCAAAATGCGGGCAAGATCATAGTGACGATCCTGCCGGATTCGGGTGAGCGCTACCTGAGCTCGGTGTTATTTGAAGGGGTGTTCGACGCGGCGGGCTTGCCCCCCGCCGCGGCAAAGGCCGCCTGATTGGAGCAGATTGAGGTTGGATTTGGGCAACTACGAGTGCTCGACGTTGGCGGCAGCGCCCGCGAGCCCGTCAAGGGTCGCACGTACATGAATGCGTTTGAAGCCACTACTCGATCGACTGTGTCCGCGCCCGTCAACGACGAAGGCTTGGACCTCGCGCGCACGGTAGCCGAGCTGCGCGAAGTGCGCGAACGTTGGCGCGAAGCGCAGAAGCGACCGAAGTTGAGCGACAGCCTTGAGCTGCCGTCGAGAGAGGCGCTAGCCGAAATCGTCCGCGATTTGCGCGGTGCATTGTTTCCGATGCGTCTGGGCCCACGCGGATTGCGCCAGGAGAGCGAGGACTATTTTGTCGGCGACACTCTCAACCGGGCACTGACGTTGTTGCTGACGCAGGTGCGACTTGAGCTGCGGTACCTTGCCCGGCAAAGTGCGGCGCCGGCGGATCCAGAGGCGCGCGCAGTCAAAATCGTGCGGGCGATCGGGGCTGCCTTGCCCCGCGTTCGTAGCTTGCTTGATAGTGATGTGCTCGCGGCGTTTCAGGGGGACCCGGCTGCGCGCAGTGTCGATGAAGTGCTGCTTTGCTACCCCGGTCTGTTCGCGATGATTCATCACCGCATCGCGCACGAACTCTACCGTCTCGATGTGGCGTTATTGGCACGCATGGTCTCCGAGCTGGCCCACCAGGCCACAGGCATCGACATCCATCCGGGGGCAACGATCGGTGCGGGCTTTTTTATCGACCATGGAACGGGGGTCGTGATTGGCGAAACGGCACAGATCGGCCGTAATGTGCGTCTGTACCAGGCAGTCACTTTGGGTGCGAAACGCTTTGCGAGCGATGCGCAGGGACATTTGCAAAAGGGCGGCGCCCGACACCCGATCGTTGAAGACGACGTCGTGATCTATGCGGGAGCGACGATCCTGGGGCGGGTGACCATCGGACGGGGCTCCGTTATTGGGGGCAATGTATGGTTGACGCGCAGTGTGCCTGCCGGCAGCCACATTGCCCAAGCACACAACCGCGAAGCGGCCCACGAGGAAGGCCTCGAACATGGTTCGGGAATCTGACAGCAGTCCCGTGGGCGAGGCGGCGGCGCAAATGGCGGCCGCGACCTGTGATCTTGAGCCGTGACGCCGAACGGCGCTACGGCGTGACGCTTTTTCTGGGGAGATAGGGGCAAAAGATGGCAGATGGACAATCCGCGCGCCTGGCACTGGGCGATAGTGCCGCGCGTCAGCTTGCAAACACCACTAAGACGGCGCCGACCCTTAGCACGATCACGCCGCGCTGGCTTACTCACCTTCTGCAATGGGTTCCCGTTGAAGCGGGCATCTACCGGCTAAACAAAGTCAAGGACCCGCAGAGCGTGCACGTACTGTGCGCCAAGCGCGACGAGGCTGACCTGCCTACGACCTTTGTTGATTATGAGGAACGTCCGCGGGAGTACTTTTTGAGCGCCGTCAGCACGGTGCTGGACGTGCACACGCGCGTGTCCGACCTGTACAGCAGCCCGCACGACCAGATCAAGGAACAGCTGCGCCTGACGATCGAGACGATCAAGGAAAAGCAAGAAAACGAATTGATCAACAATGCGGAGTACGGGCTTCTTGCGAGCGTCCATACGGATCAGATCGTTTACCCTTTGACGGGTGCGCCCACCCCGGACGATCTGGATGAACTGCTCATCAAAGTCTGGAAGGAGCCCGCGTTCTTTCTAACGCACCCGGCAGCGATTGCCGCCTTCGGTCGCGAATGCACGCGCCGGGGTGTACCGCCACCGACGGTAAGCCTGTATGGATCGCAGTTCGTAACCTGGCGTGGTGTACCTTTGGTCCCGTCGGACAAGGTCCCGGTAGCCGACGGCAAGACCAAGATACTGCTGTTGCGCGTCGGAGAAAAGCGACAAGGAGTCATCGGATTGTTCCAGCCCGGTCTGCCGGGCGAGCAAAGCCCGGGACTCTCGGTGCGTTTCATGGGTATCAGCCGCAACGCGATTGCTTCCTATCTCATCTCGCTGTATTGCTCTTTGGCGGTTCAGACGGACGATGCGCTCGCCGTGCTCGAAGACGTTGAGATCGGCAAGTACCACGATTACCAAGACCGCTACAAGTGAGATAGAGCGGCTGCATGGCAAGTTCCGAAATACCTGATACAAGCCTGCCGCCGGGCTTGCCTGACCCGGCACAGTTGGCGCGATTGGCGGCCCAGTACTTTGCTGCGCAACCCGGACTGCCGGCCGGACCGTCCGGGGGTGGCGTGCCTTTTGCCCAAAATCCGCAGCCGCCGGGCGTCTCGTTGCCGCCGGGCGCGCTCGGACCATCCGCTCCTTCCGCAGTCCCCGCCGGGCTGATACCGCCGGGAGCAAACCTCGTCCCCCAATCGCCCATGACGGCGGCCAACGCGCTTGCCTCGGCGCCTGCCCTCGTTCCCCATGCCCAGGCGCCCAACGGTGTCCCCGATCACGTGCTCGTTGCGGCTCCGGGCTATGACTCGCGCTTGGGCGGTGTGGTGCTTGGGGTGCCGCAAGCCGCGGCGGCGAATGTGCCGGCGCAGAGCCTACGGGGCGGCGGAGCGCCAGTTGCGGTGCCGACTACCTCTTACTATTTTCTCGCGGAGCCCACAGCAAGCGGCTTACCCGGAGCGGGAGATTTTGCGTTGCCGGGATTCGAAGAACTCGCTGCGCTGCCCTTTGCCTTGCCGGCGGGTACGGCACCGCGTGTCCCTTCCGAGACCCGAGCGCCCACGCCCCTTGCGCCTGCGGCACCGAGCTATTACTTCGTTGATACCGCGGCGCACCAGGGTGACCGCACTGCCCCGACATTGCCGGCCGGGCACCCGCCCTTTGACGTCGTTGCCGTTCGGCGCGATTTTCCGATTCTGCAAGAACGAGTCAACGGACGCCCGCTTGTTTGGTTTGACAACGCTGCGACGACGCAAAAGCCGCAGCCGGTGATTGACCGCCTTGCTTACTTCTACGCCCACGAGAATTCCAACGTACATCGCGCGGCCCACGAGCTTGCGGCGCGTGCTACGGACGCGTACGAAAAAGCTCGCGATATCGTTCGTCGCTTCATCGGTGCGAGTTCTACGGAAGAAATCGTCTTCGTGCGTGGCACGACGGAAGCCATCAATCTGGCGGCAAAGAGCTGGGGCGCAAAGCACATTGGCGAAGGCGACGAGATCGTTGTCTCGCATCTGGAGCACCATGCCAACATCGTACCCTGGCAGCAGCTGGCATCAGAAAAGGGCGCGAAGCTTCGCGTGATTCCGGTCGACGACTCAGGCCAGGTGATTCTGGAGGAATACCAGCGCCTGCTGAGCGACAAGACCAAGATCGTCGCCGTCACGCAAGTGTCCAACGCTCTGGGAACGGTCGTCCCGGTTCAGCAAATCGTCGAGATCGCGCACCGCGCGGGTATCCGCACACTGGTTGACGGCGCCCAATCGGTTTCGCACATGCGCGTGAACGTGCAGGAGCTCGGTGCGGATTTTTTTGTCTTTTCCGGGCACAAAATTTTCGGACCAACAGGCATCGGCGTGCTCTACGGCAAGCGTGAAGTGCTCGAAGACATGCCACCGTGGCAGGGCGGTGGCAATATGATCAAGGACGTTACTTTCGAGCGTACGGTCTATGATGATCCGCCCACGCGCTTTGAGGCGGGCACGGGCAACATCGCCGATGCCGTGGGCTTGGGCGCGGCGCTGGAATATGTTGAGCGGCTAGGTATCGAGAACCTCGGTCGCTACGAGCGCGCGCTGCTGGAATATGCCACCGCGCGCATGCTGCCAATCCCGGGACTTCGCTTGATCGGTACCGCGCAGGACAAGGCCAGCGTACTGTCCTTCGTCCTCAACGGCCACAGCGTAGAAGAAGTCGGTCAGGCGCTCAACGAAGAGGGCATCGCGGTGCGAGCGGGGCATCATTGCGCGCAACCGATACTGCGTCGCTTCGGGGTGGAGGCGACGGTGCGCGCATCGCTCGCCTTTTACAACACGTGCGAGGAAGTCGACCGTTTCATTGCGGTGCTCTCCTCGCTTGCGGCTGCGCGCCCATCGCGTCGGTCGCAGGCCTGACGCGCTCGATAAGCGAGGGCCGTGCCCGCTGGCTTGGGAACCCTCAGAATCGGACGCGGCACGATTCCCGCACGCTATTGTCGACTCCTTGGGATTACGTGCCCACATCCTGGGGCGACGCGCGCCCATGAAACGCAATCCGGATTTGGGCAACGTCGGGAATTTCTTGAATGCTGCGTGCGCGCTTCCTCGAAACACGAGCGGGCCGGCAAAGAGGGAATAAATTTTCGCGCGTGCGTGACGCGCCGGGAGATGACGCTCAGGCGGGCGTCGGCAAAGCCAGATTAGGGCGCGACGCTCCGCGCACGGGCAGGTCGCAGGAACTTGCGGGTTCACGGCCTTCGGGAGGGTACCCAGAGGCCTCCACCCGACCTTTCGCGTTAGTCCTGGGGTGATTCTCCGATCGCGTGATCGATGCGATCGATTCCCCAAGTGACGACACCAAACAGGAGATAGCCGCCTGCCAATAAGTAGGTCGACCGTGGCAGGGACGCGTCGGGCAAGAACAGTCGGCCGTCGGCAAAAGGCGAGTGGATTGCGCCGACCAGCGTTAGGAGGGCGGCCAGTATTGAAACAATCAGAATTCGGCCTCGCCGGCGGTCGATGATGTCGATGACGAGGGTGCTCCAAAGCATACTTGTCAAAATGAAGCCGTTGGCAAGCAGCGTGAGCGCGTGATAGCTCGCTTGCTGCGCGGCCGGTAGCTTGTCGGCGGCGACCTGCACGGTGCTAAGCAGGCTGTTCCAGTGGATCAGAACCAATTGGGCGATTGCCGGGATGAAAGCAAGTGCGATCGCCGGCAGGTGCTCGCGGTCGGTCTCGCGAAACGCTTGCGTGCTTAGCTCCAGGCCCACGAAGACGAGTATGGGTACCAGCACCGAATCAGGCAGCCAAGACAGCAGCAATCCGACCATCCCGACAAACGCACCCAGACCAATAAAAAGCGCAGTAGCCACGGTGTAGCCGGTGCGGCACCCCATGCGCTTATACGCGGGATGTCCGATGTACGGGGTGTTCTGCATCACGCCACCAAAGATGGCGGCGACAAATGTAGCCGCTCCTTCGACCAGCAGGATGTCGCGGGTTGCATATCTGTCTCCTGCCGCCGCCGCACTTTCGGTGTTATCGATTCCGCCGACCAAAGTCGCGAGAGTGAACGGAATGGCAAGGGGTAGATAGGGCAGCGACGCCCTAAGGCCATCGAGCCACAGGAGCGTCGGTTTGGGTACGAGCCAAGCAAAGCCGGCATCACTGTACAAGGTTGCCGCCGGCGCAGCGCCAAGACTTTGCGCCAGGGCCCAGGCGGCGGTGCCAAGCGCGAGTGCCCCCACCATCGCGGGCATCTTCCCCGGAAGTTGCCGGCCTCCCACGAGCGTGCTCAGAACGACGCCCAGCGCGACCAGCCCGCCCACGGGTTCGGCGATGATCTTTTGCATCGAAAAAAAGCTGATGAGCGCGATTGCCACAGCCGAAAGCGCGCCGAGCATCGCGCTTCGCGGCAGGCTGCGCCGGACGATGTCGCCGAAAAAGGCCGCCGCCAATTTCACGACGCCCATGACCGCAATCACCGCACTGGAAACGGCAAGGGTTCGGTCCCCGTCGTGGGTGAGGAGCCAAGTCGGTCCGATCACCCCGAAGCACAGGCCGAACATCGACGGGGTGTCGATTCCCAGGGGCATTGCGCAGACGTCCTGACGTTGCTCTCGACAAGCGAGCCGATATGCCAGCGCGCTGTAGGCCAGGTCGCCGATCAGTACCCCCAACGCGGACCCCGGCAGCATGCGGCCGATCACAAGACTGCTGGGTACGCGAAAGACCCCGATCAAAATCGAACTCATCCCGGCCAGGAGGGCGAGGTTGTCGATTGTTAGCGCAAAAAAACCGTTCACATCTCCGGATCGCAACCACCGGTACCGAAACTGCGAGTTCGGATGAGTCCTTGCGGCTAACGGATGGCGGATCGGCATAGGTGATGTTGCCTCGTAGATGCGCGGTGCACGAGAATACGCGGCGGTCGAGCCGAGCACACCGGTGCTGCCCATGCAGATCTTGCCGCAGATTGCGAACGGACCAAATCGACACACGCGCTCCGGGGGTCTCGCCGTGCGCGCACCCGGATCCAATTGCGACGGCGTGCCTTTGTCGAGAGGTGCGTGCCGCCCGCTTCGGTTCGTCGGGTTGGTTTGCGTTTGTCCATCGGCAGAAGGCTATCCGCATCGCTCGCGCTGCACTAGCCGACCCGGCGGCGAAAGTATGCCCCCATTGAGGCAACGAGCGAACACAGCGGTGCAAAAAGAATACGCAGCCGAGCTACCATGAGGTCCTAGAAACACAGACGGATGAGGAGGGGACATGAATCGCATCTGCAAACGGGTGGCGAGTTGCCTCTTGCTCGCGCTTGCCGCTCCTGGAATTGCGGCCGCCGGGGACGTCGAGGGCGGCAAAGATCACCCACTTATATCGCGCTATCCGGGCGCAGTCATTACGGAATACTCGACACGGGAGTTCGACGAGTACACATTGCCCTTGGGCAAGATGAATCAAGACCAGTGGGCCAAAAGTCAACACCTGGAGGGCAAGCTCACTCGCATACACTACGAGGTGCCGAGCACGCGCTCCCCCTTGGAAGTTTTCCGTAACTATCAACAGGCGCTCGCGCGTTCCGGTTTTCAGACGCTCTTCACATGCACCGGAGGAGACCAATGCGGAGGTGGGACTGTGGGCACGGTTGGTTGGTGTGCGGGCTGCTCGCCACGCCAGCTCTCGTCGAAACTCCCGCGTCCGGAGGGTGATGCTTACGTGAGCGTGCATTTGGAGCAGGACAATGCGGGCACGCCGATTTCCGTTCAAGTTGACGTCATCGAGAGCAAACCGATGGAATCCGGGCTCGTGGTCGTCAACGCCGAGGCCCTGGCCGGTGAAATCACCCGCACAGGCCATGCCTCTGTTTACGGGATCCATTTCGATACCGGCAAGACGGAGGTCAAGCCTGAGTCCGAGGCCACCTTGAAGGAAATTGCCAAGCTGCTGCAGCAAAACCCGCAACTCAAACTGTATGTGGTAGGTCATACGGACAATGTCGGAGCCTTAGCGGCGAATACCGAACTTTCCCAGCGGCGTGCCGAGGCGGTCCTGAAGGTGCTCACCGGCAAGTTTGGAATATCGGCGGCTCGACTCCAGGCCGCGGGGGATGGTCCCACCGCTCCGGTGGCCTCTAACGACACGGAGGAGGGGCGCGCCAAGAATCGGAGGGTGGAACTGGTTAAGCAGTA
>Ga0187770_10001082_pt1 | contig 14154 bp, 11 predicted proteins | sample 0116_SJ02_MP02_2_FD_133154 | JGI IMG/M metagenome (GOLD analysis project Ga0187770, IMG submission 133154) | Tropical peat soil microbial communities from peatlands in Department of Meta, Colombia - 0116_SJ02_MP02_20_MG | ecosystem: Environmental > Terrestrial > Soil > Wetlands > Peat | place...
GTGAGTTTGCGTTTAACTTCTTGCGCGGTCATGGAGTCTCTCCCAAAAACTCCATAAAAGGAAGGAAAAAATAAGGTTACTTAGAAGGTTTTTTTACCACCCCTTTTGAAAAAAGACTACTCTTTTCCGATAAGAATGTCAACAAGAATTAAACGATTATCATTTGAAATGTTGTATTGTAAGGCAAAATCTCAAAATGCAGAGTTCAGGAAGAAAGCAACGATCTAACCGCCCAATATTTTGGGGTAGTTTGGACCTCTAAAAGCGAGAATGTCTTGCCAGAACTCTCTCCAGCTATCGAGTTGAGATGCGGAAGGTATGATCCTCAAATGACAACTTTTCAGAGGTTTAGAAACCCAACGTCCATAGCTATTGAGCCTTCGTCAAAAAAAGGAATCTGCTGATTTAAGTCGTTTATTGATTTCACCCCAAATTCTTACTTTAAGAAAATCCTAAGGTCGAACATTGAGGTTTGAGAGTGAAAATAACGATGATTACTTCCATCATTTGCCTTCGGGGAGAATAAATTCCCTTGTCTTTTTTTCTTGACAAAGGACTAACGTTTATATATATAAACGCTATTCCAAGGCGAGGTGTGTCAAAAAAATGTTTAGGCCCGTTCCTACTGACCGCATTTCTCAGGTTATCGTAGATCAGATCAAAGAGGCTGTTTTCCAGAAAAAATTAAACCCCGGAGATAAACTGCCCTCCGAGCGGCAGTTGATCGACCAATTTAAGACGAGCCGGGTCACGATTCGTGAAGCCCTGAGAACGCTGGAACAATTTGGTATCCTCGAAATTAGAAGAGGAATGGAAGGCGGGGCCTTTATCAGGGATCCGAACACCAAATTCATAAATAATTTTCTTCAGGATATGTTCTCGATGGGGAAGATTAAGATCTCCAATTTTACCGAGGCCCGTATGGCCATCGAACCTTTCTCCGTAAAGCTGGCTACCGAGCGGATCACGGAGGATTCCTTGAAGAAGGTCAAGCAGAATATTCAAGAGGCTGCAGAATGTCTAAATAAAGGAAACAAGAATGATGCCAGGCTTCTCGATCTTGAGTTTCATCGGCTCATTGCCAACGCTTCCCAAAATCCCGTGATCTTTTTCATGATCGATTCCATTATGGATATTATGGAAAACAATATTTCCTCTATTCCTTTGGCGGCAAAAACTGTCGAAAGGACCAACCAATACCATGAGGAGATTTTTGCGGCCTTAGAGGGTCGCGACATTCGGAAGGCTCAGAATTTAATGCTCAAACATATTCAAGACATTCACGATGCCTTGGAAACGCTGAGCAAGAGGAATCTGCTGGCAGGCTTCAGCACGAGGAATAAAAAGAGCTAAGAGGAGGTATGTTCAATGGTTGATCTTTCAGTTGAAATAGGAGGTGTCAAATTCAAAAATCCGATCGTCGTCGGGTCTGCAACCCCTACCATGGATGCCGTAAGAATGAGACATGGGATTGACGGCGGAGCAGGCGCGGTAATCGCAAAGTCCCTTTTTGGGGAAGGCGGCAAGCTTGGCCGCAGATTTCCTCGCCCCCGGTTCAAATTGTTTGACTATCGGGAATATCCGGGTTACCCCAATGTCCTGCCCCACTCTTTTACATTACGGTCCCTAGAAGAATGTTCCGCCTTTGATTATCCTACTTACATGAAGGATATCAATCGCGCGAAAGACCTCGTCAAAGACGATGGGATCGTAATCGCTAGCCTCTCGGGCTCTTCGCTGGAAGAATGGAAGGAGATGTGCGGCTTGGTCAATCAGACGAATGCTGATTTTGTTGAGATTAACAATTCATGCCCTTTTGCCGCAGATATGGGAATCAAAATGGGAGCCGGAGCCGTGGATTTGACTTACGAGGTGGTCAAGACCTGTGCCGGAATATTGAAAAAACCGTTTTCAGTTAAGATCACCCCTCAAACCAATGACCCTGTTGCCGTAGCCAAACAAGTAGAACTAGGAGGAGCCTACGCCGTCAATATGTCGGCCAGACTTTCCGGGATCATGCTGGACATTGAAACAGCCCAGCCCGTTCCTTTCGGGTCCTTAGCGGGATATGGAGGCCCCTACCTGATCGGTTACGGATTGAAGATGATCAGCCAGGCTGCGAAGGAGCTCAAGATTCCCATCATCGCAGGCCTGGGGGTCTGGGATTGGCGCGACATTGTAGCCTATATCATGTGCGGTGCAACCTTAGTCCAGTCCGCAGTGGGGATCATGCTTCAAGGATATAAAGTAACGGGAAAATGGTCCGATCAGATGGAAGCCTGGATGGAAGGGAAAGGGTACTCGAGTGTTAAAGAGATGAGAGGGGTTGCTCTTAAGAACATCGTGAAGACAGCGGACGTTCCGCGAAAGCCTTCTGACGTGGGGATGGTGGTCGATACGGCCAAATGTAACAAATGCGGAGTATGCCTGAGAAGCTGCTTCTACGATGCAATTACCTTGACGAAGGTCGGAGCGGTCATCGATCCGAAAAAATGTGATGTATGCGGTATGTGCTCCGAGGTATGCCCCAGTTACGCCCCCTACCTGACCAGAGCATGGAGGAAGGATGGGATGACATAAGTTTCATCAAAAAATCTATTGGAGAAGGGTAGGTTAAATGGAGACTAACATTGATAAAGTGATCCAGAAACGCGGAAGTGCTCTGGCAGAGAAGGTGTATACACTGAGTGAACTCATCGAGATGGCGGAAGAAGAAAACGTTCCCCTCAGCACCCTAGTTGTGGCTGAAGCCATGGTCAGGGAGAACAAAACCTATGGCGGTATTCTCTCCGGAGTGATGGATGCCTTCAAACACAATTTGGGGGCCCTGGACGTCGGATTAACCTGGGGAAAGAGTTTTCTTCTGGGAACGGTGGCGTCAGATTTAGCTCGATATCAAGACAAGCCCCTGATCGAAGATTCGTTGATCAACAGGGCATTGATTTATACGTTGGCGACCGAGGTTGGAAATCATGAGGTTGGCCTTCAGCCTTGTGCGGGGACAGGAGACTCCTGTCCGTACACAGGCTTAATCAGAGCATTAAAGGAGGAAGGCTACTCCCGGGAACAAGTTTGCCTTGCAGGTGCATTGATGCTAAAAGTGGGAAGTATTTTCAGGGCGGGGAAACAGACTACGGGGTGCAATATGGAAGGTTATGGAGCAGGGGCAGCAGCGGCCGCCGCAGCCCTCACCGACTTGAGGGGCGGGTCGCCCCGGCAGGTAGCAAAGGCAGTGGTTTTGGCCTTGTCGCCGACCATCGCCGTTCCCTGTACGCCCCGGGTCATGGTAGAAGGTCTGTGTGCCACCCACATTAGCGGCGCTATCTTGATAGGAAATCAGGCCTCTCAGCTGGTGTTGAAAACCTCGCTGCCGGTCGAAGTGGATGTAGATGTGATGATTGCGATGGCTGCAAGAATTCATGTCCAGGCTGCTCCCGTGATTACGGCCATCAACCTCGAATACCTGGAGCCCTATTTCCGGAAGAAACCGGAGATTGAGCCCTATGTGGATGAGACTGTCAGGAAGTCGGAGAAGGAGAGGGCGGAGCAAATTAAGAGGCAAGCCCGTGAGGAAATCCGTGCGCTTTTGTCTTCCTCCCGTCCGCTGACCCGGGTCTTTGGGGACGTGGTGGTGGGAGGAAGCAGCATTGCCGTTGGTTCTCCAACGAACATGGCTAGAATTTGCCATGCCATGATCACGGGGAGCATCAAGAAAATTGAGATCGATTTGACGACCGATCTTTTTTCTCGCCGAGCCATTAATATCCCCGCTATTCTGATGGGCGCTATCTTCGGGGCCCAGACGGGCGATGTCGAGATGTATCATCACATCTTTGGGAAACCTGAAATCAAGAGTATCGAAATTAAGATCAATCAGGTCGATCTCCCCGAAGTTCAGCGCATCCGTATTGAAACGACGGGCAAAAGCGCCATGGTCGACGCGCGAAATCGGGGTGGAGGCCGGGTGGCCATTCTCGATGCTAAACCCTCAAGGGACGAGGCCGTCCTCGCTGCCAAGCAGTTAGGGATCGAGGTGGTCAAGTAGGCCATTCCCTCACCCCTGCCCTTTCCCTACAAAGGAGAGGAAGGGGTGAGAGGACCATTTGCGCTTGAGAATTTTAATTTATTTGGGATTTGTCATTTGGAATTTCAATAAAACAAAAAGCATCCATGGGAGAAGGGTATGGACAAAGAAGAATTTGAACCATATCGAAAGCGGCTGGAGAAACTCTCTACGACAAACCTTTCCGACGCTCTGGATAAGATCGGGATCAGGGGAGCGGTCATTGGAATCCGTCCCCTCTTTGGGATGCCGAAAGTGATCGGACGGGCAGTAACGATCAAAATAACGGCTGCGGGCATGGTGAAGTCCAAAAGACACCTCGGCATTGACGCCATTGCATCGTCCGAACCCGGAGACGTGATTGCCATCGATAATCGCGGGGACCTTTACAACAATTGCTGGGGCGAAATCCTTTCCTGTGCGGCCAAGAAAAAGGGAGTCCTGGCCGTCTTCATTGACGGGGCAGCGCGGGATATCGACATCTGTCAGGAAATAGGGTTTCCGGTCTTTGCCAGGGGGGTTGTGCCCATTACGGCCAGGGGACGGATCATGCAAGAAGATTTTAATTGTGTGATTCGGCTGGGGGATGTTCAAGTCCGTCCGGGGGATATTCTGGTGGGAGACGTTAATGGACTTGTGGTCATTCCTCCGGAGAAGGTTGAAGAGGCGATTTCAGCCGCCGAAGAGATCTTCGAGAAAGAGGAACGGATGAAGGCGGATATCCTTAAGGGGATGGATATCCTTGAAGTGGACAGCAAGTATAACTACGAGCAGATGCTTAAAAAGTAAAGCGTTAGCTTGCTGAGTAAAACAGGTTGGGTTCCCCGGTCAGAGGTACTTTGACCAAGGGTGAACTGTTATTGACACGCAGCACTGACACAGACTTTTTTTGATAGAAGGAGGAATGATCATGGAAGTCTTGAGACCGGACAGGGAAGTGATCCAAGGGTTTCTGTCCCTCTCCACAGCGACGATTTCAGATGCCCTTGATCGATTTGGTTTGAGAGGAGGGTGCTTAGGGATTCTCCCCATCGTTCCCGGCGCCAAGATGGCAGGCCCGGCCTTTACCGTTCGTTATGTGCCCGTGGGGGAGGTCAAGGGAACGGTGGGGGATTACATTGACGACGCCCAGCCCGGAGACGTGATTGTTCTGGACAATCATGGTCGAACGGATTGCACGGTGTGGGGAGATATCCTGACGGTGACCGCCAAACTGAAAAACATTGCCGGAACCGTGATCGAGGGAGTCTGCCGAGATGTTCCGAACATCCTCAAGGAACAATATCCTCTCTTTTCTCGTGGCCGATTTATGATGACGGGTAAGGATCGGGTCATGGTGGAAGCCGTAAATGTGATGGTGTCGATCGGAAGTGTCCAGGTCAAGCCAGGAGATATCCTGGTAGGGGATGATAGCGGGGTCGTGGCCATTCCAAAAGAAAGAGCATTGGAGATTTTAAAAGTGGCTCTGGAGATTGAGGAAGCAGAAAATTCAATAGAGGACGCAATCCGAAAAGGGCTTTCGATCAAGGAAGCAAGAGAAAAGTATCGTTATCATTCCCTGCAGACTAAGAAGTGAGACAAGGCAGTGGGCAGTAATCAGTGATCAGAAAGCAGTAAACAGAAAGCAGAGAGAGGCCAAAACATCCCTTTTATTGTTTTCTACGAATATTAGAGCGGAGGAAGGGGAATGGAGCCACATGTCATCAAGCATATTCGTAGGCCATCGCAGCATCTCATTGGAGAACTATCCCGTTTTGATACGGCTACCGTCCATGAAGCTTCAGAAGGGAGAGGGGCGCTTGAGAGTAGTATAAAGCCGGTTGACCCGAAGAGCCGATTATGCGGCCCTGCTGTCACCGTCGCTGGGCGACCGGGAGACAACCTCATGCTCCATAAAGCCATTTATGTAGCCGAGAGAGGAGACGTCCTGGTCGTAAGCGTAGGAGGCTTTACTGAAGCAGGTCCATGGGGTGAGATCATGACCGTGGCGGCCCGGGTCCGAGGGATTGCCGGTTTGGTAATTGATGGCTCGATCCGCGATTCAATCGCCATCCAGGAATTGGGGTTTCCGGCCTTCTCCAAAGGATTATCCATCAAGGGAACGACGAAAGACAGTTTAGGGTACATCAACCACCCGGTCGTTATCGGAGGCGTCACGGTTCATCCTGGAGATGTTATTTTAGGGGATGCGGATGGTGTCGTGGTCGTGTCCCAGAAGGATTTAGCGGAGGTATTGGAGAAATGTAAACTCCGCAAAGAAAAAGAGGAAAAAATCAAGAAGGAACTTCAAATGGGAAAATCGACCCTTGAACTTTACGGATTTGACAAGATTCTCCAGGCGAAAGGGATGAAGGAAGATTGAACCCTGCCACTTCGGTGATGGATTTCGTAAATAGGTTCATAGTGAAACCAAGAGAAGAGGAGTTTTGAAAGGTTGGAACATTATGATTGTGATGTGCTCGTGATCGGAGGGGGGGCCGCGGCATGCCGCGCCGCCTACGAGGCAAAAAGACTCTATCCAGAGTTGAAGGTCTTCATGGCGGTAGCTGGAACCCTGGGGACGAGCGGCAGCACCAATCTGATCGCCTCTGAAAGTTTAGGGATTAACGCGCCCTTCGATTTCATGAAGGATGGGGACAGCCCGGATGTTTATTATCAAGACATGGTCGAAACAGGGAGTGGACTGAGCGATCCCCAACTCTGCAGGATCATGGCCGATGAAGCCTGCGAACGAGTCAAAGAGCTGATCGATCTGGGAGTGAGGTTCGATCGAGCAGGAGGATACCCGGTCCAGCGGAAGCTATCGGGATGCACAAAGGCAAGATCCCTGACCTGCGGTGGTTCAACAGGCAGAGAAATTGTTAGCGTTCTAAGGAGAGAACTGATAAAACTCGGCGTCGAAATCATAGAGAACGTGCGGGTCTTCGATTTGATTCAGGACGACGATGGCCGCGTATGCGGCGCCATTGCTTTTTCGAAACTGAGCCCGATTTATATCGGTACCAAAGCCGTGGTCATGGCGACCGGGGGGGCAGGCAGAATCTTCCGTCATCATGTCAATCCTCCTTTCCAGGAGGGGGATGGCTGGTGTATGGCCTATCGGGCCGGGGCTCGCCTGATCAACATGGAATTCTTCCAGATTGGACCGGCTGTCTTCAGACCGAGCATCCAATTCATCATCCACAGCCACATGTGGCGCCTTCGTCCACGCCTGACTAACTGTCTTGGAGAAGAGTTTCTTCCTCGATACTGCCCTCCTGGTGTGGACCCTGAAGAGGTGATGGATCGCAAAGCCATGTCCTATCCGTTTTCGATTCGAACAACGGCCAAATATCTCGATATCGGCCTCTTTAAAGAAGTGAGAGAGGGAAAGGGAACGGCAGCCGGTGGAGTCTATTTTGATGTCACCCATATCGCCAAAGAGGTCTTAGAAGACCAGGCACCGATCACTTATCGGGTGTTAAAACAGGCGGGGGCTGATCTTTCGAAAGAGAAGATCGAGATTGGAATGGTCGTCCAGAACTTTAACGGGGGAATCTTAATCGATGGCCGCGGCTTTACGGGCGTCAGGGGGCTTTATGCTGCAGGAGAGGTGACAGGAGGGGTTCATGGGGCGGACCGGCCGGGTGGAAACAATCTGGCCGACACGCAGGTATTCGGCTATCGGGCCGGAAGGGCTGCAGCAGAACACGCCGTTGAGATTGGGCCGCCCAGGATGAGGATGAATACGCCGGAGTATTCTGAGGTGGAACGATTGTCTGAAGAGGATGTAATGGTTGTTGAAGCGAGTGCGGCTCTTTATTCCTCCAACCTGACTATCATCCGCACTAAGAAGGGACTTGAAGAAATCCTTCAGTTTATCGATTTCTACCGTGGCCATCGTGACCGTTTCGTACAGAACAGGCTGATGTTGGGGGAGATCCTGGCCACGGCAGCTTTAACAAGAGAAGAAAGCAGGGGAACGCATTACAGGGAGGACTTCCCGGAGAATAACCCTGAATGGGTTAAGAGAGTTGTCTTGTCTCGAGGTAAAGCTGGGAAGCCGGTGGTGACGATTCTTCCCTAAAAATCTTGTTGGGCTCTGGAAAGAAACACTCTTTGGGTTATCTATCCACGTAAGAAAGGAGGCATAGGATGAGTCAAAAGAAGAGCAGGGTTTTCATAATGATAGCGGTTGCAGCATTATTTCTCTTTGCAGGAGGCAACAGAGGCCGCGTCGAGGCCCAGACCAAGAGATTGTCGATTGGGACGGCGGATACGGGCGGCGTCTACTATATCTATGGCGGAGGAATTGCAAAGCTCATCTCATCGAATATTCCTGACACCGTGGCCACGGCGGAGGTCACTCCAGGGGCCGTTGATAATGTGAAAATGCTTCAAAATAATTCCCTTGATTTTGCTTTTACCAAGAGTGACATTGCAGCCGAGGGGACGAAGGGGATTGGGCCTTTTGCGAGCACAGGCAAAGTTGCGGTCAGAGTGATTGCCAACCTCTACCCGGACATTGCCCATGTGGTTGTTGGAGCCAATTCCGGGATCAACAAGATCGAGGATATGAAGGGAAAGAGAATTTCCACAAGCGCTCCAGGGAGCGGACACGAGATGGTCGCCATGAAAGTCCTCGAGACGGCGGGTGTCCAGATCAGTGATATCAAGAGGGAACGGGTAAGCCTGAGTGAATCCGTCAATGCCTTCAAGGATCGGAAGATTGACGGCTTCTTCTTTGCTACGGGGCTCCCTGCTGCTTCGATGCTCGACCTGGCCTCGACTCCGGGTCTTAGCTACAAAATCCTCGACGTCCAGTCTTATCTGAAAGGGATTACGGAAAAACATGGGCCGATCTACATCGAAGCGACCATTCCTAAAGGAACCTATGCCAGATTAGACCACGACGTTAAGACCTTTGGCGTTCCTGTCATCTTCGTGACCACGGAGACCATGGACGAAAAACTGGTTTACCGGATTACAAAGCTCCTTTTTGAGAAGAAGAGTGAGCTGGTGGCCGTCCACAAACAGGCGCAACAACTGATGTTGAAAAATGCGGCTGCGGTCTCGTCCGTCCCTTATCATCCAGGGGCGATCCGATACTACAAAGAAAAAGGGGTATGGAAATAGTTTCATTTCGGATTGCGGATTGCAGATTGAAAATTGCGGATCCAAAATTGGGTGAAGTAATTTTAGGGAACCCAGGACAGAGGGGCTCGTCAGAGCTTGTCAGGAGCGGAGAACGTGTATCGTGGCCACGGAAGCTGGACTTGAAGTGATCTCAGAGGAGCGAGCCGAAGAGATCCTCGAAGAATTTGAGGCGCCCACGCGAAAATTCAAAGGGGCCATGAATTATATCGTTACCGGGTTGGCTGTCATTACTTCTCTCTTTGCCCTATACGGAGCATTCGGAACGGTGATGACCCTGGTGACTCGACTCGTTCATGTCATGCTCATCCTGACGCTGACTCTTCTTGTCTATCCTGCAGCCCGGAGGTTTAAGAATCGAGGGATAGGAGTCGATATAGCCCTTGCCTTGGTCTGTATTTTTGTCTTTGCTTACCCCTTCATTGACCTCGAGCCCTTCATGTATCGAGTCGCCAACCCCACTTTCTTAGATGTGGTGGTTGGTGTTCTGGCCATGTTCCTAGTCCTCGAAGCAACCCGCAGAAGCACGGGTTTTGCACTTCCCTTCCTGGTCCTTATCTCCCTTGCCTATGCCCTGTGGGGGGGCATTTTACCGGAACCATGGGGACACCGCGGCTATACCATGACGCGGGTCGTGGCCTTGGAGTATATGACCTTGAACGGACTCTTTGGTACGCCGGTTGAAGTCTCATCGACCTTTATCATTCTTTTTACGATTTATGGAGCTGTTCTCGAAATTTCTGGGGCCGGGAAGTTTTTTGTTGACTTTGCCCTGGGATGCATGGGCAAGAGCAGGGCGGGTGCCGGCAGGGCGGTGACATTGGCCTCCTTTCTCCTCGGGACCGTCTCCGGAAGTGGCGCTGCCACTACCGTGACCCTTGGCGCTGTGGCCTGGCCCCTTTTAAAGCGTTCGGGATATGATCAAAACTCGGCAGGGGGCCTTCTCGCTGCAGGAGGAATTGGCGCCATTCTCTCGCCACCGGTCCTTGGTGCCGCATCTTTCTTGATCGCTGAGATTCTTAAGATCTCATATCTCGAAGTTTTGATCATGGCCTCCATCCCGACCATCCTCTACTATGCGTCCATTCTCTTTATGGTGGAAGGGGATGCGAGGCGCCTCAGCCTCAAACAGGTAAACCTGGGAAAGATTGATGTGATCACACTGACGAGGCAGTACTGGTTTCATTTTGCTTCCCTTGTGACGATCGTTATCTTCATGGCCCTCGGCTTTACAGCCATGACTGCGGTTTTCTACAGTATTCTCATTTCCATTGCAACCAGTTTCTTAAATAAAGAATCGGCCCTTTATCCGAAGAAATTGATCGCTGCCCTTTCTGCTGGCACCAAACAGGTCCTGGGGGTTGCCTCCACTTGCGCATGTGCAGGGATTATTGTGGGGGTAATCAATCTGACTGGCATCGGGCTGAAGTTTTCCGGTATCATCGTGGATCTCGCGGGCGGCAACCTCTACATTACTCTTATTTTCGCAGCTATCATCCTCCTTATTCTAGGGCTTGCCCTTCCTATCACAGCCTCGTATATTGTCGCCGCTGTCATGATTGCTCCGGCTTTAATTAAGCTCGGGGTTTCCGAGGCAGCGGCCCATATGTTCATTTTTTATTACGCCGTTCTATCGGAGGTTTCGCCGCCGACAGCGCTCTCACCTTTTGCTGCTGCCGCGATCACAGGAGGAAACCCATTCAAAACGACGATGCTTGCCTGGAAATATACCCTGCCGGCCTTTATCGTGCCCTTCATGTTTACTGCCTCACCCGAGGGCATCGGATTACTGCTGAAGGGACCAGTTATCAATGTGGTGATTGTGACCGTAACTGCCTTGGCCGGGGTATGGGCCCTTTCCGGAGCGGTGGGAGGTTATTTGGTCAGGCCAATCGGACTCATAGAACGGATTGCCCTAATCGTCTCCGGATGTCTGCTCTTCTATGCAGGGACCATTCACGATGTCATTGGGGGTCTGATCTTGGCTGTGATCATCCTGGTACAGATCCACAGGAACAGTTTGGAGAAGAGAAGCGCGGTTGAAATAAGAAGCCTGTAAGAATAAAATGACCCTCGCAGCCTATGCAGCATCAGAAATGGTTCCTACCTCGTCTTCACTCATTAGGCAGCTATAGCCCTTAACATCTGCACTGAGGATGGCAGTGAGTTCACGTTTTACTTCTTGGGTGGTAATGGAATCCTCCAAGGGTTATTTGGAAGGTAAGTTTAGAACCCTATTGCTTGATAAAAGTCTACTAATTTTGAATGACAATTTCAACAAGAATTATCGATTATGAATTATCGATTACCGGTGAAAGCAAGCATAAAGCTCTTGGAATAATCTAATTTCTCCACTTCATCGCAGTGAATAGATGAATTTAATATCGTAACTTTTTGGAGGTGTGGGGAATCCCTGCGAATACGGTCGAGTGAAAAACGATCTACCGAATCAGACGGGAGAAGGGATGGAAAAGAAGTGTAGGCACGAGGCTCAAATCAACGGGTTCAGGTTTTCTTTGATGAGCAGTTAATCAAAGCCCACCTTCGGGCCCAAAAGCCCGGCACCTGGGTGACAGACCTCTCTGAGAGTTATGATGATAGAAAGATAACAAGAAGATAGATCCTTTGAATCAAATTTGATCACTTCCCTATAGGAAAAGTTGAAGATGTGGGACCGCAGGTATCCTTACCATCGGCCTCCTCTCCTTTTTCGCTGCTCTTGTTCCAGATCTGGTAAAAAACCAGTCAGGATCCCAAGTAGTGGGAGAAAGGAACACACCTGATACACAGTCATGATGCTCGTTGCGTCGGCCAATCTTCCCAGGACCGCCGCGCCAATTCCACCCATGCCAAACGCAAAGCCAAAGAAGAGACCGGAGATCATCCCGACTCTGCCCGGGATTAGTTCTTGGGCATACACTAAGATTGCGGGCAACGCGGACGCCAGGATCAGGCCGATGAGCACGGTGAGCGGGCCAGTCCAGGCGAGGGAGGTGTGCGGCAGGAGGAGGGTGAAGGGGAGCACCCCCAGAATCGACACCCAGATGACATACTTCCGTCCGACACGGTCCCCTACCGGTCCCCCGATCACGGTCCCGGCTGCCACCGCTCCGAGGAAAACAAAAAGGTGGATCTGTGCAATCCGTATCGACACGTGAAACCTGCTGATCAAATAAAAGGTGTAGTAGCTGGTGAGGCTCGATAGATAAAAGTACTTTGAGAAGAGCAGAGTTAGGAGGATCGATATAGAGCGGCCGACCTTCAGCGTGGAAGTCCCAGTCCCGGTCGGCTGATGTGGATGCGAAACCTCTGCCTTCGGGCGGACCCGTCCGTACCATCCCCCGACGTAGCCGAGGACCCCAATGGCGAGGAGCACTACGAACCCGAACCATCCGATGCTTCCCCGCCCCCGTGGCACCACAAACAGTGCAGCCAGCAAAGGGCCCAAGGCTCCGCCTGCGTTCCCACCGACTTGGAAGAGAGACTGCGCCAAGCCGTGCTGTCCCCCGGATGCCAGGCGTGCCACCCGGGACGCCTCAGGGTGGAACACCGATGAGCCCATGCCGATCAGGGCCGCAGACACGAGGAGGAGCGAGAACGTTGGCACCCGCGAGAATAGGACGAGGCCGATCAGGGTCGAAACCATTCCTGCTACCAGAGAATAGGGCTGCGGGCGGCGATCCGTCGTGAACCCAACCAGGGGCTGCAGTAATGACGCGGTACATTGGTACGTCAACGTAATCAGCCCTACCTGGCTAAAGGTGAGTCGGAATCCGGTTTTAAGCAGGGGATACATGGCTGGAATGAGCGATTGCGTCAAATCATTGAGGAAGTGACAGAAGCTAATAGCCGCCAAAATCGAAAAGACAGTTTGTTGCCCTCCGGCGGAGAATTCCTTTTCAGTCACCTCGTCCCCCCTGGGATATCAAAGCCAACACCGTTAAACGAAGTGGATGCGAACCTTGCGGGGTTATATCAAGTGCCGCTGGAATACTCCTTCGATAGTCATGTTCGAATTTCATAAAACATCCGTATGATATGCTCCAGCTTGCACCGTATACCCCGCCGTCGCTTTAATTTTGGCTTAGGGAATAATTGGGCTTGGATTCATCTTCAACCCGGCTGCAAGTCGCTGTTCCCATAATATTATTTCATCAAAAAGAAAGGCCACTTCAGCGGTGGCCTCTCCTAGCGAAATACTCATTCCTTTGGATAGCATCACACTTGAGTTTCTTGTAGCAAAAAACTTAGTCGAACCCTAAGATCGAAATGAATATATAAGCATATTCGATGTCTATCACAAAATGATAATAAAGGTGCTGGAGGAAGTCAAGGAAGTATGAGGAATAAGCAAGGATGAACTGAAGCGTCGTAAGAGGTCTCTATAGGAAGAAGGTTTTAGCTGATAGTGACGATTGACATATGAGATCCTGCGCAAGGCGAAATATCGAAGCATTATCCGGGAGAAGAGAGAGGAACTGCAAGAGGAGATGACGCAGAGACTCTTATCGGAAGAGGGGAGAGAAAAATACAAAAAACGATTGTACACTCTGGAGCCGATCTCTGGGCATCTGAAGTTTAATCTTGGATGTAAGAGCTTTCTTTTGAGGAGTCTAAAGAAGGTTCGTGAGGAATTTAAGTTAATGTGCATTGGTAATCTTAGAGAGATATTCAGTTATAAGATGGCCTTAGCGGCAGCATAATGGGAGTGGTCAAAGTCCGTATGGTCCTCATGACGATTGAATTACTGTAACTCTTCGAATTACCCATAATTGCTCATAGCCCGGGCTAAGCTGGAATTACGAAAATAAATTTACTCCCTTTCCCTTCCCCATCACTCTCGGCCCAAATCTTCCCCCCATGCAACTCCACCAATCTCTTCGTTAGGGAAAGACCCAATCCGGTCCCCGGATGCCTGCGACCTGACAAACTCTCCACCCGTTCAAAGGGATCGAATA
>Ga0187770_10001084_pt1 | contig 14135 bp, 11 predicted proteins | sample 0116_SJ02_MP02_2_FD_133154 | JGI IMG/M metagenome (GOLD analysis project Ga0187770, IMG submission 133154) | Tropical peat soil microbial communities from peatlands in Department of Meta, Colombia - 0116_SJ02_MP02_20_MG | ecosystem: Environmental > Terrestrial > Soil > Wetlands > Peat | place...
AGCCGCTTTGAAACTATATAACCTAACTGGATCAAAACCATTTTATCCCGTAGATATTATTCAATATATTAACCCGACTTTAGTGCTCGCAGGGTTCTGTTGTTATAAAGACGTGATTGGACCAATGCCAACCGGAGTGGTTGATAAGAAATGGGACTCCAAAGAAATAAAAATTTCCCTGGACACCTTGTATGTACACTTTCCGAAAAATTTCTTTTCACCCTCTACTCGAGAAGGTCAGGGGTTAAATTGATGCGTTAACCGGAAACGGGTGGATTCTGATGCCCCAAAATACCCTTTGGGGAAGGGGTAGTCAAGGAGGAAATTGATTGGAGGAAATTGCCTCCGCAAAGTGCCGCATTTTTCTGGCCAGGATTGATGATTTTCATTCGAAATCTGCACGAAATGGCTGATTCAGTCAACCGTTGACTACCAGGAAGGAACATTGCATGGGGACGACCCCAAAAACTCCCCACCAGAGAGGTCACGGGGCCAAGATTTTTCCGATTCATACCGCCAAGACCGCGGAGTTCAATTGATAATTGATGGCCTCAAACTCCTCCCCGATTAATCTCCCAAGCAATCCCGTCGGACCCACCTACTGACTTCCGGCGGTAAAAGTGAATTTTCAAGCGGTACTCTGATGAGGCAAGGTCCCCATTGAAAAGTAGGGAAAAGTCACAAACCCAGGCGAGAAAACCGAGAAAAATCAGAGGCCACAACCGCCAATAGAGGGCCAATCACAACACCCTCTGCCAAAATTGCATCCCTTTATAGTACGGGTGCACCCATAAAGCATCGGCCGACGGCTTCTAAGCTCTCTCCAACAGCCCTTGTGTTCAAAGCATGTGTTTCCTCCATGCTGGGGTACGTATAAAGTGAATTAGCGGATTCCGACTAATTCGCTAGGGTCATTAAGGGAACAATTTTGCGCAAGAGTCTTTCGGCGCGAACCGGATTATATATGCCGCAGTGACATGGGCGGGTTAGCTCCAACGCCCCCTCTTTGTAACTTTTTCGTCCTTTTTTAATATCAGCTATCACTTTTTCTACCAAATTCGCTGGAACCATTCCGTGGCCGCACATCGTGGTAAGCTGGAGAATTTCATCCGGAGGAAGTCTTCGGAGGTTTCCGAAGATCCCAAGAGAATTCTCGACGGTGTGTTTCTTCAGCATGGCTCCATGGCAACAATCTTCCGCATCGCTATGTATTGCACTTACTACAACAGATATCCCCAAATCGGCAGCTTTGAGTTCCCTAAGTATTTCAGTTACCACCGAGGGTTCGGTAAATACTCCATGGACGATTGACGTTGAAGCGATATTTCCAAATATCTCCTCCCTGGATTTAACGAAACGGTTTCCCGTTACCATATCCCCATAATTGACAGGATTGTGTTTGATCAAGATTTCCAAAAAACGCCTCATTTTATCCGCCGAACCTTCTTCATTATAGCCTTTGGCGGACATAGTAAATACGATATAGTCGCAATCCAAACTTTCCCGGCTACCCCTTCGGTGTAGGGAATGAGTCATTTACATCCTCCAGTATCAATCACAGAATAGAGGCTTTCCTAAGCCCACGTTACTTTTTCCATTTACGGATAAATTCCGTCCAAGTCCCAAAAGTATTTTTTCATAGGGGACTACCCCATTTGTATCGACCCGGCTTATGATATCTCCTGAAAAAACCGTGTGAATCTCGCTAGCAACCCTATCCATCACTTTTAGCACCTCGGCGAGCATATGGTTTGGCACCATGAATTCAACGATCGCCGAGAGCACTTTTTCGTTCCTAACTTCGGGGTTAATAATTCCCTTTTCTCTATCGATCATCAGTTTCGTGACCGGATTATTTTCTTCAAATTGCAGCCCCAAAACCGAAAGCGCGCGAGTCACTTTTTCCACTTCGTGAAATCGAGTTCCAACACCGGGTCGGCCAAGCTCGAAGGCCACCCCAAACATCCCTCTTCGATACCGGCCCGTCACCTCGTTCGTCTTCATTTCCTCGGTCCCCCTTCCAGGGACCCGTGTTTCCGGATGAATTTTCAACGGATCACTGAAATTTTTCCGCACGATTCTCGGCCAAGCAAGAGTGGCCTGATAGAGGGCGTCCGCCGGACAACAACCGCTTCGAATACATACGCTGCATTCGACGCACTCATCCTCGTCAATTACACAAATGATCTTTGCTGGATTCCTAGGGTGCCGAGCAAATTGCATCACTCCGCCCCACATCGTACAGTACGCCTTGCATTTCCCGCATCCGATGCATTTTTCAGAATCGATTTTCAAATTGCCCCCCTTCCAGGCGTTGACCCCTATCAAGATCCCATAATTTGGGCCCAGAGAAATTATCCACAAGACCTTAGGTGAATATATCAGAAAATGCCGAATGGAGAAAGGGCTTCTCATTATGGAGTTTACCGAGAGGATTGGAGCCAAGGAAAACACAATGACCAACCGGGAAGGCGAGAAACATATTCGAAAAATCAAGGAACTGATTCCCAAAATGGCCAGGTTTTTCCAACAGGAGTAAGTGGGTTTTACACCTACGAGTCCTCGGGTATATGAAGCTCCACAACTAACGATTACTGCCGGAAAGGTGGTACGCCCAGCGCCCCAGAAGGGGTTGAATTTAACCCACCTTTTTGGGCTGAAAGAGATAGTTTTATTCCCGAGGCGGCCACTGCCTTTTTTACCATAGGTGAACGCTATATCAGAAATTAGATGGTGGAAGGTGCACTCTAACTCACTAGCGCGGGTCTAATTCAAATTGAGAGACGGAGGCTTTGGAAAGCAAATCTATTCGCGCGGGCTCTTGCGCAGCGGCGGCCCGGCTACTGGTGGAGTCAAGAGCCCGCGATCCCTCCTTCGCGGCAGCCTGCAACTCGGAGATGCTGCGTTGAGCTAGGGGGAGACGCAGAATGATCTCGTGGCCTACCTCGTATTCTGTGCGAGCCAACCAGATGTCTCGAAGCTGAATCAAAGACATAACGGAATTGATGGCAATATCGATGGGGTCGAAAACCACATTCAGATCGGTGGAGTAACGGCGGTCGGTGCACGAAAAAATCTCGTGTCCATCCACCGTGGACACCATTCTCACGCGGGCGGTAACTTTCCAAGCCGCCACGAGAAAGCCGTAGTACGCTTCATAACTGAGCAGCTCCCCGTAGACCACCGTATCGGCATCCAGCCAGCGGCCGAGCTCTTCGGGACGAATGACGTTGAGCTTGTCCCAGTCGGTAATGCCCCGGTCGGCCAGCACAGCGTCTATCGCCAGCAGGGGAACGAGGACGAATTCCCTTGTCGCCAGAGCACCAGTAACGGCGCGCCGTAGCCGGTTACCATGGGTCCATGACCATTTGTTACGCTCTTCCTCCTTGCGAGGGATGACCGGGACCTTGTTGACTAGGTAATCCCCCTTGCCGTGATCGAAAAAAGGGAGCACCGCAATCTTTCGCGGCGGATTTACTTGATAGTCGCCGGCGAGCGCGAATGTTGCCCCGCCCGGATCGATCTCAATGAGGCGATCGAACCAGGTCTTGCGGCCGTGTGTTTCCAACTCCTGTTCGTTTAGGAAAAATGGCCTCGCCTGTTGTTGCGTGCTAGCGCATCCCGCAAGCAGCATCAGTAGCATGAAAAATAGATAAGTCTGGCTCCGGGACGCCCACCATTTAGGGGACAATCTAGTCAAGTGCGTTTCCTCTGTAGGGTATGGCGATTTCGGCCAGAATGCCGATGATCGCAATGACTATGGTGAACTCGATCAAAGTAAGGCTTTTGATCCTCATTTTTTTTCCAAGTATCTTCATTACCTACCAGCCGCTTTGAAAAAAATAGGGTCCGGATTTCTTTAAAATCAAGCAGTTTCCATACCATAAGAGTCTATTTTGCTTACCTCCTTGGAAGCATTAGCTATTTTGAAGAGATCGTTCTCCAAGAGGGGAACCGACCTGTTCAGAACTGGCAATAGTTGTACATTAAGTGTTCTAAATTGGGAAGGAGGAGATGAAATGTTTCTTTTGAATATTAGATGCAATCTGCACTTATTCCTCATTTATTTTTGGTTGTACTCCTGAATTTAGTGCGAATCTACGACTTAATGACTTCGGGAAGGAACCTTCAATTTGGCACCCTCCCAATCCCTTCCCCCAAAGCATCCATCGGGTGAAAAATTCATGGGTTTACCCTCCAAAGATTGAAGACTTCTGTCAAGAATTCATGACGTCATTCCTCACATCTTCTGTAAAGACGGTCTTCGATAGGAAAGATCTTCGAGGAGTTCATATCGTAATCGATGAGGAGATCCCCTAAAATAGGGAAATCCAGCATGAGGGAGGCAGGATAATCGATGGGCTCAGATGGTCGAGTCGGGAAAATAGGAGCCCACTCACAAGTTCTTATTTTCGGAAAGGAAACAGAGGAGAGGGGGAAAAGAAGACATTTTGAAGGTCCGGGGAAAAAACCCCCTCCCTGTTGAATCTTCCAACGAATCAATACGTGACACCACGATGAAGAGGTGAATATTATCAATTGAAAACGTTAACTCTGTTAATCGGCCGCGCGGCTTTTGCCCTCGGTTCTATTACCTTGTTCGGGTCTGAGCTGTGCGCAAATCTGGACACAATGCCTCCCAAATACCTCAACCCGTTATTAAAAAGCCTATACCGGTTTTTCAAAGTCAACTGATACCTTTTCTTCCCTTTGCCAGAAGGGCTACCAGTTCAGCTGGTTTCGAGAGCATAACATCGTGCCCCGCATCAATCTCTTCAATCGCTCCACCAAGTTTTTCTGCAAAACGGCGGCATGAATCAAAGGAGAGATTTTGATCATTTCGACAGATGACATAGCGTGAGATGGGACTGATGGAGCGAGCTCCGTGCTGGGCAGGTTCAAGGTAGGGAGCAAGCGGCTGGGGAGTCAGCTTTGCGTAGGCGGTTCGCGCGGCAGCATCGGCAAGATCACTGAAAAAACGTTGACGGGCGATATGAAAGGGGAGCATCATGGAGCGCTCAGGTGATGCTTCGGCAAGCCGGTAGTATTCGGGAATCCGACTAGGTGAAATCAGATCAATCGCTCGCTCTCCCTGATCAAGCACATAAGCGGCGATGAAAACAACCTCTTGAACCTTTTTTCTGTTTGCCGCAACTATATCCGGCAATAAAATTCCTGCTAGCGAATGGCCGACGAGCACGAACTTTTGAAGATCCTCCGCCTCTATAAAGGCGTTCACTGCCAAGACGTATGAGTTGAATGTGACGCTCGCGCGTGGTTTTGAGTCATCACCCCCTCCAGGCAAATCGGGAGCATGACCCTTGCATCCGATGCGATCCAGTTCACGGATAACACCTTCCCAACACCAAGCTCCGTGCGAGCCGCCATGAATCAAAAGGAAATCGCTCACTGCTTCTTTCGGCATAGACCTGAACTGCGAGGAGAGGATAAATTACCAAGAAAGGGATTCCTGGCTGGTCGCCTAACCATCAGGAAAAAGGTCGTTAACACGATGGTGGAAGTAGGGGGGCAACAACACGGACCATCGCCTTACCCAGCAAAAGATGCTGATCCGCATCTAAATGAATACCATCAATCCGGCTGGCTGGGGTGACCCTACCAGCATCAAAAAAATGACATCCAAGGGTAGTCGCTGTTTCTCGATACGCGGCAGATAACCCGACAAACTTATGGTCTGCCCCTTCAAACTTTGGTGCAAGCGGACCTTTCGGAAGATCAATAGGAGGAGGTGCAACAATCAGAATGGGCGGAATCGGCATTCCCGGCTCAATTGGTGCTTGGCGAATAGCGGTAACGAGCGCCGCAATACCTTGAGATGAAAGCCACGCGTTGCTCTGATGTATGGACTGTAAGTCATTAGTGCCAAGCATTAGCACGACGAGAGAAAGAGGAGAGTGAATTTCGATGCGTTGCGCCAAACCATCCAGGCCATTACGGCCAGCTTTGAAGGGGTCGTCCCAAACAGTTCGACGTCCATTCAGACAGTCTTCAATAACCCGCACAGCTTTCCCCGCGTTGTTCAGCCCGATTTCCATAACGCCGGGCCAGCGTTGATCAAATTCGAGGCGCTTCCGGGTGGTGGGGATAATTCCCCAAGACAGGGAATCGGAATAAACGAGTATGTGTTGCATAACGTTCCTCCTGAAACCCCTAGCGATTGAGCTCAGGGATAGCTGTGAGCCATCCCCTGAAAAGGGCGCAAGTCTCCTCTTGACTCATTTTATATAAGAATACCGGAGCCATCATATCTGCCGAAACCCTAACTTCGATCTGTTCAGGATGCGCATTGCGTGCCACTGTTCGCATACATGGAAAAACCGGAATAGTTACCGATATGCTGGCGATATCTTGAACTTTTTGCAGCCCGAAAAGGCCTGATGCCTTGGCCGATTTCCGTTAACCTACTTATTAAGTACTCCCTTGCACTCCAGAGTTATCCCCAAAATTCTTGTCACTAAAATGTGGAAAGCTGCCACAAGTTTTCCCCCTTCTCAAAATAATCGACCTGGAAATTTCGACTAAATACCGGGTATTCCATCGCGTCCTCTCTTTACATTTGTGCAAGGGAAATTTCTTCTGATGGTGCTGTCGGTAGATCAAAATACCCCAACAGCTTCTGCCTCGAATTTGCGCGATCGTGCCATTATGTGGAACTCAGCCGAATTCAAGAAATGAAAAGTATATCCAAACCTCAATTGCCATTTGAAATCTACACCATTTGTCAAAATTTGTCACCCGACAATTACAGGAATTAAACGGTACCCCGGCTTACAAAAAAATTTCTCCTTTTCACTTCATCCCAACCGGTTTCCCCCTGGTCACGGCTCGTCGAACTTGTTTTCACCCACAAAAAAACCCGGCTCTTTCCCCTCCCGGACCTGCCGGAGACAAAGGGGAAGAAGTCGGGTCTTTTCCTCGTCCTTCTTCCAGGGACAGATCTATTTTAGGCCGATTTTAAGAAGTCAATTTCCCCTTGTCAAGAAATCTTTAAGGTTATTTTTTTAAGGGCATCCGATTCTCGGCTTTACCTACCTATGTTCAACGGCGTCTGATTCGTAACCATTACCACCTCTCGGCAGTTACGCCAGAATACAGAGCGATGCAAAACGGTGATTGGCAAACCCGAGTGCTCCAAGACGCCCATGATACCACCGCCTGCCAAGAAATTTCTAAAATGACCGTGATGATCTCGCCCAAAGGTTGCTTCTACGAACCGTACCCCAAGACCACTTAGGTTCTTGGGTAGTGGAACTTTCGCGTCGGCAATGATGACCTTATCCGCAACTCGCAGTGCTTCGCTGAGCACCCGTAACTGATCCTTTCGGGGCAATTCATGAAACAGGAAGAGTACTGTTGCGTAGTCAAAAGTCCGCTCTCCAAAATCTACGAGATGAGTTGCATCTTGATGAACGAACGAGACATCGTCAAACCGATTGGATTGCTCTGCGAAACGCAGCATACGAAGTGACAAATCCAGGCCGACCACTCGGCAGCGCTTCTCTGCCCTTACAGCGAAGCAGAGTTGCCCTGTGCCGCAGGCTATGTCCAAGACCGATGAGCCCTCGGAAATGAGACCCACCGCGACTAACCGGCCTTCGGCCAATTGGGGGTCAAAAAGTTTATGGAAAACCCATCCATAGAACCACAGGCTCTTGTCCACTGGCATGGTAGAACCTTTTCTGAAGAGCGCGGACTAACCCCGAATGTATCAAAAAATATCCCTTTTATTGATTGCGGATTTTAATGTACATCCTTTGCCGTATTGTGTCAACCACTGATTACAGGAATTAAGCGCTACCCCGGCTTCCAAAAAATTTCCCCCCTCGGTCACACCATCCCAGCCGGTTTCCCCCTAGTCGCGGATCGTCGAATTTATTTTCACCCATAAAAACCCGGCTCTTTCCCCTCCCGGATCTACCGGAGACAAAGGGGAAGAAGTCGGGTTTTTCCTCGTCCTTCTTCCAGGGACAAATCTATTTTAGGGTAATTTTAGGAAATTATTCCCTTCTCTGCAAGAAGTTTTTTGAGGCCTTTTAAGGTCATCGTTTGGTCGTTGACTTCATCTACTACTGTGTGGTCAAGGGATGCCTCAGGTATCATTCATTACCGATAGAAAGGATGTATCCCGATTCAAAGAATTTTGTCTATATCCATACTTTCCCGATGATCGGGAGCGCGGGAAAGATATAGCACAAGTCGAAAGGTTTGCTCTTCTTCTTCGTAGACATATTGTATTCGGAAGGTCAATTTGCTACACTCCGGACACAATTTTCGCCGAAATACCCGACCAGGTCCTTTATGGAGAACAGGTCACTCCTTCTTTCCGCACAAAGACATATTTATTATAACCGACTTGCACAATGTAAACTCTTGTATATTGCCGATTGCCAGAAACATTTTCTTTGTATATCGTTTCAGATATTATTGTACCAATCGGGCCGCTCCCCACATTGGAAACCTTGTTAAAAGCATAGAAATATATGTGACTCGGGACATATAGAATATTATCTTTTGTTGGTGAGGAAATAATATACTTGCTGTCGATTGTACATGCGCTGTTTCCGTCGATTAATGCCGAAGAACCAGAATCCATGATCATGCTAACAATTTTGCCGGATGAAATTTCCTTAACCCATGGGTACCAACTGCCGCCACGCTGATCCAATCCAACAAAATATTTTCCCCCCATTTCCGTATTAAACCCGATTGTAATTAATCTGGTAGAATAATTGTAAATATTTTTATAAGAATATTGCCCGGCGACCGAGGAGGTAGGATTGGTGCTAAATGTCTGATAATAATTAAAGTACCATCATATGATTTCCAGACCGAAGTTCATACTTCAGGGCACCCCTTTTCGGCACATCCTCGTCGTCAATTAAAAGGACATAGAGCTCTTTCGCAACCCCATCGATCAGAGAAATTTGCTCCGCGGGTAAGCCTTCTGTTTGTGGGAGTTTATGGTGGTCAGTGGACGCGCAAGAAATCAAAATAAAACAAGAGAATGTGGCCCTCCATAAGAGACATACCGGCCCGATTGATTTAAAATATTTCATTTTCAGCTCCTTCCAAAGCACAAGGCAGGCAGGTTATTTTGATATTTTTTATTATCTGAGAAATAATTTCTTAAGCCGTCTTTTTTCTAAATCTGACTGCGAATTTTTACTATTGCGACTTCTGGAGATGACGTTTCATAAAATTCTCCAGGAAAATATACTCCAAGGGTATTGCGCTGAGGAAGGCTAAATTGGCCCAATTTTAACAGGCTGAGAATATTTGTCAAGCTGGCATGTGATCCTACCGTTGGGTCGAATCTCGGATTTGAGCTCGTAAGGAAAACCTCAACTTATTGAGGGTAGCACCCGCAGCCAAAGGTTGCGACAGCGTGCCACTGTCCCCACCTGGGAAAAATTCAAGGAATGAAAACATATCCAAGCCTCGATTTCGGATTGAAATCTACTCTTTCCGGGGAATAATGGTAACCGACGACGAAGTAATCGCTACCCTGGCTTCCCAAAAAATTCCTCCCTTCCTCACTCCATCCCAACCGCTTTCCCCCTGGTCACGGGCATCCCCCCCATTGATAACGGCTTTCCCCTGATAATAGGCCTCCCCTTCATTGATATCGGTTTCCCTCTGACTATGGGCCTGCCCTTTATTGAAAAAATTGGCATTTCCTTCGTCACATTCGCCTCCTTGGCCAGGCCTTGCTTCCGGGACCTGAATTTGATCGGCTCGTCGAACTGGTTTTCATCCATAAAAAAACCCGGCTCTTTCCCCTCCCGGACCTGCCGGAGATAAAGGGGAAGAAGTCGGGTCTTTTCCTCGTCCTTCTTCCTCGGACGAATCTATTTTAGCGTGATCTTACGAAACCATTTTTCCCTTTACAAGAAGTTTTTAAGGTGACTGGACTGATTCTCCCTTTCACCCACTAATTGGGTTGAGGGTTATTTAAGCACAACAATTATCAGTTGAAATGCGCATAAAAAAAGCAGGACCATTTCTGACCCTTCCTTTCTCCTCTAACAATGCTTTCCAAAATTTATTTGGTCCCATTATGCCACTCTCCGGTCCGCAGGGTTAGACCGACTTGGCGAAGGGGACGTTCGGGTCAGGCAAGGGCGTATTAAAGGCCAGGTGAACGGTCGGCCCACTGCCACCGTTCCAGTTGCGGTGTGGCACACCCGCAGGAAAGATAATGAGCGAACCGGGAGAGCAGACGGACTGCTTACCTTCGATCTCAATGCTCATCGTACCACTCAGGATATAGAAGATCTGATCGACCGCGTGGACGTGCATTCCGGCCGGAGAGCCACCGCCGGCGGGTGTCTTGATGCAAAAGATCGAGCAAGTCTTGGCACCCGAGGTCTGATCGAAAAGAATCTGGGTCCAGCGCTCGTTGGCGCCACTCTTGGCGATAGTCGCGAAATCAACTTTGCGAACGTATTCCATAGGAGGGGCCTCTTTTGGCACGTCGATTTTGCTCTCGGGCCGGCTCTCTGCAGCACTGGGGTTCGCGCGGATAACGGATAGGGCCGCAGCACCGAGGGCCGCCTTCTTCATAAACTCCCGACGTGATTCTCTCTGCATTTTCTCCTCCTCGTGAGACAAAATAACCATGAACTCTCATTCACCTGGGGGAATTTCACCCCCAGGCCCTCATGAAACCGCACGTGACAGTCTCCCGTCATCCGGCTCGTATCATGTTGACCAAAGTACAAGGCCTGATGATTCATCCCTCGTGTGATGAATAGTCGGGGAAACATGAGCCCACCATGCTCCGTGAGTCTGAGCAACACCCACGGTCACCGGCCGGTGCTCCTCTTGCGGTCAGGGATTCTTTGATGGGCGCTCCACGAAGGGCTTTACACTCATGTCCTGACCGATGTGGCACTGGATGCAAAAGTGGCTGCGGTTCGGGTGGGGGGTGATCGGTGCACCTACCTCGCCTGCTCCATGGCACGATAGGCAAACGCCCTTGCGCGCTTCTACACCGTGAGGAATGAGCGGTGGCGCTCCTTCATAGGCAAGGGGCAATCGCTTCCTTCCCCTCTCTGGTGGACCCTGCGCTTGGCCAAACCCAGCAGTAAACGGCAAGACCAAGAGCAGGATTCCCACCAATATCATTATTCTTTTCCGGCATCCTTTTTTCATCGCTTGCACCTCAATGGCTACGCCTTCGACACATGGACCGCGCACTTCTTGAAATCGGGTTCCTTAGAAATGGGATCGAAGGCGTCGAGCGTGGTCAAGTTGATCAATACGTTCTCGTCAAAGAAGGGGACAAATACTGTGCCCTTCGGCGGTGTGTTCCTCCCACTGACCTCTGCCCGGGCGACGATGCCGCCCCGCCGGGAGGCGACCCGGATCTTATCACCCGTCTGAATGCCGAGCGCTTTGGCATCATCGGGATTCAACCAGACCGGTGCGGCGGGCCAAGCCCGGTGGAGTTCTAAAACCCGCCGGGTCATGGTGCCGGTATGCCAGTGCTCCAATACACGGCCGGTGGTGAGCCAGAATGGATATTCCTGGTCCGGCGATTCGGCCGGGGGCTCATAGGGACGAGCCCAAATCACCGCGCGGCCATCCGGGTTTCCGTAGAACCGTACCCCTTCTCCCTTCTTGACATAGGGGTCGAAGCCTTCCCGATAACGCCAGCGCGTCTCCTGCCCATCTACCACCGGCCAGCGCAGCCCGCCCCGTACCTTCGTGTAGACCTTGTACGGTGCAAGGTCTTTGAATTTGCCCAGGCCGAATTGACGGTATTCTTCGAAGAGGGCTTCGTGGAGGGGCTCCTTCCCGTACTCGAAGAGTTGTCCGTGTCCGAGACGTTTAGCTAACTCCACGATCTGCCAGAGGTCATCCTTCGCCTGGCCCGGAGGATTGACCATCTTGGCCCAGTGCTGTGTGCGTCGCTCCGAGTTCCCAAACATGCCCTCTTTTTCGACCCACATGGCAGAGGGAAGGATGAGATCGGCCAGTTTGGATGTCTCGCTGGGGTATACCTCCGATACGATGACGAAGCGATCACCCCCCTTCCGCGCGCCACTCCGGTACCGGCTGACGTTGGGAAGTGTCTGGAAGGGATTCGTTGTATTGATCCAGATGACCTTGAGGTCCCCCCGGTCCAGGGCCCGAAACATCTCGACGGTGTGATAGCCTGGCTTCGGAGAGATCCTCTCCTCTGGAATTTTCCAGATCTCGGCAGCCCTTTTCCGGTGCTCCGGATTCGTAACGAAGTGGCCGCCGGGCAAGAGGTGGGAAAGAGCGCCGGTTTCGCGGGTCGTTCCGCAAGCCGACGGCTGGCCAGTCAGGGAGAAAGGGCTGTTTCCTGGTTCGGCGATCTTCGCCGTGAGCAGGTGGAGGTTGTATACGAGATTGTTGATCCAGGTCCCGCGGACATGTTGGTTGAAGCCCATGGTCCAGACCGATACTGCTTTCCGCTTGGGGTCGCCGAGCAGCCGGGCGATTTGCCGGATGATCTCGGCTGGGACCCCGGAAAGCTGCGATGCATGCTCAGGATTGTATGGCTCAAGGAAGGCTTTGTATTCGTCGAAGGTAATGTTCCGAGCTTGGTCCGCAAAGGGCCGGTAGCTGGCCCAACTCGGTGTCTTCCCGCCGTACTCATCGGAGTCATTCACGCCGTAATGGGGATTCTCCAGGCCCTTCCGGAAGATGACGTGCTTGGACAAAAATTCTTGATTGATCAGGCCGTCGTTGACGATCACATGGGCCATGGCATTAGCAATGGCCAAGTCCGTGTTGGGCTTGAAGATAACTGCGATGTCGGCTGGCTCGTCGGAGCTCCGGTTTGTGAAGGTTTGGAGGCTTACGATCCTCACGTTTGGGTCCTGGTGCTTTCGCTCGATCATCCGTGAGTACAGGACGGGATGCCCTTCGGCAAAGTTCGACCCCCAAATGAAATACGTATCGGACAGATCGAGGTCGTCATAGCAACCCATGGGTTCGTCCATGCCAAAGCTCGAGTAGAAGCCGGCCACGGCGGAGGCCATGCAGAGGCGCGGGTTGCCCTCGACGTTGTTGCTACCAACCCCTCCCTTCATGAGCTTGTTGACCGCGTACCCCTCGAAAACGGTGGACTGGCCCGAGAAATACACGCCCACCGACTCTGGACCATGCTTCCGGATGGCTTCTTTGAACTTCGAAGCCATGAGGTCAAGGGCGCGCTCCCATGAGATCTCTACGAATTTGTTCCCTTGGCGCAACGAAGGGGCCGTGTAGCGGTCTGGCCCATACATGATCATGGGCAGGCTGTAGCCCTTGATGCACAGGAGCCCTTTGTTTACCGGACACTCGGGATCTCCCTGCAGCGCAACCACCTTACCTTTGCGCACGCCGACCAGGACGCCACACCCAACACCGCAGAACCGGCAGGGCGCCTTGCCCCATTTGTCCACCGCCGGCTGCGCCTGCGCCTCCCACGGCACCAGACAATCCATGCCGACGGCCGTGGCGGCTCCCACGGCAACGGATGCTTTCAGAAAGTCACGCCTGTTCCATTTCATTGTATCCCCCGCAATTCAAAGTGAGTCGAGTAGACCGGTTTCATCCGATAATGTACAACTTTTGGCAGGGCATATCAAATACCACTTTTCAAGGAAGAAAGTGAGGTGCCGGAGTCGAGAGAATTGTCGCCTTTTCACACAGAAGGCGACAGAAAGAAGTACAGCCCCCCCTACAAAATATCGATTGAAATTTACACCTTTTTGAAAAAGCTGTCAAATCGGGCCTCAAGAAGCCGTCTTGACTTGACCTGACATCCTCTTTGAGGTCAAATTCTGGTTTTCACAGTTCAACCTGGCTTTTTAATAACTTCTTGAGCTCCGGGGGAAATTGTCTTATATTGTCCAGAAACGATAGGGGATAAGGTCAGGAGCGCTTTATGAAAATCGTCCGTCTGAGAGATTTGGAATGGGTTCCCGTCGGCCAAGAAAGCCTGCAAGCTGCCGCGGTCTTGAAAAAGGTTTTGGTCCAGAAGGCCGATTTGCTGGAAGGACATCTCCAGATGATGAACTGGTGCACCCTAAGAGTGGGAAGGGCCTTTCATCCCCATTACCATGAAGATATGGAAGAAATCTTCATCCTTCTAAAGG
>Ga0187770_10001085_pt1 | contig 14132 bp, 12 predicted proteins | sample 0116_SJ02_MP02_2_FD_133154 | JGI IMG/M metagenome (GOLD analysis project Ga0187770, IMG submission 133154) | Tropical peat soil microbial communities from peatlands in Department of Meta, Colombia - 0116_SJ02_MP02_20_MG | ecosystem: Environmental > Terrestrial > Soil > Wetlands > Peat | place...
CATATACCCCGCTTCCACAAAAACGAGCTTTTCCCCATATTCAAGGACAGAGATGGAGGTATCATCGAGGGGGAGGTTGAGGTAATTCCTAACCACTGCCCTGACCGCTTGAGGGGGTTCACCAAAGAGGTAGTTAAACAGGTCAAAATAGTGGATCGCATCGGTATGCGTTACCCCCACATCGGTTCTCGGTCTCTTGAATCCCATGAAATGGCCGTAGGAATATTGAACGTTGCCCAGCCTCCCCTCCTCAATGAAGCCCTTGATCTTTGAACAGGCTGGATGGTATCGATAGATGTGACCGACCTGAAGAATGGTCCCTTTCTCTTCGGCCAGAGAGATCATCTCTCTTGCTTCCGCCGTTGTGAGGGCAATCGGCTTCTCGACGAAAACATCCTTTCCCTTTTCAAAGCAGTCCTTACAAACGGTCAGATGATTATCTGCTGGCGTCACCACATCAACCCCATCCACCCGATCGAGAAAATCCCGATAGTTTCTCGAAAGATGATCTGAGGGAATTGAAAATTCTCCGCAGACCTTCAACTGGTTGGGGTCCAGGTCGACCACGTAAAGTTCGTCGACCAACTTCGTAAGAGCCTTCAGATGGTTCTTGCCCCATCTCCCTATTCCTATCAATAAGAGCTTCATTCTCCACCCTCACCCTTGTTCAAGAATTCTTATATTCCCCTCATGGTACGTTTTTCTTCCTCACCGATCGGCTCGATTGCTGACCAGGAACAATTGCCGATGCCTGACCTCTGCCCCCTCGAGGGGATAGATGGGGACGTCCACCTTCTTTTTGAGTTGGGCAAGGTCTTCTCCCTCGACGACCATCAGGACTCGATCAGCCGAGCGAAAGGCTCGAAGAAAATGGTCGATACTCTTTATCTGCTCAACGGGCTTTTCCGTGTAATAGAGAAGCCCCGTCGATTGAAATTTCCAGATCTTTAGTTCGTCGGTTGGTGTCATCCTCGCAAGGATCTTACGACAAAACGGTTTCATCGAACAGAGTTGATTAAACCGGGGAGGAATGGTCACCGACACAAAGACTTGGCCGATGACCAGGACTGTGATCAGACAAAAAATAGATAACCCGTTCAATCTTCTCCGCAGAAAGACGAGGGATAGAACTCCTCCAAAAACAATGAAGAAGAGCGGCCAAATGGTAAAGGGCAGATAGACTTCCATCTCCTGGGGGAATGACTTAAGAGGCATGAACAGAATGATCAACCAGACCCCCAGGAATATAAGGGTGACCAAACCGATTGGAATCCACAGTTTCCCCTTGGCCTTACCGGATTCTTTAGAAGGTCCCCAAAAAAAGGTTAGCCATCTTCCAACCAAAATGGCTGCAGCCGGATAGAGGGGAAGAAGGTAGTTGTCCTTCTTTCCCTTGGAGAGGCTGAAGAAAAGAAAAAGAAAAGCAAACCAGGCGAAGAGGAGAAGACCCCCCTTTCTTTTCTCTCCAGACCCCTCGGAAAATAGATCGTAAAACGCCCAGGGCAAAAAAATCGCCCAAGGCAAAAATCCTAAGGGAAACCTGACGAAATAGAAATAGAAAGGTTCTGAATGAGACCACCCCCCTGCAAATCTCCCTGCTGTTTGGTGCCATACATTTTGGATCCCATAGTTCTTACCCGCGATGGCCATGGCAGGCAGGAACCAAGCGATGACCAATCCCACCGACAGTATGCCGGCATGAAGGAGGTTTCGGTTCCAAATCTTTCGAAAATCCTTTAGCATCGAAGAGTAAATGATAAGAACCAGAATGGGAAGATATCCGATCGGACCTTTGGTGAGTGTTCCGCAAGCCATAAAGACACCGGCCAGCAGGAAATAAAGCCTTTGTTTGTGAAGATAGTCTATCCCAAGATAGAAATAGTAAACGGCCAAGAGGAAAAAAAGAGAAAAAAGGGAATCGAGCATCATCCAACGCGAGATCTGTGGAAAGAAAAAACAAGTGCCCAGAATCAAGCTGGACAGAAAACCCGTTCTGAGATTGAACAGCTTGCTCCCGAAGAGGAAGGTTATTAGAATGGCCATCAACCCTGCCAGGGCAGAGGGAAGGCGATTGGTGAACTCAGTATTTTCACCCATGAAAAAGGCCGAGAGATTGACCATCCAGAAGAAGAACGGGGGTTTTTCTGCATAAAGTTCACCATTCAGGTGAGGAACAATCCAATTCCCACTCTGCACCATTTCGCGGGCAACCACCCCATACCGGGTTTCATCAGGCTCCCAGAGATCTCGAGCCCCTAAATTGAAAAGAAATATGAAGGCTCCTACAACAAGGATAAAGAAAAGATATTTCGCTTTTGTTTCCAAAGCATTAACACCCTATAGCTAAAACTAAAAAATAAGTATAACAAATTAAGATCCAAAAAATAAAGAAAAAATGGTTAATATCAGATTAAAATTTCTTAATTTGCCCAGTTCAGGGATTCACCCGGGTAGGAAATCTCTTCGGCCAGAATCAAGACTTTCCTTGAAGTGGAAACCGAATCCTCATGGTCTTTCCGATGATATAGAATTCAAAAAATCATATGGGGCAGAAGTGGGAGTCTCTAAGCAAATGAGGAAATCAGGAACCCCACGCAAATCACACCAACACCGACGTACCGGAGGGTCGGAATGCTTTCAAGAAAGATAAATCTTGATGAGAGCATGACCAGAACAAACGTGAGAGCAGTAAACGGATAGACGAAGCTCAGGCTTGTCTTGGAGAGGGCAGAAAGCCAGAAGACCACGCTAATCACATAGAAAACCAAACCTAAGAAAACGAAGGGATTGGAAAAGAGGTTAAATAATTCCTTGACCAAGGCCCCTCGCAGTGTCACCTCTCCGGTGACGAGAACCCCCTTCCTCAGGAAAATTTGGCCGAGGGTGGCCGAAACGACCGCTGTCAAGAGAAAGAAAATGGTTTTCATCCGTCTCCTCCTTCTTTTTCAATTCCACCAACAATTTGCCAGATCTGCTTTCAAACAACAATTATATCTTCTCTTAAAAATCCTTTCCTCCAATGAACCCTTCAGGCTGACTTTCCCACTTTAGTGAGATTCATGTTCCTCTTACCCCAACGACTCCCCCATATGAGATCCCCGGTTCACTTCGCCCGGTAAAGGGTCCAATCACCGGAGACGCAAACTGCGTTCAGTTTTTCCAAAAGCCCGGGGGGAACTTCGGAAAGAGATTTTTGCTTCACTGCATATAGATGGCCTTTTCCTGAGTTCGGCCCTTGCAATATCGTAGGTTCTATATCCTCCTTTCCATGGGGGATAATAAAGCCTTGACCGTAGAAATAGGCTGAATAAGGGATATTATGAACGAAGATAAGGCCTCCGTCCAGCCCCAGATGGCTTATCTTATCCCTAGCAAGGCTAATGATGCCTTTGGTTGAATACCTTTTTTCGATCTGTGGGAGAGCAAGAGGGTAAGCGATGCCATATAAGATCACAAGAGCGACAGAAAATCGCATGACTGCAGCTTTACTAACTTCTGATTCTTTTAGAAGGATTGCACACCAGACGGCAAAAACTGGAAGAATGGGCAGCACATATGGAATCACCAGTTGGCGGGCGAGACAGAGGAAGAGGGTCATCCCCACAAAACCAAGGGTGAATAGACTTGTCCGCTCATCCTTAAAGAAGCTGCCGATCCATTTCCACCTATGCTTTCTCAGTAGCAATATAGCACACCAGAGGGTCCAGGGGAGACCAGCCAAAAAAAGCATCACCAAAGCGGCCCCATAGGGTTGTGTACGCCCACTGCCGTAGAGGTCTCCATATTTATGAAGAAAAAATCGCAGCAAGTTCTCATGAAGAAAAAAGTACCGCAGGAATCCTGGATTTCGGGTCTCGGCGAGCCAGAACCATGGCACGGTGAGGACTAAGAATACAAAGATCCCTGCCCACCATCCATGATCCTTCAGGGTCATCCACCTTCGATGAATCAATGTCCACAAAAAGACAGGGATTCCAAACATCACCACGGCTACTGGTCCTTTAGCCAGAAACCCAAGACCGAGGAGGACAAAAACAGAAAGACTCCACAGCCGCTTCTTGACCTTTCTCGTTTCCATTAGGAAGGCCTGATAAGATAAAATGGAACCCGCCACACAGAAGGCAAGCGACATGTCAATGATCACCGCACCTGAAAACGCAAAAAAGAGGATGCAAGAGGACAGAATCAGTGCTGCCAGGTAAGCGAGATCCCTGCCACCATACCGCCGAAGCACAACGATCATCAGACCGACAAGGAGAACTGCCCCAACCAGGCTGGGGAATCTAAGGGCAAATTCGTTCATCCCGAAAAGACGTGTGCTCAGCGCTGCGGCCCAGAAATGGAGAGGAGGCTTTCCTAAGTAAGGGACGGTCTCTCCGTTCACCCAAACTCGAGGCGTAACCCAATCACCCGAATTCGCCATATCCCTGGCGATAACGCCATAGCGGGCCTCGGTGTTATCCGTAAGAGGAAGGATTTGAAGCGTGGCGGCACGGATGGCCAGAAACAAACACAGTAAGACCAGGACCGTTCTCTCACTCATGGTCGCTCTTTTTCATGCAAAAATAGGGGCTCTAAGGAGCAGAGGACTCGGTATTCACGGACTCTATCCCCGATGTAATCATCGGGGATCCTCAATTCCAAAATATCATCGAAAGCGGCCGGGTGGACGATCATTTCATATCCCCCCTTTTGTGCCACAATGCGGTGAAAACGGTCCTCCCTCTCGTAATCCCTTGCTGAGGGATAGACACAGGGCAAAAATGTCAGCCCCCATCTCTTCCATCGCAGGCGCGCCCACAGGGCTAAGATCATGACAGGATTGATTCGGCTTAGAAGTCGTGCGGGGTCCCAAGGCACGCGCACCTGAGTCAAACCGACTTCGCGCAGAATGGGCAGTATCGACTTCATCAACCCCGGAACCAGATGGATATGATGATGGCCGTCGAGGTACCTCGGGCATATCGCATGAGACTCCAGAATTGACAGTTGTTCGCGGACCAGCAGGATAACCTCTTGGGCCAAACCCTTCCGTTCACCCGCAGTGGAAAGAAGGAACAGCAGAGCGATGCGGCTCGGTGAAAGATGAAACCGGCCATTGGAAGCCAGAAGCCGAATCCGGTCCCCGAGATATGTTCTGCCGAATGTAAGACTAAAGTGGAGGCCAAGGGTCAAGGCGGGGAGTTCCCTCAGCTCTGCTAATCCATCGCTGACAAAGGCGCTCGAAGCTAAAATTGAAACACGCCGTACGATACCTCTTCGCGCAAGATCGAGAATGCCCCTATTGATACCCGGAGAGAGTCCCCAGTCATCAGCGTTTATCAGAGGTAAGCTCAACCAGTCCCTTCCTTGTGTGAGCGGACTTGTAAACCTCTATTTCTGGGGGAGCACATAATGGATCCGTGACAGCGTACCGACCCTGTTTGTATCTCCAAAAAATCCTGGCCAGCCAAATGCCGGCCGAGACAAACTCCCTGAACAACTGGACCGTGGACTTCTCACTGCGAAGAAAGAACCTCACTGGAATCTCAGCGCTCCGAAATGGGGAACTCGCGCAGCAAAGGAAAAACTCTATGTCAAAGAGAAATCCTGGACAGGTCTGCCGTGAAAAAGCCGCCTCCGCCATGCGGCGGGACATGGCCTTAATTCCCGCCTGAGTATCAGACGTTTTGATTGGAAACAGCATCCGCACCACGCGGTTGAATAGGAGGCCGACGCAGTGCCTCCGATACACCAGATGTAACAAATAGACAGGTACAGTAAAATGGCTTTGGGGTAACCGCCGGTTTCCGCTGACGAAGTCGACTCCGTCAGCCAGAAGCTCGGCTGCCTCAGAAAAGAAGGAGAGGTCGTATGGGAGATCTGCATCTGTGAAGAACACATATTCACCGTGAGATTGATCAAAGCCTGCTCGCAGAGAGAAGCCCTTGCCTTGCTGTCCATTGTGGGTGACCACCTTTACTTCAGGGAACTGACGTGCTAATTCCGCTGCAATTTTATAGGTATCACTCTCTTCAACACGGGGTCCATTCGGGATGATGATGATCTCGAATTCATCATGAAACTGGCTCTTTAGATAATCCCGTATTGACATCACCGAGTGTTCAAGGACCTCGCTACTGCGGTAGGCAGGAATGAGAAAAGACACAGGCAATGCATTATGTTGCTTTTCCCCTGTATCCGAAAAAACTGAAGAATGAATTTCTTGTGAAGAAGCCAATCTTTTGCTTCCCAAAAGTCCCTTTCTTCTTTACAAAAGAAAAAGAATCAGTATAAATATAAGTCTTTTAATACCGTTGGAATTATAACAGACATCATCAATTCATTCCAGAAATTATTAGGGAACGGAGATTAAAAGGGGATTAAACCTGAATTAAGATTTCTTAACCATGAGGAGGGGGGATTCACGATTCTTTAAGAGGCAAATGCACCACGAAGGTGGAACCCTTATTCAACACGCTTTCAACCTCGACCCTTCCCTGGTGAGCGTGTGCAATCCATTCAACGATACTCAATCCCAGGCCCACTCCACCGGTTTCCCTCGATCGAGATTTATCCACCCGATAGAAGCGCTTGAAGATCTTTTCACGCTCCTGTTCGGGAATACCAATTCCAGTATCGCTTACTTTAAGAACGACATCCTCTCGGTTCTTTTCTAAAGTGACCCGAATGATCCCCTCTGGTGTGTATTTAATGGCATTGTCGATCAGGTTGGTGAAGAGCTGCTGAAGGCGAAATTTATCCCCCATCACTGTCACCTCTTGGACTTCATCGATTTCTAAAACAATCCCCTTCTGCTCGGCAAGGACCTGGAAGAGATTGCACAGATCCTTGATCAGAAGGTCTAAACGAAGGGGAACCATTTTCAACTCTACCTGGGAAGAGTCGAATTTGGAAAGAAGAATCAGGTCATTGATCATCTGATTCAGGTGGTCAAATTGTTCTGTGAAATGGACCAACCCTTCCTGATACTCTTCAGCAGTTCGATCTTTCGAAAGCAGAACCTCTGCCTCTCCCCTCATCGCACAAATAGGGGTCTTCAATTCATGGGAAGCATCCGCAGTAAATTCAGCCATCCTTTTAAAGGAAGCCTCCAATCGGCCAATCATCTCATTGATCGTTCGGATAAGGTCATCCATCTCATCATTTGCTCCTCTCGGAGTCAATCGCTCGCTGAGGCTTTGAGAGGTGATGCTTTGAGCCTTCGAAGCAATGTACCCGATAGGAGAGAGCGACCTTCTGGCTAACACCCACCCTCCCAGGGCACCGAATATCAATATGATAGGAAAGACAGCCAATATGTTATTTTTGAAATCAGAAAGGTTCTTTCTCACAAAATGAAGATGGGTCCCCAATTGGATGATGTACGTCATTCCGCCATCCATATAGACGGGAGTGCTGATAATACGAAATGTCCTTTTTCTCCCAGGACAGTGAATTTCCTCCCGGGTCTCTTTCCCATTCCTGGCATTGATCAATACGTTATTGTTAGAAACATACTTGATCTCTTGAAAACCTTTCGAAACGTAGAGGGGTTCTCCGTTTTTATTCAAAATCTGAAAAAAGAAGGGGTAATACTTTCTCGCCATGACCTCATCTTCGAACCTCATAAGGAATTTGGTCTCATCCGGTTTCCAGGATAAAACCCTTTCCATCTCCTTGGTCTCATCAAGAAGAAATTGATCAATCTCTTTGAGGAGTCGATATCTCAGTCCTAAGTAGAGGAAAATACAGACGATCAGAGCAGACGCCACGAAGGTGAGGACATACCAGAGAGTCATCTTGATATCGGTTCTTCGGTAAAATTTAGCCCCGATTCTCGAAGACATATCCAACCCCTTTCACGGTATGGAGGAGTTTTGGCTCAAAATCCTTATCGATCTTATTTCTCAGATGGGAGACATGGACATCGATGATATTCGTAGAGGTATCAAAATGGTAATCCCAGACCTTCTCGGAAATCATCGTTCGGGTGATGATCTGACCTGGGTGTCGCATCAAGAACTCCAAAAGGGCATATTCCTTAGGCGTGAGCTCAATCTTTATTTTGTCCCGAAAAACCCGGTGCCCATCAACTTCCAAGATGAGGTTGTCCACTTGCAGCCTTGAAGCCGGACTCGCCATCTTATCCCTTCGCACGATGGCATGAATCCTTGCCAAGAGCTCATTGAAAGAAAAAGGTTTGGTTAAATAATCATCCGCCCCTAAATTGAGTCCGAGGATAATATCACTCTCTGAATCCTTCGCCGTTAAAAAGATGACGGGAGTTTGAATCCTTGACGCCCTGATCCTCTTCAACACCTCAACCCCATCCATTTTCGGAAGCAGGATATCGAGGATAATGACGTCGTAATTCCGCTCAAGAACCGAATTGACACCTCCTTCTCCATCAAAGCAAAGATCCACCCCGTAACCATTTTCTAAAAGCCCTTTCTTGATGAAACGGGCAATGGCCTTATCATCCTCGACCAATAAGATCCTCATCGTGTTCAATTCTAACAAATTCTTTGGATAATTCAAATCTTCTGTACCCGCCCACTGCATATTCATCCCTTCCCCAAAAGCTCCTTTTCCCTTTTAGATTCTCGATACGCCCGCCAATCGATATCGTCCATCTTCACATTCCACCCGAAGCCCGCGCTTTCGTGCATCAACAGAATGGTATGGTCTCTTTCCACTCTTCTGAAAATCCATTCCCTCGTATGTAAATGCCGGTACACATCATCCCGCAATCTTAGGTGTTCTCCGGGAGTGATCGATTTCAATGAGGAGATTTTGGCTTTCTGACAGTCAGTTTTTGCTTTGGGGATCGGCCTCTTAGGTCTCTGCTCTTTTACCATCTTCTTCATGGTGCATGAGTGTCGGTGGGACAGGCTTCGTGTCTCCGGCCAACCCATCGTCCCGTCCCTTCTTGTCTCCTGCCCTTTCAGGGAATCGATCGAGCTGATGATCATTTATATCAATGACCAAGACTAATTGATTACCAAAAAAATATTAGGTAAAGATTAAAGTGGAATTAAGATTTCTTAACCGTCTGAGTGGGATGATCTCACGATCCACATTAACAATTAAGGAACATACAGATCTTCAAGCCAGGGCTCACTTGAAAAATATCTCTTTATTTCTTAAGATTGGGTCACCTCTGCCTTCACCCTCTCCCCTTGGTGGAGGAAAAATCCGGGCGTGGGTTTTTATTCAATGAAGAAAAAGGATCTCCTGCTGAGCCTCTTGTCTGGTATTCTCTTGATTCTCTCCTTTCCGAATTTTGATCTCGAATTCTTGGCCTGGTTTGCCTTGGTTCCTCTCCTGTATTCAATAGAAGGGAAGGGACTATTCCATTCCTTCGTCCTTGGGTTCCTGACGGGCCTCGTCTCCTTTCTCGGGATTCTTTATTGGATTATCGTTGCGGTCCACACTTATGGCAACGTCCCTTTGATCCTGAGCAGCCTCATTCTTTTGCTTTTGGTCGTCTACCTGAGCCTGTTCATTGGGGTCCTCACTTTCTTGACTCGCCTCATCGAGATCGGGTCAGGGCTTCGGACCACCCTTCTCACCCCCATCCTCTGGGTTGCCTTGGAATACCTCCGCTCCTTCCTCCTCACGGGTTTCCCCTGGGCGAACTTAGGTTACTCTCAATATCTCAACCTCTCTTTTATCCAGATGGCAGAGATCACAGGGACCTATGGTCTCTCCTTTGTCATTCTTCTGGTGAATGCCACTCTCCTTTGGGTCCTTCAGCAGTGGCCAAGAAAGACTTTTCCTTTTAAAGAGGCGGCCGTCACCGTTCTCATCCTCTTGGGTTTCCTGATTTACGGTTACGGAAAGATGGGGGCGGTGGATCGACAAATGAGCCAAGGCCCTCCATTGAAGGTCGGTCTGGTTCAGGGCAATATCGATCAGTCGATAAAGTGGGATGAATCGTTCCAGAGGGAGACATTGAAGATCTATGAGAGGCTCTCTCTCAAAGTCGCAGAGGGAAAACCCGATCTGATCGTCTGGCCTGAGACGGCAACTCCATTTTTCTTTCAAGAGGCGACGGAATATCAACCGATGATTCTCAATATTCCTGAAAAGACGAATGCCTTCCTCCTCTTCGGAAGCCCTTCCTACAAGATGGAAAGAGGAAAGGTCAATCATTATAATAGTGCCTATTTAGCCTCCCCTGCAGGGACGCTGGTGGGAAAGTACGATAAGATCCACCTCGTGCCGTTTGGAGAGTATGTCCCTTTATCGAAACTTCTCTTCTTCATCGGATCCCTCGGAGAGGGAATTGGAGACTTCAAACCCGGAAAAGAGATCTTTAACTTTTCTCTTCCTCAGGGTCGGTTCGGGGTCCTCATCTGTTTCGAAATCATATTTCCAGACCTCTGCCGAAGATTCGTAAAGGGCGGAGCAAATTTTTTGGTCACCATCACAAACGATGCCTGGTTCGGCAGAACCTCTGCCCCTTATCAACATTTCTCTATTGCCGTCTTTCGGGCGGTTGAAAATCGAGTCTTCATCGCCAGGGCAGCCAATACAGGGATCAGTGGCCTCATCGATCCAAAGGGAAAGATTGTCGAACAAGGAAGAATTTTTACAGAAGAGGCGATGAATGGAACCATTTACCCATCGAAAGAAAAAACTTTCTATACGCTCTATGGAGATGTCTTCGCATGGGTCTGTTCTGCGCTCTCCATTCTGTTTCTCATAAACGCCCTGGCTCAAAATCGAATAAGGAGACGACGAGGTCTAAACTTTTCAAATGGATAGAAGAATTTAAATGCTAAAATTTAAATCTAATCTGAAGACCCATTTCTTAAGCCGTGCCCCTGCTCTGCTGTGCCTCATCTGTCTCATTCTCATTTTGACAACCCTGACAGCCTATTGGCAAGTGAGAAAGAATGAATTTATTAACCTGGATGATGATCTCTATGTCACGGGTAACCCATCCGTTCAAAAAGGGCTGACCTTCAGAGGAACCCTATGGGCTTTTACAAGGATATCCTCCGGCCACTGGCATCCCATGACATGGCTTTCCCATATGCTCGACGACGAACTCTATGGGATGGATCCGAGCGGACATCATATGACCAATCTCTTCTTTCATATCGCCAATGCCTTGCTGTTATTTATTCTGCTCCGACGATTGACAGGCGCAATCTGGCGTAGCGGTTTTGTCGCAGCCCTATTTGCTCTTCACCCTCTTCATGTGGAATCCGCGGCTTGGGTGGCTGAACGAAAAGACGTCCTGTGCACCTTTTTCTGGATGCTCACACTCTTTGCTTATTCCTACTATGTCCGAAAGACAAAGGCAATCCGGTATCTGTCGGTCGTCTTATGTTTTGTCTTAGCCCTCATGTCAAAACCGATGGCAGTCACATTACCCTTTGTTTTGCTTCTCCTCGATTACTGGCCTCTGGGCCGACTTAAATTTGAGAAGATATCCCATTCGACGAGCATGGATGTCCAAAGGGTATCCACCGTTCACCTCATCTTAGAGAAAATCCCTTTACTCTCCCTCGCTGCAATGCTCAGTCTATTTACGATTCTTGCGCATTTGAAGAGCGGGGCCATCGCCTCCTTTGACAAACTTCCATTCTCCCTTCGTATCGAGAATGCCCTCGTGTCCTATATCCGGTATATTGGGAAAATGATCTGGCCAGACCCCTTGGCCGTTCTCTACCCCCACCCCATGTATCTGCCCCTTTGGGAAGTTGGAGGGGCAATCCTTCTCTTGACGATCATCACCGCCCTGGTCGTTATCTTTATAAGAATCTATCCATGCCTTGCGGTGGGGTGGTTTTGGTATCTTGGAACCCTCTTGCCGGTTATCGGTTTGGTACAGGCAGGGGTACAGGCCATGGCAGACCGTTTTACATATATCCCTCTTATCGGCTTATTTATGATGGTGGTTTATGGCCTTCCAAGGAGCCTTGGGAGACGTGGAAGAATGATACTGATTCCGTCGGGAATCTTGCTGCTTTTAATTCTGATGCGCATCACCCTGTCACAGGTGTGTCTGTGGCAAAATAGTGTAACGCTCTTCAGCCATACATTGAACGTAACGGCGAATAATTACTTGATTCACAACAACCTTGGCGTCACATTGATGAGACAGGGGAAAGACCAGGAAGCGATGATCCATTACAGGAAAGCGTTAGAGATTAAACCGAACTATGCCGATGCCTATTATAATATTGGTACTGTTTTCATGCGGCAGGGAAAAGATCAGGAGGCCTTGGCCCATTTTCTCCAGGCCCTATCCCTTAAACCGGAAAGAGCAGAGACCCATAATCAACTTGGGGCCATCTTGACAAGACAGGGAAAGGTTGAGGAGGCCATCGCCCATTTTGCCCAAGCCGTACGCATCGATCCCGATCACGAGGAGGCACGATACAACCTTGGTACTGTTCTACTCCGACGAGGAAGAGCGCAGGAAGCCATGATCCATTTTAATCGAGCCCTGCAAATCAACCCGAAAGACACGAAGGTCCATATCAATATGGGTTTGGCGTTGGCTGCTCAAGGAGAAATCGAGGAGGCCTTAGCCCATCTTAAACAAGCGATCCAAATCAGTCCCGAGAATCCCGATGCCCATTATAATTTGGCAACCCTGCTCGCGGGCCAAGGAAGGGATCAAGAAGCCCTGTTCCATTTTAACGGGACCCTGCGGCTCAACCCTGAGGATGTGCAGGCACACTACCAGATGGGAGTGATTCTTTTTCGTCATGGGAAAAATGAAGAAGCAATGGCCCATCTTGCCGAGGCCATCCGAATGAACCCGAATTATGGGGAGGCTCATCATGCCCTGGGTTGGGCATATCTAAAAATTGGGAAAAGGGATTTGGCTCTCGCGGAATACAAAACCCTTCAGAGGATCAATACCCATCTGGCGGATAACCTCTACCAAAAAATTGCGGGTCATTCTAAGTGAGGTGAGCTTTCGATTGCGTCCATTCTCACCCTTCAGAATTTTAGATTCGGGGCTTCTGCCCCGGATCTCTCTCCCTCTATTTCTTAAAAATCATACTCAAGAACCCTTTTAGCTCATCCCAAGATTTACTGTCGGCGTCGGCGTTATAGGCTATCGGCATGTTGAACTTCTTCCCCAACTCAGTCGCCTCTGGATTAGTGAAGCTGTGGACCGCACCTGGATAGGAGATGAATTGAAAATCGGCACCGGCAGATCTCATCTCCTGTTTGAACGCCTCAATCTGTTCTGGAGTTATGAATTTATCATCCGCACCATTGAGCACGAGGATCTTCGCCTTGACGCTACCGGGCTCGGCAGGTTTGACAGCGGTCAGACTTCCGTGAAAGCTTGCAACCCCTTTGAGGTCCGCGCCCTGGCGTGCCATGTTCAGCACAACCCCACCTCCAAAGCAATATCCAATGGCTGCGATGCGGGTGGGGTCAACAGTATCCTGTTGCCTCAGGAAGTCCATCGCTGCCGTGAACCGGGCCTTGGCAACATCAAAATTTTTCATAAGCTCCGTTGCGAACTTTCCCGCATCACTCGGATGCTCTGCCAATTTACCCTCACCATACATATCCAAAGCAAGGGCCGTATATCCTAATTCGGCCAGCATCCTTGCCCGATTGCGGACGTAATCATTCAGTCCCCACCATTCATGAACCACCAACACTCCTGGCCGCTTCCCTTCGATCTTCTCATCATAAGCGAGGTAACCCTTCATCACCACGCCCTGAGCCCTGTACTCAACAGTCTTCCCCTGAATCTTAGGTTCTGCGGCTGCAATCCCCACTATGCCTAAAACCAATGTAAAAACAGCAAGTTTTATTGTTAGACTCTTCATGGCATCCTCCTTCTCATTGAACTTGACTCATTGCTCATCCCAAATGACCTCTTGGTTTCTTGAATCTAAAAATAACTATTGATCTGCCAATCCGCAATGTAGTTATCAAAGCCTCCCTTACCCTTTGCCCTATGCCTTTTGCGATTTTACAAATTGAAAGGGAATAACTATATTTAAATTGAAAGACCGTAAGAATCGGCATTAGAAACAACCTTTTGAAGGAGGGCTCCAATGGATAAAGAACTTTACTGCAGGGATATGGGTATAGATTGTGATTTAATGGTTTGCGGTAAAACAGAGGATGAGGTACTCAGCAGGGCAGGTCAACACATA
>Ga0187770_10001086_pt1 | contig 14130 bp, 14 predicted proteins | sample 0116_SJ02_MP02_2_FD_133154 | JGI IMG/M metagenome (GOLD analysis project Ga0187770, IMG submission 133154) | Tropical peat soil microbial communities from peatlands in Department of Meta, Colombia - 0116_SJ02_MP02_20_MG | ecosystem: Environmental > Terrestrial > Soil > Wetlands > Peat | place...
GAAATACAGGAACCTGATGTCCAACGACAGGGTCGCCTTCGTCGTGGACGACATCGTCTCCACGAAACCATGGAAAGTCAGGGGCATAGAAATCAGAGGGAGGGCGAAGTTAGAGACATCCAATGAAGGTGTGAGTAGGATTAGCATAATCCCGCTCAATATTAGGAGTTGGGGGCTGGAGGTCTGAGTATGGCACTATCAGGACTCGAGAACCAGGTGACACAGGCTGTGGAGAGGCTGAGCGAGGGCATAGTGGGCGTCAGCAGCATGAGACTTGAACGGCGCTTTTTCGGGATAATCCCAAGCGAAGGACAGGGATCGGGTATTATCCTCGACAGGAAAGGATTGATAATAACCAACAACCATGTGATCGACGGCGCCAACCAGGTCCACGTCAATCTCAAGGACGGCAGGACCTTCACAGGCGAGGTCGTCGGAGCAGACGAGGCCACCGACGTTGCCGTTATCAGGGTAGATGCATCCGACCTCCCGGTTGCCGAATTGGGGGACTCGGAAATGCTCAAGGTTGGTCAATTCGTTCTGGCCATAGGCAACGCACTCGCTCTCCCCGGCGGACCTACGGTATCGATGGGGGTGCTGAGCGCGAAAGGGAGGCCCTTGCCTGGCACGGACTTCATCTTCGAGGGCCTGCTGCAGACAGATGCTGCTGTGAACCCAGGCAACAGCGGGGGGCCGCTCGCAGACCTGGACGGCCGGATCATTGGCATAACCACCCTGATGATCCCCTACGCCCAAGGTATGGGTTTTGCCATCCCTATCAACACGGTGAAGAAGATTGCCCAAGAAATACTCGAAAACGGGAAGGTGACCAGGAGGTGGATAGGCATCTCCGGCGTTGACGTCACGCCTCAGCTGGCAAGAAGGTACAATCTGCAGACGGCGTCCGGTTTTCTTGTGGCAGAGGTTGTGCCCAGGAGCCCCGCCGACTATGCGGGTCTTCGCAACGGCGATGTCGTCGTCGGCGCAGGTGGGAACCCCGTCACCCACACCAAGGACCTACTCCTAGCCATTTCGAAGGTCGGTGCGGGCGGCATCGTCAAGCTGGACGTTAGCAGGATGGGGCGGAAAGGTATCCTCGATGTGAAGCCCACCGAATCTCCTCCCGTCCAAAGCGATTACGGAAGGTAGCGAAGGAACCCCAAGTTAGAGAAGATACTCTCAGTCTTCGCGCCAGCGGAAGAACCTGACCGCTAGGCCGAAGACGACTGCGCAGAGCACCACAAGCACGCCGGCGTCGAAGAGAGCAGGCCCGTAGTTGCCGTAGATCATCACATTGGTCACCCCGTCGATCATGTAGTAGAGTGGAAGAACATGGGCCACGCCCTGGAGGTACATCGGCATCGAGGATACGGGGAAGAAAGTGCCTGACAAGAACATCATCGGGAACGTCACAAGGTTGCCGACGACCGCAGCCGACTCGGGGGTGTTGGAGGCCGTACCCACCAGCATACCGAGCGAGACGAAGAAGAAAGGTCCGATAACGAGGAACAGAGCTATCCCCCAACTAAGCGTTATGTGCGCGCCGAATGCTTCGATTCCTACAAAGGTCATCAGGAAGAACGAAACAATGGTTGTCCCGATGTACCAAATTATCTTGGAGAGGAGCCATTCCGTCTTTGTGAGCGGAGTCAAAGATAGCAGCTTGAATATCTTATCCCGTCTGTTGGTAGAGACAATGTTCACCATTGCGAACATCGGGCTGGTGAGCGCCGCGAAGCCTATCAGCCCGGGAACGAGAAAGTCGATGTATTTGTAGGATGAGGATACAGCGGTCCGGGAGGCGACCCCCAGAACGCCCGCAGACCCGTGCAGGTTGAAGGCATTGACAACCTCCCTTGTGATTCCTGAGACGATGGCGCTGGTAGTGGATGCTGGGTTCCCGAACAGCGTGATGTTTACCCCCTGATTCGCCTCATAGGAGGCACTGAAGTTGGCAGGGATTACGATTCCATCGGACGCCGACTTTGAGGACAGGTAGCTCGAAAAGTTCTGTGTCAACGCGACCGGCCTGAGGCAGAGCCCCGACGAAGCACTAGGGCTGCAGTTGTTAGAGGTGCTATTCAGGGCCTGAATGAACGCAGCGCTTACGGGTCCAGCGTCGTGGTTCTGAACGTACACCGTGGTTTGGCTGACACCTCCGCTCGAGAAAATTGCGCCGAACAGCAGGATCAGTATTATTGGGAAGACGAGGGTGAAGAAAAACCCCTCCCTGCTCCGGACGTTTCCTCTGGCGTACACCCGGAGTTCTGCCGCCATTCTCTTGATACTAAACGCCAAGCTATTCGCTTTCTCCCTGGTCCTTGCCTTCCGGTCCAACAAGCCTTAGGAAGACGTCCTCAAGGCTGTCCCTCCTGACAGTCAGGTCTCCCCAGTCGGCGCCTGATTCCTCTATCGCTCCGAGAGCGACCATCGCGTCATCCTTGTCTCTTAGATAGATAGAAACCGACCCATCGTTTTCTTCTGCCTTCAGCTTAGTGTTTTCTTTCAGGAACCTCAGGAGGTCTTCTCCCGCCTTCACTATCATCTTGGTCCCCGAGCCGAATCTCGACTCGATCTCCTCAGTCGTCCCCATCGCCACAATGTGCCCGTGGTTCATGATAGCGACCCTGTCCGCAAGCTCCTCAGCCTCCTCGAGATAGTGCGTCGTAAGCATCACCGTCCGTCCTTCGTTCTTCAGCTTCCTGATGACTTCCCAGACCGCCCTCCTTGCCTGCGGGTCAAGACCCGTCGTAGGTTCATCGAGGAAGATTAGCTCAGGGTCGTTCACGAGGGACAGGGCCATCCCAAGCTTCTGCTTCTGCCCTCCCGAAAGGTTCTGGAACCAGATGTTCGCAGCGTCTTCAAGTATGACCCTCTTGAGCATCTCGTCTGGATCTACCGTCTTTCCGAAGAGCGCTGCGTAGTAGGCTATCGCCTCTCTGGGCGTCGGGTAGTCAAGGAACTTGAATCCCTGGGGGATCACGCCAATTCTCTTGTGCAGGTCGTACCCTTTGTGCCAGGGATCGAAGTCTAGAACCTTGGCGGTGCCGCCGTCCTGTTGCCTCAGCCCCTCGAGAATCTCGATGGTCGTCGTTTTTCCCGCCCCATTCGGCCCAAGGAGCGAGAACACTTCCCCCTTCTCGACGGTGAAGGAAATCCCGTCGACCGCACGGAGTTGCCCGTAGCTCTTCAGCAGTCCATCGACTAGGATGGCAGGCAACAAGAAAAGGCCAATCCCCCGTCCGTATTTAGACGATTCTGAAATAGAGTACTAGGTGCTCGACGGCGGCGGGCCCCATCGCCAGGGTCTTCGCCTCCACCAACTCCCCCCGAACAGTATGATGGCTATCCCGCCGAGGACCAGAATAATCCCTATCACTATCGCCAGGACCTGCAGGAGGGTGATGAGCACGCTCAGAATGAATCCGGCGAGAAGAACAAGTATGATTGCACCGAACACGATCATCAAGGCTCCGAAAATGGCGGACCTGAGCACAGCATCCTCGACCCGTAGCGTTATTTATGCTGAGAAGGAGGTTTGGCTTACCGGCCTTTACCTGGGTCGGGCGAATGGGAGCAAGGGACCACCCCGATGAGTATTAAGTGCCCCCGTTATGGCCTCTACCGGGTAGTCAGCTGACTTTCTCAATCAATGAATCGGGGATAATGGTCGAACCCCAGCTCGGGATGACCATGGAGGTGCTGGTGGGAATCGCAAAGAAGTCTGAGGAGCTTGGCTTCGGTTACTTCTTCCGGTCAGACCACATCTTGCCCACCGACGAAAGGCGGGGGATTGACTCCCCCGAGTGCTGGACCAGCCTCGGTGTCCTTGCTGCCTCGACCTGCAGGATTAAGTTCGGACCTCTGGTTTCCCCAATAGGCTTCCGGAACCCTGCACTGCTCGCCAAGATGGCCTGTACCATCCACTCGATTTCTCAGGGCAGGCTCCAACTGGGGGTGGGTGCGGGTTGGTACGAAGCAGAATACGCGGCGCACGGCTATCCTTTCCCGGCCTTCCGGACTCGGGTCGCCCAGTTCTCAGAGGCGCTCGAGATTATCTCTGCCATGGTGAACAAAGGGAAAGTTGACTACGAGGGAACCTACTTCTCCGCTCACACGGACTGCATGCCAAGGCCCCACGGTCATGTGCACATAATAATCGGGGGGAGGACCAAGCCAGTTGTTAGGGCGGCAGCCAAATTTGCCGACGAATGGAACACCTTCCGCAGCTCCAGCAGCGACCTTGCAGGATTGAAGAAGCTTCTCGCTGGAAGCTCTGCAGGGCGGGCCGTAGACGTCACAGAAATGGGCCCCTACCTCATCGCCGAGAGTCAATCGAAACTCGAAGAGTACGCGGCACTCCAAGCCTCCGTCCTCGGACAGAAAGTCTCCCCCAAAGACGTCATCGCTAGGATGAAGTCAAGGGGCGCGCCCTGCGGAACTGTGCAGGAGGTCGTCGACCAGCTACGGTCGAAGGTGGACTCGCAGTTCAGGCGGGTGTACTTCCAGACGCTCGTCCCTCAGAACACTGCCATGATTGAGCTTCTCGCCGACACGCTCAAAGGAAAACTCTGAGACTGTAAGACTTCCATTGGATGTGGCGACCCAATGTAAAGCGTTCATGTGTTCTGCCTTGTGGGCTCCCCCATCTGCCAAAGACAGGTTAAGTTAGCGATATCAATGCCTACAAAGAGAGAGGACCTTTGGTGCGGCCACCGGGAATTTAGTGCTTCGCGTTCAAATCGGTAACCAGGCGTAGATTTCGGGGTGCGATGTTCTCGGCTTCTTCTCTGCAGTACAAGGAAGGCGCCAGGTAGTTCGAGTAGGCACCCAAATGACCTTCGGCTGACGAACTTCCTAAGAATGTAGTGCGTTGGGTCTAGTTATAAGGCGACTTCGAGCAGGATTGCTTCCTTGAACCTCCGGACGACTTCATCTCTCGTTAGAAGTTCGTAGTTGTGTTCTCGGGTAGGGTGGCGTCGTGCTGGACTGTCACAGGCACCAAGGAGACAGGAAAGCGATCGAGCACCGGCATCGAAATCCACGAACTCGGGGATTGCCCAAGGCTGGTGAGAAGGAAGGCCGAAGTTGCGCTCTTCGTTGCAGAGGTAGTAGGCGTTCGACGGAAGGAAGTAAATCCGCCTGCAATTTGGGCAGTAGAATGACTTGCCGTTCAAACAGATTCAGACTCTCAGCCGTACGAGTCGAACTAATATAAACCCGCGATTGGAGACCCTGGACATAAATGAAGCCCGCCGTGCGGTCTCGAGACGAACATCCAGATGGGGTTGGTCATCCACGGGGCAGTCCCCTCGACCAACTGGACATGCGAGTGCTGGCCCGCCTGCTGGCCGAGGGCAGAATCTCCTTTAGGCAAATGGCCCAGGAGTTCGGCACATCGACGTCTACCATTTCCTCGAGGGTCTCGAGGTTGGAGGAGGCGAGGGTAATCACGGGCTACAACGTGGCGGTCGACTTCGAGTCCCTCGGTTATGACCTTACTGCAGTGACGGAGGTCACTGTCTCCAGGGGGAAGCTGCCCTCGACCGAAAAAGAAATCGCTGATCTTCCGGGGGTATGCGCCGTCTACGACGTGACTGGAGACTACGATGCCATGGTTGTTGCGAAGTTCAGAAGTCGAAAGGAGCTGAGCAGTTTCGCGAAAGGCCTACTCGCAATGCCCTTCGTCGAGCGGGCGAACACGCACGTGGTGCTCACCACGGTCAAGGAAGACTTCCGACTACCCCTGTGAGCCTCTTTGCGATTCCTAGTTGAGTAGTTCCTTGTCGTAGTCCGTGGTTATGCCGCCCATCGCACGCGCTATCACTTCGAGTGCAATGTAGGTCATCACGAATACCGAGACAAGTACAACCACCACTGCCAGCGCCTCGAGCCCGAGCTGGCCGAGCGCAGCAGAGCCCCCTCCGAATAGGAGGCCGGATGGAAGGTTGGAGTTCCCTGACGCTGCGGCGAACGCACTCTGCGTGAAGAAGGGAATCATCATCAAGCCGAAGACACCGCCCACAAGATGAGCTGGGAAGAGAGACACCGGATCAGAGAACCACTTCCGCTTGGAGAACCATCTTTCTGCAGCTAGATACAGGGGTCCCGCGACTATACCAAGGATGATGGCGCTCGCCGGGCTGACGAAGCCGGCCAGAGGAGTGACTACAATCAGTCCCATTAGGATGCCATTGCTTGCATAGAGCAGGTCGGGACTCCCCTTCAGGAAGGTGCGCCTGAAGAAGGCCACAGAGAGAAGGCATGCGGCAGCCGACAGGAAAGTAGTAAGGACCACGGTCGTCGCCGAATTGTTCAATGCTAGGACACTCCCTGGATTGTACCCAAACCACCCTACCCAAAGGAGCACCATGGCAAGGGTCAGCCACGTGGGGTTCACATCCAAGGGGACGATTACGCTCACCCTCAACCCTCTCTTCTTCTCTTCCCTCCATATCCGGTAGACGATTGCGAGACCGGCTGCGCCTGCGGCGGCGTGAACCAACAAACCGCCGGCGAAGTCCCTGACCCCCAATTGGTACAACCACCCCGTGGGATTCCATATCCATGCTGCAGGCAAGGTCCACACCACGATGAAGTACACCACCGAGTAGGCAAGAAATGCCTCGACTTTCATCTTCCTCAGGACCACCACTCCTACAAGGGCGAGAGTCACAGCGGCAGATGCTGCCTCGAAGAGGAAGTATGTGCCGGTTGTCAGGTAGGTCGAGAAGTACGACGGACCGGTCGACCACCACACTCCGTTCAGCATACCTGTCGCGTTTGAAGAGAAACCTCCGAGAAACAGGCCAGGGCCATAAAGCGGATTCCCAATGAGCCCACCCACCGTGGGGGCAAACGCTATGTTGAAACCAATGAAAGCCATAATGATCAATGCAGTTCCGGTAATGAGAAGCGACTTCAGGAGACTCTTCGAGTACCTCTTTCCAAGTTCGCCGATTTCCAGAAGGCCCACAGAGACCGGCATGGTGAATATGAGGAGAGCGCACACCACGACCCAAAGATTGTTGACGAGATTTATGTCAGTCACGGCGACATCCTCCTACAGGGTGCAAGCAGCATCCGGACGCCGACTGCTTGCTACCTCTTGTGCGCATTCGGGGCGTCTCCCCAACCGCCCCTCCATGGCTGCCTTCGCACCAGAAGCTTGACGAACGTCCAACTGAGCACCAAAATACGACCATTGCAGACGCCCGCGACTGGACGGTCGTCTGGGGACGCTATCTAAGGCCTGCCCCTAATCCGGCAGGCGTAAACTTCAACGAAGCGAAATGAGGACGTGAATCAGATCCTGCCCTCGCGCCGAGGACATCTCCTGAGGTCTGTCAAGGTGGCGAGCTAGATTGGACTCGTAGCCTTGGAGACTGGTCACTTGTTCAAGCCGATGTCGCTCTGAATGAATATGTCGAGGGGTGCTTGCGCGAGGAGGAGGAATCCTGGCCGGACCTACGACCTGGGTTCGTTTTGTTACTCGAGCCGGATTTGATTCGACATATGCTAGGCCAAACCTTAACCCAAATGGCGGAATAGGGCGAATAGGGTTCAAGTCTATCGCCGAGATTTGAACGCCGATTACCTGTGCAAGCTCTTGCCGTGCATCGTTGATTCCTCCTGACTTGTCAGCGCAATTTATAACGGCGCCCCGATGGGCTCGTCGAAAGTTGCAATCCACCTCAGTCACCACTATGCCTGTGACAGGCCAGCCGAAGGCGCCAAACCACCGGCTAAGGGCGCTCCTGGTCATGGTCGGCGTGGCGCTCCTTCTCAATTACGTAGAAACAATGGTCATTCCCGGGGTTCCGGTAATCCAGAAGGACTTCTCGACGACGGAGAGCCTGGTCTCCTGGATAACTTCGGCCTTTCTCGTGGTGGGGAGCGCAGTGTCCCCCCTCTTCGGTAAGCTCGGGGACAGCTACGGAAAGAAGCGAATGTTCCTCGTCGCTCTGGTCTTCTACATCGTCGGCGTAGGCATCGCCGGGTTCTCTAACTCGATCTACTTCCTCATCGCGGCAAGGGCCGTCCAGGGGGTCGGCTTCGCCATCGTTCCCCTTGCCCTGGCCATCATTGCTGAAACCTTCCCGAAGGAGAGGATAGCCACGGCGCAGGGAGTCGTGAGCGCGACCTTCGCCATAGGCGCCGCCCTCGGCCTCATAATAGGCTCCTACGTAGTTCAAGACCTGGGGTGGAAGTGGGCCTTCCACTCTGCCTTCATACTAAGCGTTATTCTCTTCGCCATGGTGGCAAAGTTCCTCCCAAGGGGCCATCCCGGGACAGGCCTGAAGGTGGACTACGAGACGGTGTTGCTGTTGATGGCTGGAATTTCCCTGCTTCTGCTCTACCTAACCGAAGGACCCTACGCCGGCTGGACCAATGCCTACAACCTCGGGGCGTTGGCACTCGGGGCCGTGCTTACAATCGCGTTCTTCGTCGCCGAAAGCAGGAAGCAGAACCCTCTGATTCCTCTCCATCTTCTCGGGATCAGGAACGTCTTGGTTGCCAACATGACTGGGATTCTGTCCGGCATGGGCATGTTCATGCTCTTCTTTGCGGTGATATACTACACCGAGCTCCCTTCTCCGTTCGGACTCGGGCTTGACGTCATTTCCGCTGGGCTGACCATCGCGCCCGCCACCGTCGTCATGCTCGTCGGGGGCCCAGGTCTCGGGAGGATAGTGGAACGGTGGGGCCCCAAACCCGCGATGGTCCTCGGCGGCTGCGTCTCCATCGTCGGGTTCGCGTTGTTCGCATTCAACAGGGCCACGACGACGGACGTGGTCATCGACACAGCGATCTCGCTGCTCGGCGCGGTCGGGATCATAATCCCCATCGTGAACATGGTCAGCGTGTCCCTTCCCTCGGAGACCGTCGCCACGGGTCTCGGCCTCAACACCATGCTCAGGAACATAGGGGGCGCAATCGGGCCCGTCGTCGCCACGACGATCATGACCACCTACGCAGTGACATTACCCCACAGTCTCATCTCCTTCCCCACCTCTTCCGCCTATGACTACGTCTTCTACCTGGCCATCATTTGTATGGTTGCAATTGTGGCTTTCGCGTTGATGACTAAGAACTACGTCTTCAGGAAGCGGGCCCAGGGGCCGATTTCAAATCAGATCTCCTCATAGTCAGCCAGACGCCCACTCCCCCCAATGTGACGGCGCCTGCCACCGCCACCACAGCCAGGACTTCGACCAGACCGGAAAAGGAATCATTCTGGGCCCCCCAGACCCCAGTATATTCCCAGAAGAAGGATCCAAAGGGGCCTTCCCCCGCATAAATGAAGGAAGGGGGGCTTGAGCCCGAGCTCCCCACGACGAAGAGGGGGTTGTGGACCATGTCCCAGTCGCTGTAAAAGTAGCACCCGTTCGCGACCTTCCCCCCGTTAAGAGAGATGGAATGCAAGGTAAGATTTCCCATGCCTCGGAATGTGGCCGAGGTTCTAGAGTATGATTCGAGGGCGAACACCTCTTGGTCCCCCTTCATGAGGGCAGGGGCAGGTCCGGGAGGGAACGACTTCTCCACCGAGGTCCCTGTGCCCATGTCGGTGACACTGAGGCCCCAAAGCCCAGACTCGCGGAAAATAGAAATCGAGATGTTCGCCAGGGGGCTCATCTCCGGTGCGCTTGCGTTCAGCACCCACAGGTACGTCGGCGGCCCGGAACCAGCTCCATGGACGGACCAGGCGAATACAAGCCACCCTGTTCTGTTCGGCATTGCGCCCGCTGCAGCCTGTAGAACGCTCCCGTCGCTGGTCATCACAGACAGGATCGCATAGACATTCCCGTCGGGGGCGTTGATGTTGGGAAGGGCAAGCGAGACAGTCACGTTAGTGATGTCCTCCCATCGAACGCTTCCTCCGCCTGAAATCTGCGCCCCCTGGGGCACCACTACTCCAATGGCCCATGACGAATTCGGATAGATTACCGCCTGCTGCACCTGAGGCGCCCCGGTAGCCAGGGCCGCATGGAACCCTGGGAGGAACAGGCAGACTGATACGGCAATCGCTAATCCGGGACCCAGCGAGCGTCTCAAGGGGAGGGCCACCTAGCGCGAACCAACGAGAGGACCGCTAGGGCGGCACCCGCGACAGTAATCAGCGTCAGCGTGATGATGGGGTCGACATATGGTAAAAGCATATCATGGATGGACTGGGCAGACGAGGTTCCATAGGTGGAAGCGTACCCCCCGACTGCCCCTGCCACGGCGAGAAGCAGGCAGCTCCCTACCACGCCAACCGAAAGGAGGATCAGCGCTGGCCACATGGTGCGGGGGCTGATGGTGCGGTTTTCAACAAGCTCGACGGTCGTGAGAAAGGCGGAGAGACAGCCGAACCCGCCGATCCCGACCAGTAGGAACAGCACGTACCCTAAGACCAGCCATATTCCTGGGCCGCCGCCAACGACTATGGGTGGCAGATACGAGAATGGAACGAAAGGCAGGACCATAACCACGGTCCAGACGAGAGCAGCAAGAGTGCTGAGGTACGCCGCTCCGCGGTATCTTCTATACCAGAGCGGTCTATCCGGGTCTATCCGTGGCACAGCCATTCGTGGTCACCAGTTGGATGGTCCTGTCTGGTGCAGTCCTCGCTTTTTTGGTAGAACCCATACAGGTTAGGTTTCTGACGCCTCCACAAGGGCCGGCTCGCTTCTGTCGAGGGCCGGCCGGGTCAGGGGGTCGAGCGCTGCCAGCCCGCACCTGACTCCCGGTCCTGCCCTCGCATCATAGGTGCAGATGCATGCAACTGTTCGGATTGCCTTATTGGCACAGGCAGCCTCCCGCTGGTGGTCAGCCATTCGAATGAAACAAGTTGCAGCCTTCCATGAAGGGAGCTTAGGGGCTCATTGGAAGGAGGAATTCAAAGAGGCTCTCGAGTACGTCAAGAAACTGGCGGCAGACCTGCATCTCAGTGCAGGAGTAGCCCGACGTGCCTCGGTGATCTGTAGCGATGCTTTCTCAAAGCGTCTCGGCCAGGATATGCCGCCCCAGGTTCTCTCAGCAGCGGCAGTGTACGTGGGGTGCAGGGAGGCACAGAAACCAGTGACCCTGAAGGACATCGCCAGCGCCAGCCACTCCGATCCCAGGGCGGTGGGGAGGTGCTACGTGAAGCTCATCGAGCGAATGCACATCTCCCGCCCCGAGCTGAACGAAAACGGCTACGTCTACCGCCTCACGCTGAAGAAGCCCGTGTCAGAGCAGGCGCTGAAACAGTCCCAGGAGATCATCCATGGTATCAACTCTAAGGGGCTCGGAGGGAGGAACCCGATGACTCTCGCAGCGGCTGCCCTCTACATCGCATGCTGTAACCTTGGCGAAATCATCACCCAGGCCGAGGTAGCCGAGGCCGCCGGGGTGGGGGAGCAGAGCGTCCGGGACTGCTGCAAGGAGATCCGCCTGCTCACAAAGACGGCATAGGGAACCCCCGTGTGCGACCGCCTAACCTGTATGTATCAATGATTAAATCTCGTCTTCCGGCGAGGCGAGCCGTGGTCCGAACCAACCTCTCGATAGACAAGGCGGTATTCGAGGAGTTCGCTGCCGAAGCGGACAGGAGAAAGATGACGTTGTTCGCATTTGCGAATGAGTCTCTCTCAGCAATCACCAAGATATCCAGGGAGGGCGGGGACCCGGACGAGTTCTACAAGATCTGGAGGGTCCTCTCGATACTAAGGCAGGTGGACGTCATCACACTTCCAAGCGACTTCGTTGACGACCTCATCGAGCGGCTCTACAAGGTAGACAGTTCCTCGACCAAGGCGAAATTCCGGGAACTAGGGGCGTCCCTGGTGGGCCTCCTCAAAATGGCAGCAGAAAACATGGCGGACCTCGCGCCCCTGGCCAAGGACTTTGGATTCATCATCCCGATCAAGCACTTCGCTCTTACGGAGCCCAAGCCTGGTCTGGTCCAAGTTGATGTCGTAGGAGCAGGGAAGGCCATAGAGACGACCCAGTGTTCTGCCGAGTTCCTGAAGGCGATAATCGAAGGATATGGTTACGCGATCATCAAGGAAGAGCTCCACCCCGGGACCATAAGGCTGATTGCAGAGAGGACGGGCAGGGCCTAAGAGAAAATCTCCTCTTCCCTCGCAAGCGCCCCCGGTGTCCAACGGAAAGCACGTTCTGGTTTCAAGAGCGAGAATTAGGCTAATTTGCTAAATACTCGGCGACGAAACCTGCGAGGCCATAGGGAGTTAGGGTTGGCACTCTGCCCTGGGTGTGACTCAGGCGCCGTAGCTTGGGTCCTCGCCGCCACCGCCCTGGTCATGCTGATGACCCCGGCAGTCGGCTTCTTCTACGGAGGTCTCGTACGCAGGAAGAACCTCATCTCGACCATAGTCCAGACCCTCACGATTTTCGCTATTGTCAGCCTAGTCTGGGCGCTTTGGGGTTACAGCGAAGCCTTCGCGCCTTCGGTAAATGGGATTGTCGGGAACCTCTCCAAGGTGGGGCTCAATGGTGTCGGGTATGTGCCTCTTCCCGGCCAGGTCATTCCCGAGCTCGAATACTTCGCCTTCCAGTTGAAGTTCGCCGCCATCACACCGGCGCTTATCATTGGCGCGTTCGCAGAGAGAATCCGTTTCAAGGCCCTCTTAATCTTCACAGTCGCCTGGGCGACTTTCGTTTATGCGCCGATTGCCCACTGGGTCTGGGGTGGCGGCTGGCTGCAGTCGCTGGGCGTTGAAGATTTCGCCGGCGGCCTGGTGGTGCACATCTCTGCTGGAGTGTCAGCACTCGCGGCTGCAATCGTGTTAGGGAAGCGCACAGGAATCGCAAAGTCAGACGAGGTTAGGCCCAACAACGTCCCATTCGTCATTCTGGGCGCTGCGATGCTCTGGTTCGGATGGTTCGGGTTCAATGGTGGGAGCGCCCTGGCAGCCGATGACATCGCAGTCCAGGCTCTTGTGAACACGAACCTCGCGGCTGCGGCTGCGGCAGTGACATGGATGCTCGTCGACTGGTCGAGGAAAGGCAAGCCTTCGGCCGTCGGAATATCTATTGGGGCTGTAGCTGGACTCGTAGCGATCACCCCCGCGGCAGGGTTTGTGACCGCGAGCTCGTCAATGATTATCGGCCTCGGCGCCGGAATAGTCTCGAACTTTGTCTCGAACTGGAGGGCGAGCCGCAACATTTTTGACGATTCCCTCGACGTCTTCGCGTGCCACGGAGCTGGTAGCATGTGGGGGGTCTTCGCTACCGGCGTTTTCGCCACCGCTGCAGTGAGTGGAGTCAACGGAGCCTTGGCGGGGAACCCATCATTCTTGGGAATCGAAGTCTTCGCCATCGCAGTCGTTGCCGCCTTCTCGTTCTTTGGGACTTGGCTTATTCTGAAGATAATCAATTTCATCACTCCTCTCAGGGTCACGGCTCAGGAAGAGGAGGCTGGCCTGGACATGAGCCAGCACGGCGAAGAAGCCTACGCCTAGCTGTCTTCCTCCCCGTAAGATAGCCTGCCCTTCGAGTAGTTCCTACCCAGCGGTAGGACCGCACATAGAAGGGTGCCGTCGTGCAGAGATCTCAAGACAACCGTAGAGGCCCTAATGACCCGCCAACTAGGCATAGGTTAGGAACCTCGGGAACTTCAGCCTACTTTCCTAGGCTATACTTCTGAGCTACCTGTGCTTGGAGTTCCCTGACCTCTTTGATCCGTCTCGCAATTCGCCGTTCGAATGCAAGGTCCCGTAGTCCCGCATAGAGCCACATAAGGGAAATGACAAGGCTGATGGCTCCTATGGCCACAAGTGACGGGTCAACGAGATTCACTGTCTCGCTCGTTATCCCAAGGCCGTAGGGAAGGACTACGAGTTGAATGAAGTAGTTTAGGGCGAAATACGCCCCCGCGATGATGGCAATCAAGGCAAGCAATCTGATCTTACGTCCCCCTCTTTCGATATGCTGGATGAATTCTTCTTGCAATTCGATGATTGAAACGCTCGGATCATTGTCCTCTGACATGTTCCTGTTCATCTCGCCCAGCACTTATAACAGATGCTCACAAGTTGTTCACTCCAGGGCCTGAAACAACATCTTCAGTCCCGAATCGAGGTGGTTTAGGGCATCCATGCCCCTCGGGGTAATCGAATACCTCTCGTGTCCCTCAATTGATTC
>Ga0187770_10001087_pt1 | contig 14128 bp, 14 predicted proteins | sample 0116_SJ02_MP02_2_FD_133154 | JGI IMG/M metagenome (GOLD analysis project Ga0187770, IMG submission 133154) | Tropical peat soil microbial communities from peatlands in Department of Meta, Colombia - 0116_SJ02_MP02_20_MG | ecosystem: Environmental > Terrestrial > Soil > Wetlands > Peat | place...
GTCACCACGCACAGCGACGCTGTGATTGCAGTGAGAGCCCAGACCATTCTTCGAATCATTGCGCTCGTCTTCATCGTTGATCTTCTCCGAGTTGTTCCGGTATCAAGCGGTGATCCCAATGCACAAGGCCGCTAACGCCGTGCAGGCGCCGCATTTGGCGTTGGTGGAACGGGCCGAGCCGCGGCTGCCGGTGAAGCTGCTCCCCCCAAGCCATGCTTGGCTGCCTTTTCCGCGTTGAGGATCGCGTGACAATGTTTGCACACTGCGACGCCCGGCTTCACTTTCTCGCCACACGCGGGACATTCGTCCATCCGCACGGGAACGTATGCCCACTCACGTTCGATACCCAGAGCGATGGCGGCGCGGCGGTGCATGTCCGAGATTTCTCGGAATGAATGGCCTCGCGCCCACATTGTATCGCCGTCGGCAATCAGGCGATGATAATACGTGTCGCGGCGCGCAGTAGCTGCGGCGAGCTCTTCTGTTGTCGGGCGCGCTCCTGCGCAAACGAAGATCCCGTGGTCGTGCAGGTCCTGCAGCAAATCGTCGGCAATTTCGCGCGCGGAGATTTCAAAGGGAAAGCGACGATTGTCGCCAAGATCGAGTGCGTCGCCCCGGGAGGTAATCAACAGCAATGCGTACGGCTCGCCGGCTGGGCATGCCGGAATGTGATAGACGCCGTGCGTCCGCGACACGTACCAGTCTTGGCTTGAAATTGATGCTATCGCAACCGTCGCGCCCGTGTCGCCCTTGGGGCGCGTTTCGAGCAGAATGTCGCGGGGCCCCGACGAATCTCTGGGTTGCCGCGCTGCGGGATTTACGGAGGAGTGAGTGGTGTTCTGTGCCGTGCCTGGCATGTTAGGCGAGGTGTCCTTTCCTGTGATAGTTTTGCGTGTTTCCGAAATGACGACGTTCATGCCATTGCGGGTGTAGGGGAAGCACTATCAAGAATACAGTCAGCCGCGTGATCCCGTTCGCATTCGCGTCGCGCTTCGCGCGCATAGATTGCTGCGCGTCGCGCCGAGTTTGGTTGGCGGCGCGCCCAATCGATTGCGCGCACAATCCATTCGCACGCTTCGGGCGTCAACGGAACGAAATTCCCTTTCGCATCTTGGAGCGTGAAACAATGCTCGTATTCCCCGCGCGACGGATATGGTCCCAGCGCCGGGATGCGAATACCATCCTCAGTTTCAATCGTTTGCGCGTGCCAAATGTCCGGTGAGCCGTAGGATTCAGGCGGAAACCATCGCTCGATGTGCCAGCGATCCAGTGGCAGATACTTCGGCACCTGTCGCAGTTCGATTTTTTTTCGGATTGTGCTCCCATTCGCGTCACGATCGGTCCAGCGCCCGCCGATCCAACCGAGTCGTGACCCGCCCCAAACGACACGGAAATTGGGTTCGCCGAAGCGATTCAGACCGCCCGCGCGCGCGATTCGCCGCTGGACGAATGGGGGAGTTTCGTGGGTCTCGCGAATCACTCGGATCATAAAACGCTCGCACTCTGAGGTTGCGGGGCGGCCGCGAGGCCGCCCCTTTTGTTTTGTGGGTGTCGCCTGAGGGTCGTTTAAGAAGATCAGTAGCCCGACGGGATCGCTAGGTTGTCGATGTACGCGCCGCTGCGAGGCGACTCGTTCCACACCTGGAAGCCGGTGACGAAGTAGAAGATGTAGGCTGATGCCAGGCCTCCGCTCGCGCCGTAAATCGGAAACACGGTTTGCCCGCCGACATCGTAGAAATCAATGTCCTGCATGACGGCGCGGCCCCAGTGCGACAGGTCGAGGAAATCAACGCGTGATTGGTTGGCGTTGATGCTCGACTTGATCGGCACCCCGGCCATTGATTTCTCACCCGTGAAGAGCAGGTCGAGATCGCTGGCCCGACCTCCAGCCCCTTCCTTGATGATTTGCGAGATCGTGACGCCGAGCTGTTCCCACTGGTGCTCTTGTTCGAGCGATGTGTAGGCAATGAGCTTGCTCACTTGGTTTGAGCCCAAGGACTTACGCACCTTGTTGATGGCAAGCCGCACTGCTCCTGGAGTGAGCGCAGAGTTGTTTCCGTTGACGCGTGGCGTGGCCAGTTCGACAGGGTACGTCGCCCGGTTGAGGTTGAGCCATGTTCCCGTAGTCGCGTTGCTTTGGTGGTAGAGGATTCCGAACAGCGACACCGGTTGAGCGCCAGAGAGTCCGTCGTGAACGATGACGTCGTTCGGGCTAGTGCCTGCCGGCACCGAGTCTACGGAGATCGTGCTGCCGAATGGATCGACGGCCGTGACGTTGCATGAGCCGCGATTGGTAGTCAGCGTGGGGTCGTACACTTGAATTGTCTGGTTGTAGTATACGAGCACTGAGCCGGGTGGTTTGGCCATCGTGAACGTATTCGAAGCGATGGAACTAATTGTGCCTAGGACGCCGTTGCCATTGGTCTGAATCACCTTGTCGAGGAACGAGCGAAACTGGGCCATTGCGTTTTTCACTTCGCGTTTTGCGGCGTTTTCGATGGCTTTTTCCGGCGCGTTCGACGCGTATTCAACTAGCTTCGTGATTTCCACGGCGTGCCGGAAGAAAACGGGGGTCACTTGAGCAACGTCGTAGACCGTGCCCGAGCCGCGCCCCAAATCGCCGCCGTCCATGTTGGCGAGGCCAGCTTTGCCTCCCGGACGGATTTGCAGCGGAAGCCGCATGTTGCGCGAGCTGACTCGTTCTACGTCGCCGCGTTGCTGGATCATGGTCAACAGGATGTCGTCCCGCTCGTAAAGAAGCGGGAGTTTGTCACGGACCTTTTCCAGCTGCAGTGCAACCGATTGTGCGTTCTGCATCTGTGCCATTGTGTGTGTTTCTCCCTTGGGTTTTTGTTGACGATGCGTCCGACCGGAGAATCAGCACTGTGAGCGAAGAGCACATCTCCGGGCACATCGTCGAATCCTTAGTCTTGCTATGGTCTCCTTCACGGATCGGGTTAGAAAAAAAGGAACGAAATCCGGGGGATGTTCAAGCAGCGGCTCGACATGCGCATTCACTCTTGGTTTTGCAGCTGGGGACAGTAAACACCCCGGTCGTAAACTGGACCAGGGACCAGTTGAGTCTCGCCAGTAAGCTGCGCAAGAATGGCTGCGTTGGAAGCAATTCTAACCAGCGAGCTCTCCGGGGGATATTTTTATTAAGCAGGAAGGCCCGCCGAAATTCTTTCTGAGGAGTTCTGATAATGAGAATAGCAAACGGCATTCATGTGGAGGTGTGTCCCGTCATTGTCCCTGCGATCTGCCGAGTGCGAATCGATGAGGGTCAAAGAGGTTCTCTCCAACCACGAACGTCGGGGTGGCCAACGCAGTTCCTCCTGATCGCGATCGTTGCACTGCTCCTGCCCTTGACTGGCTTGGCGGCACCCGTGCAAAAGGCGACCTGCAACATTTCTGGCGGACCTGTAATCTGTGTATTGCCAAATCCAGTTCAAGCGGGAGACCTGCTTGTTTTTGAGTTTTGGTCCGAAGGAACGCCGACATCGGTCACCGACACCCTCGGAAGCAGTTGGAAGATGGCGACCGGCCCGCTAAGCCAAACGTACATCATGTATGCCATTGCGCCTACGGCGGGCAACGAGAAAGTGACCGAGTCAACGCGCACCACGTGGGCGACGGGAGCCCTCTTCGAATACTCAGGGTTCTCTTCTCTCGACGCTGCTACGAGTGCGTCTTTCAATCAGGGCGTGACGCAAATCTCATGCGGACCCATTACAACTTCCCAACCGGGCGACCTTGTTGTTGCCTGGGTGCAAGGCAATGCACCCTACACCGCAGGCTACGGATATGTGGTGGAGGAAGGGGCAACCGGCGATGCATACGAGGACGAGGTTAGCCAACTATCTGGCCCCGTGTCCGGCACGTTCACGCAACCCTCATGGGGTAGCGGCGGGCAGTGCCTCGTTGCTGCCTTCACGCCTCTTATATCCAACGCGCAGACCGTGACCCTGACCGGTACGTTTTTGTTCGATAATGGATCGCCAGTTCCTGGATCAATCTGTCTTTCTCAGGTGATTGACAACAACGGCACGAAGGCCCATCTCGTCACATTGCCGATCGCAGCAGATGGTTCCATCTCCGGATCGGTGACCTTCAATGCTGCCATTCAGCCACTGACGCTCGAGGCTGATGTGCTTGGCACTTCGGGTGCGCAAGTCTATGGCGTCACTCTGGCTGGTTCTCCGTCCAACCCTCTGGGCTCAGCCCTCCAGACGTTCCTGGTACTCCTGAAATCGCTGAACGCGCAGGTCGTCTTGTCACATACTAGCAACACTCTGACGTCCATAAAGGTGACGCCGACTCTCTCGTTTCCGTGAATTTGGCCTGGTGGGAAGTCTGCGCCCTGGCTTCCCCCTCTGGAGTTTGTTCAGAGATTCAGAATATCAGAGTCGGACATGCGTGAGTAATCGATGTCGTGCGGTGATAGCGCGCGCGGTCGATCGGTCCCTGTCCCTCCTGAGCCTGCGATATCCACGCGTCTTTCGGCGGACCGTTGGCGAGCGCGCCGATCATGACTGGCCGCGACAACTGTCGAGGTCCACTCATTCAGCACGCGCTTCGCCACGCCGGGCAAAACCTGCCGCGCGCGCCCTGTAATCAACGAGACAACTGCACGCTGATGCTCTGCGTCGAGCGAACCGGCTCGAAACGCTTCGCGAATTTGATGCGCAAGCTGCCGATTCGAGCGCAACGAATTGTCCATCTCACGGTAAATCTCACCAACCACTCGATCGCGCGCGTTTCTCGACGCTCCGTCAGGAAGCAATCTCGCCACCTGTGCTTCGATGGCGCCGATGATGCTCTGTACTGTTGCAGCGTTCGTTGCGTGGAAGAATTCCGCTTGAGCCGGCGAAAGAGATGCAATCTGAGGGGAAGTATCCGTAGACGGCTTTTCCTGTGCGGGTTGGCGTTGCCGGTCCGCCGACAGCCCCGCCATCGCGCTCGCGAGCGACTGAAACGCAACAGGATCGAGTTCCGCAATCCTACGGGCGAGCTGTGCATGGTCTTCTGACCGCCCGGAGAAAAACAACCTGTCCATGCGGTCGAGATCCGCGAGCGCGGCCGTTGCTGTGCGGGCTTCATCTGGAGTGGCAAACGTTTCGCGATACGCATTCGCATCATGCCAAGCGCGCCGAAGGTCCGGATTGGCATCGAAGATCGCGCGGAAATTTGCGGGCTCCCCATCGGCACATGCATCCTCAGTGGCGCCTGCCTCGCGTGCGTCTCGAGTCTCAGACTTTCGAGGTGAACTCTTCACCACTTCTGGAATTGCCTCGCTTTCAGCGAGCTTCGCGGTCGTGCTGCCGGACTTGGTCGGAGGCAGCCCCGGTGGGGTGAGTCCTAGAATGTCGTCGTCACTGGCGCGGTGGACATCTTTGGGCCTTTGTTGTGGTGCGATGCGGCGCTCTTGGGAAGGCATCGCATGTCGAGCTTTGGGCGTCTGCACTGGTGTGACGGTTTGTTCCACGTAGCTTCTCCCGTTCATCTTCACAATCGTTTGCAAAAGAAGGACTTGCGTAGTACTTGTGATTTGAGGGCCGAACGGCTAACAAAATGTTACTGAGGTACTATTTCGCGCTTTCGAGGCCTCTGTGAATCTGTCCTCATCGCGGGGCGCCCCCCGCAATCCCTGGGGACGACATTCCCCGCAAAAGACTGAGGAGTCAGAATGAGTACGACTATAACGCCCGCCACAGAGGCAAAATCGAACCCTGTTGCTTCCACGGGGCGCGCGCCGAATGGCGGAGTCGAGCGCCGCCGCCGCAAGCGCGCGAGAATCTCTGCACAGGTGCATATTCGCGGCGTCAACACCCCTGAGCCCTTCGAAGAAGTCTGTTGCAGCGTGGACGTCTCTCGCGATGGTTTGCTGTTCACCACCTCTCGACGCGGCTACCTGAAGGGGCTGAAGCTCGAGGTGATGTTCCCGTATTCCACCGATGCCGGAGCGCTCAACCAAGCACAAGCGGCTGAAGTGGTCCGCGTCGTCCAGCAGCCGGACCGTGCATTCGCTGTCGGAATTCAGTTTTCCTCTGCAAAATGGGAAGCCAAAGAAGAAAGAAAGGGCGGCCCGGCAGATTCATTTGCGACGACCGCCGTGTCTCCGAGACCCGCGATGGAGAAGCCGGCTTCTGTGGTGCTGGCCGTCGAATCTGACCCGCGTGCCGCCGAAGCGGTGCGTGCCTTGCTCCAGCAAGACGGTTACACCCTTGTGGCAGTCCCCACCGCCAAGGAGGCCCTTGAGGTTCTTAAGACCACCGTTCCCGCTGCATTTATCGCCGAAGTGGAGGCTGAAGATATGAGCGGCCACGATCTCTGCCTGATCGTCAAGCGCAACGAACGTCTACAACATGTCCCCGTGATTCTGCTGACGCGCGCAGCTCAGCCTGCCGATTACAGCGCTAGCCACCAGCTTGGCGCTGTCGTCTGCATGGCGAAGCCTTTTCAGCCGGAACGGTTGCAGCACGTGATACGCCTGGTCGCGCCACCGCCCTCGCAAAAGACCGTTTACGCTTCACGCGTTTCGAACAGCGCGATTGAGCGTTCGCTCTGACCCCCACCCTTCACTGCGACGCTGCCCCAAATTGCGCGGCAGCTTGCTGTTTGCGCAAGTAATCGCGGTGGAATAGCGCGTGGGCTCGAACGTTCGCGTAACCGGCGGGCGCCTCGATCTTTGCAACCTGTCCCGCATCGGACGCAAACCACCGCATGCAGATTTCTAACTCGACAGCGTGATTATCTGCGAACTCATCCGGCAGAATGCTCGGCAGAGTGGCTTCGATGCCCGTTTCCTCGTGCCGCTTAACAACCGGCGCTTCGGCCACCAGTTGTGCAATTTCGCGGTATTGCTTGGTGCGCGACTCCTCGTCAGGAATCACGAACTCTTCCAGTCCAATGAGCCGCTTGACGAGCGCCATGTTCTCCGGGTGTCCCAACACAGCCTGAAGCTGCGGATCGGGATTTGCCAGCAATTGCAGCAACACTGCGCGTTGCTGTGACCACAGCGTGGGATATTGCTCATCGGTCTCCGGATAGCTGAAGAGGTTTCCCTTCAAATCCGCAAGGCGTATCCACTTCGATTCGAATGCCGCACCCGCTCCGAGCACCGTAACCTCAACGTCGCTCGGTCGGTTGCGACGGAAGCAATCGACCGCGAGCAACATCACGTCGGCATGGAAGAATTTCATGCGCCGCCACACAAGCCCGATGCGCCCCATGGCCTGGTCGCGTGCCATCGCATAGCCTGCAGCTGTGTCGTTGCTCGACATCGCGCCGCCAAAAAGCGCGGGGAAGGCGCCAGTTAGGAATTGAGCTACCGGTCCCATCAGATTGGCGGCATGCTCTGCCAGGTCAGGGGGAACCTCCGCCGGTTCGGGCTGGAAAAACCCTGCCGCAAGCGATTGTCCCGGTTTTGCTCGTGCCGGATAGTGCGCGCCCGGCTCCGCAGTTTGATTCTGCAACGCGTCGAAATCGAGCACCTCGCTATCGGCGTAAATCGGCGGGATGCCGTACTCATACGTTTCAATCTGCAAATTCGAGAGCGTGTTAAACCGTTCCTGGACGCTGATCAACGAATCGCCCAGCGCGGGACGCCCGCTCGAACCATCGCCCGGGAGCGCGTGCATTACGCGCCAGTGGTCGTCCATGTTTTCGTTGCGCGATTCGCAGTAGGCGTCGCCAGAAAAAGCAACGTATGCGCCGTCGGGGAAAAGCTGGAGTAACTCGTCGCGCAGCGATTTGTCGTCTAGCGCAAAGAAAGCCCAAGGTCGCAGCCAAGTCCGCTGAAAAGTGATCAGGTTGATGTTGAAATCGCCGCCTTCGGTGAGCGGACCGCCTTGTGACTGTGCCAGCCGTGCCAGCCGTTCGTATTGTTGCGAGCCGGTCGCCACCGGCGAGCCGATTTTGTCCGCGGCATGCGGATAAGCCGCACGCAACCGCGCCTGGTGGACCTCCATATTCCATTGGAGGTAGGGATACTCGTGCATTTCTCCGGCCCACGGCGGAGTCTTCAATTCGAGCCCGCCAACAATGGTGATCACCTCTTGGCCGTTTGGAACCCGAAGCCGTGTTTCGGCCCTGGGTATTGTCACGGTTTCGGCAGCCACAAAATCCTCTCCAGAGAGCAAGGCGCCGCATTTCGAACAGCGAATTTTGAGGCCGGGTGCGCCGCCTGTCATGCCGGGATTTGACGCCGGCTCAGGCTTGGTTTTGCCGGATGCTTGCTTCCCTGCCGGTGTTTCCTCGCCGCATTCGGGGCAGAGGTAGACGTCTTCGCCGGTCTTTGCTTCCCGCGCAGTGATTTCCGTTTCTGGATGGAATCCGAACCTCTGGCCATCGACGACATACCGCACGTAAGCGCCCACCTTGCCATCGGTCCACAGGTTGAATGCCTCGTCTACCAACAAATTGCCCATACGGTTGTTGCGTTCCACTAGTGCAGCAACCTCCGTCGCGGCCTTGGCTGCCGCAACATCCTCCTCCGCCTGCGCGGAAGCCGGGAAAAAACGCACACGCGGGACGTCTTGTGAAAGCACAGAGGCAATGGAGAGGCCAAAAGCCTGGTAAATGTTCGTGACGAATTCGTAGCGCGGCAGGTCTTCCAGCGACGTATTGTCCGTCAGCTTCTGTTCAAACGGCAGGTGCCAGTTCTGGTCGCGCTCACTCCACCATAGGTACTGCAGGCCTCGCCAGAATTGGTGCGCCTGCTTGATGCGCCGAATTTCCTGGCGGCGCGTGGATTCCGATTCAGTAGAGAATTGATATACCAATCGCCGCAGCGCCTCCTGCATCCGCTCTGGGAGTTGCTCGTTGTTCTGACCGAAGGGTGATTCGGCACCGCGAGTTTGTTTCCCAGCGGTGTCTTCGATCGAGGGAGCGACGGACGTGGGAGTAACTGCAGGTCCTTCCACTGGGACAATCGCCGGGTCGGCCTTCGTAAAATCTGTTTGCATGGACATTCGTCTCTCGCTTAGCTCAGAGTTTTTCCAACGGCGCTCTTCAGATCGTTCGTTGAAGGCAGTCGCTATTTATTGCAATCGTTTGCCAGTTGGTCGCGCAGAAAATCGACCAGGTCGTGGTGATCTGAGAAAACGTGCGTCTCGGGCGGCGGAGAGGTTTCGCTGGCGCGAGAGCCGGTTGCATCGTCGTTGAACTCATCATCTACGTTCGGCACAACAACGGACTGCCTATGAATACGCGCGACGAAACCTCGTTGTGCGCGGCCTGAATGCCCGGGGACGAGTTCTGACGCTTCGATCTCGATGCGATGCACTGGCCCTTGAGATGTCTCCGGAGCGGCGGATTCGTCGCCCGAATCTTCGCTGTCATCGCGCCCTTCTTGCCTTGCTGCTTGCTCGAGAGCGAGCGCTGCAGCTTCCGCATCGCGCGCTGTCTCGAGCGCACGACCCGCGGTTGGGTTAATGTGATAACGCCCCTGAATGAACGGCATATTTCCTCCTTGAGCGATGCAGGTGGGGAATAAACGGAATGTGTTAATTCCCTGGATCTTGCGGTTTCTTCCGTGCGGATTCGAGTTCCAGTGCTCGATTGATTTGTTGCCACGACCGCCGCCGCATCGGTGCAGCAACGTGCACGGTCGAATGGTTTGTCACCGCGTCGTGTTTTCCTTCTGTGCCGTCGGCGGGTCGCGAATTTCGCCATGTTGGCGGAGCGCCTCCGTGTGCCTTTCCCGAGGCGCCGCGACACGTGGGGCACAAATCAGACTCGCTCACAGGAACCGGTGGAATGCCAGCAATCCCAAGAATCGAATTCAGAAGCGCGCGATTCTCAGCACGAAGCGACACGAGTTCTTTTTCCAGAGCGCGCGTGTAACGCGTCGACGTGATGCGCCGCCATAGTTCGTATAGGCTCATTCGATCTTCCTCGTAACGTCGGCAATTAGAGTCGCGCTACCGGTGATGGCGGCGGAGGAACGAAACAGGCTGGCTATGGCGAGACTCTTCCAGTTCCGCCTTGCGCGCCTGAATGGCGCGGATTGTTGGATCGAAGGACGTCACGCGCTCGGCCAAGCGCTGTTCGAGAGGCGCCTGTCTAGGCGAGCCGCTGCGTCGGGCGCCATAACGCGACTTCAAACCATAACGAGCGGCATCGGCAGGATCGTCGCCGTCCATTTTCTCAATATCCTCGACGCGCGCTGGATCTCGAACCAAATTCGGCAACGTACGAATCAGGTCAACGCAATTCTCGGTAATCAGCCACTCGCCTGCGTCAAGCATTTGATACATCAGCATCCATCCACCAACGCGATCGTTATCCGCCGGAACTGGCCGTGGAAGTCCAGCAGCCACGAAGACGTCGCCCATTTGATCGGCGATGGACGCCTCATCCGTGCGTCTAGCAAAAGCATCCGGCGAAAGATAAACTACGTCGATTCTCTCCCGCTCACATCCGAGGCCGTTGTCGCTCGTGACGCTGCGCCCCACGATTTCGTGCGCGAGTTCGCGTGGCGGCGTGCGATGTGTCACATATTCACGATATGTGACGACGCGTTGCGATGGCCCAGCGTCAAAACCTGATATTGACGGCCGGTTCGTTCCAGCGATGCCGGGGATGGCCGCATGCCAATAGACTGCAGCGGGATGCTCGTAACCCCAATCAATCGATATCCAGCGTGGCGACCACGGTTTCCATTCGAGCGTTTCCACCCGCGCCACGTGCACTTCCGGATCAAACCGATTGAAGTATTGACCCGCGAAGACGTCCCAGTCGCCTTCCAAGAAGGCCCGTTTCAAATGCGATGGCAAGGCTCGTAGCGTCTTTAAGTAGTTTTCATCAGCAGCATAGATTGGATTGTCGATGACGCGCGCGGGAATGAAATCGTAATCCGCTGGATCGTATTCCTCGGGATGCTCCATGCCAGCGGCTGGCTGGCGGTCGACCCATAACGACTTCACCCAGGCGTGGCCGATGTTGCCAGGATTCGTCGCTCCGGCCATGCACGGAAACGCGCCAGGCACGGGACAACGATTGCGGCTCGTGAGGAATTGCCACTGCCGCAAAGTGAAGAGCGTCAGCTCGTCGATGCCTATGAAAAGGAACTCCGCACCTTGATATTGGTAAACGTCGTTTTCTCGCTGGCAGTAGCCGAAGCGCGTGGTCGAGCCGTTCCACCACGTGACGACGTGTTTCGAATCCTGGAAGCTGCGATACAGCTCGTGCGGCACATCGCGGCGAAAATAGAGCAACAACGACTGTTCGAGCTCGGGGAACGTGCGGCGAAGCAGCAGTGTGTTGGCGCCCTCATGCTCGTGTGCTTGCAGGATTGCTTCCATCAGCAGGGCTTTGGATTTCCCCGGGCCTGCTGCGCCGCCGAACAGACGGTACTTCGCGGGAGATCCGTGGAACTCCTTTTGCTTGGGAAACGGGGCGTAGCCTAGATTCACGCACTTCAGGCGTACGTCGGCGCACGAGCGTCGCGCGGGCTCGTTGCGCACCCAACGTTCGAGCCCCGATGTAATCGTCGTCATGGAGAATGGAATGCATCGAAATCTTTACGCGAGTGTGCGGATCTTCTCCCCGATATAAAAGGCGACAGCACCACCTAGGAACGATGCACCGATGGCGAGATGATGCACGCTGAAGATTGCGCCCAGCGTGAATGCGGCGATCCCGCCGAGTTGCACAAGGTAACCAATAGTCTTCTTGTTCGCTGCCATAAATCCTCCTTTGAAAAATGCCTATGCTTGATCGCGCTCAGTCTTGGAGCCTTTTATGGGTTCGCGCTCTGGGCGCGGAACGCAATGAACCAGCTGAACTTTCACGGGCGCATCGGGCGCAACCGATGCACGTTCCGTGCGCGCCGGTTCCAGTATTCGAAACGACTCTTTGAGCGCATCCAGAAGCAGCTTGTTCTCATCGCTTTTGGCCAGATTGTCCACAAGGCCCGCCATTGTTTCCGCAGCCTTGTATTCATCCAGCCCGCTCTTGCGCATTGCTTCGCCCAGGTGCACGCGGCGGCGCTTGCGTGACCTCGGCATGCTTGAGCTCGTGCCTGGTCCGGCTTTGACTGCAGTACCGCTGGGATGCCGGCGAGCCGGAACTCCAGCCCGCCGGAACCCAGCGCCGCTCCCGGCTGTTTGTGGTGGACGCGGAACTTTTCGCGTGGAGTGTCTCTTCTTTCGCGAGCGGGACTCTGGTTTTGGCTTTGGGGGCATGACGATTTGGTTCAGGTGGTGTGTGCGGAAAGGTCAGCCGAGAATCTGGACGGTGACTCCGCTGCCGCCGGTAATTGAGCTAACCTTGGCGCGGAGAAAACTCCCACGCACACCGGTTACGGTGCGCGCTTCCCCGCCTGTGGCCGTCGATGTGTCGATGGTGGCGTACTGCGCGTCGGCGTCCGTCATTGCGCTTTGCAGGACGATGCTCACCGCCGTGGGCGCGGTGCCGAAGATCGTCTGCCAGCGGAAGCTGCGGCCATTCTCGGGGAAGCCGGAGTAGCTGGGCAAAGCGTATTGCTGGCTGGCCTGACCCGCGGCGGGCGCTTCGCTGTTGAATGCAAGTGCGACATCGCCCGGGAAGATCGTGTACGGTGGAACTTGCGTGTTGTAATTCGGCATATCGCCTCCGGAAGATTGCGGAAAATGAACAGTTCTCGAGCGGACTGCCGCGCGCAATTGAAACGAATGCACTTATGGCGCGAATATGGACCCCTAAATCTTACTGCGGGAGGGCTTGTTGCACTCTTCGAGGTTAACGAAAGGAATTATACACCAATTCAAAATAGATTTCAAGTACCTGTTGCTACAAATATTTTTCGTCCAAGGTAAGAATTGTCCGGCAAAGAAAAACCGATTCACTTTTCGCCAGGAAACGCACCGCACCCTTGATGAGCGCTGTCAATGGGGCCAATCGAAAGGCCGGGTTGCCAGATGCGCCCTTAGTCTGGAGGCGGTGCGGCGGAATCCGGTGGCGCATCGGGCGATGCTTCCGGAGCAGGTTCCAGCGTAAACGCCACGCCTCGGTCGGCGTTCTGGGTCACCGTCTGTTGTAAGTCGAGCGTTTCTATGTCGAAAGAGCTTTCCTCGCCAGCAACCGTTTTGTATTCAACGCGTCCCTTCGCCAGATAAAAGTCAGTGACATCGAAAACGCTGCCGTCCTTCAAGTACAGTAGAGTGTCCGACGGTGCTGCTGTCTCGTTGTTCACAGAGGCGGCCCGCAGGGTAAATACGATGCCGCGATCTGCGTTGCGGTTCACGGTCTGCGGCACGTCGAGCTGACCCACGTTGAATGATCCTTCGACGCCGTCGACGGTCTTGTAGCGAATGCGCCCATCCTCCAGCCAGTAGTCGCTGACGTCGAGAACGCTGCCATCCTTCAAGTAAAGCAAAGTATCGCCAGGGGCGGCTGCCGGCACATAGAGGTTATACGATCCCCCAGAAGAATAGCTGCCTGACCAGTCCCACCACATCCATGGGTAGCAGTTTGTGTTGTAGCCGAAGCCCCATCCGTAACCAGCAAAGCTCCCCGGCCAACAACCAAACCCTAGACCCCCAATGGGATAGATTGGGTACGGATAAAGCGGATAGATTGGATATATCGGCCTGCGAGGGCGCGGTGGCCTGACGGGTGGCGGTACGGGAGTGGCTAAAACCGGAAGCCCTCCTCCACCGGGCCGCGGCACGCGCGGCGGCGCGATCACTCGCGGCACTGTCGGTGAAATTGGCGGCATCAAACGCGCACCGCTGACCGGCGCAGGCAGTGCCGGAGCCCTCTGTTCGGGCGATGATGGATGAGTTGCGCCTGCAGACTGCTGTGGAGGGCCGGCGGTGCGACCAACTCTTGAGACCGAGCTACCGCTAGCAGAAGACTCCTGCCATATCTCGTTTCCCTGCCCTGAAAAACTCCTCACGCCTTTGCCAGGCGCTGCACTGCCTCCCGTCACTATCGGCTTTGCTGAATCGCTTCGGGGAAACCCGATTACGATGTGTTGTGGCTCTGTACGGATGGAATCGGTCGAGGTCGCAGGCGCATCCGGGGCGCCGACTGTCGTGCCTGTCAGGATGTTGAGCGGAACGGTTGTGACTGTACTTCCTTTTGTTCCCGCAGAAACTGCCTGCTTTGGCGAACTGGGAGTCGCTGAACCACCATGGAAGAC
>Ga0187770_10001088_pt1 | contig 14128 bp, 14 predicted proteins | sample 0116_SJ02_MP02_2_FD_133154 | JGI IMG/M metagenome (GOLD analysis project Ga0187770, IMG submission 133154) | Tropical peat soil microbial communities from peatlands in Department of Meta, Colombia - 0116_SJ02_MP02_20_MG | ecosystem: Environmental > Terrestrial > Soil > Wetlands > Peat | place...
GTCAATCGTCGCCGAATTGTGGTCATAGCGGATGTACAAGTTTGAAAAGCTGGAGGTTTACAAGATCGCGCTCGATTACGTTGATTTAGCCTATGCGCTGGCAGGGAAGCTTCCCAGAATTGAGGAGTTCAACCTGAAGCCGCAAATGCTCCGCGCAGCGACCTCGGTCGTGCTCAACATCGCCGAAGGTTCGACGGGCCAAAGCGATGCTGAGCAGGCACGATTCCTGGGGATGGCGATTCGGTCCGTCTTTGAGACCGTGGCGTGCAGGCAGTTGATCTGCAGACGCGGTTATGCTCTCAAGACCGACAAGCTTGTGCAGCGGCTTGAGGAGGAAGCGGAAAAGCTATCCCGAAAGCTACAAGCGATGCGAAAGGGGCTAACGCGATAATTGGCGACGGACCATTGAAGAGCTGACCATCGACCACCGACCATCGTCGATCGTCCATGGTCAATCGTCCATGGTCATTCCCCCTGTTTCCGATTGACAGTCTCCGGCTTCTCCTGCTATTTTTGGCGGCTGATGCGGGAATAGCTCAGTTGGTAGAGCACAACCTTGCCAAGGTTGGGGTCGCGGGTTCGAATCCCGTTTCCCGCTCCAGCGATCATCCAGAGGGGCTGTGGACATTCCGACCACAGCCCCCGTTCTTTTCCGCCTGCCCCCTCTCGCCATAGGCAGACACTTCGGAATGCCGCTGTGCAGGAAGGAAACGCCTCGCCAACGAGGTCACCCATTATCTGAGAAGCCCACTACTTGGACAGGAGGAACCTATGGAATACCGCAGCCTGGGGAGAACCGGCGTCCTGGTCAGTCCGTTGTGCCTGGGAGCGATGAACTTCGGCGGTCCCGCCAACGAGGAAGACTCTCTCGCCATCCTTAACCGCGCCCTGGAGGCTGGCGTCAACTTCATCGACACCGCCAACGTGTACACCGCTGGTGAAAGTGAGCGCATCGTCGGCAAGTTCCTGAAGGAGGGCGGCAAGCGTACCCAGGTGGTACTGGCGACGAAGGTCCACGGCCGTGTAGGTACCTCGCCCAACGACGCTGGTGTGTCCCGCTATCACATTATCCAGGCCTGCGAGGACTCGCTCCGCCGCCTGCAGACCGACCACATCGACCTGTATCAGCAGCACCGCCCGTCGCTAACCATCCCCCAGGACGAGACGCTGCAAGCCTTCGATGACCTGGTGCGCTCGGGCAAAGTGCGCTACATCGGCAGCTCCACCTTCCCGGCCTGGATGGTGATGGAGGCGCTGGCCATCTCCGACCGGTACGGGCTGGCGCGCTTCATCAGCGAACAGTCGCCCTACAATCTCCTCGACCGGCGATTGGAGAACGAGATGATTCCGCTGTGCCTGAAGCACGGCCTGGCGGTGCTCCCCTGGTCACCGCTGGGGGGAGGCATCCTGGCCGGGCGCTATTCGGCCTCCGAGACGTTTCCCGAGGGCTCGCGCGCGGCCCGCATGGGGGCGATGTTCACCGACCGGATCTCGCACCGGGGTAAAGAGGTGGCGGTCGAGCTGGCAGCAATGGCCCAGAAGCGTGGGATGACCGCCAGCCAGCTTGGCCTGCTGTGGGTGAAAGACCAGCCGGGGGTGACTTCTCCCATCATTGGGCCGCGCACCCTGGCTCACCTGGAGGACGCTCTGGCCGTCCTGGATAAGAAGCTGGACGACGCGGACCGTCCGTTGTTCGACGCTCTCGTGCATCCTGGCAACGCCGTGGCCGACTTCTTCAACAGCAATGAGTGGATGAAGGCGCGGATCATGAGCTGATCAGGAGGCAAGCCGGGCCAAGTTGACATACTTGGCAGCGTTGCGGTTTACAAGGTATCTCCCCTAAGTTAACTTGCGACTCTTTGATTTCATTGGTTGTTTGGGTAGGCCTTCCGCCCCCGGGGGGCCCCTCGAACGGCGAACCGCGACTGCACCCCAGCCCTGATGGCCTGGGGCGGGGCGGGCTGCACCCAACCTTCGGTCGGGTACCCGGGGTCGCCCCGCCCACCCGGGGGGTGTCCGGCGGGGCTCCGGGCCGAATCCGCTGCCCACCGCACGGCTCGCCTGCTCGGGGCACCCCGAGGGCGTCGGCCTGGGCGGTTTAGCTCAGCGGCGATGGGTTTAAAAGGTGATCAAGGCGCGAATGCTTGTGGACAGGCTCGTCCCGACCATGTACCGTAGCGGAGGTTTTATCCCCGTTGAGGGAGGGGGATCGGTGCATCCGGCGAGACCGGGTGAGCTCTGGCCAACCAAAGAAAGGAGATAGTAGCCATGCAGGGTGCATTCGCCGGCAAGTATCTGCGCGTGAACCTGACCGAGGGGACGACCGCCGTGGACGAGTTTCCCGAACTGACCTACCGCATGTTCATGGGCGGGATCGCCATGGGGGCCTCGATCCTGATGCGAGAACTCAAGCCGGGGGTGGATCCGCTCGGGCCCGACAATATCCTCGTGTTCGCGACCTGCCCCCTGAACGGCATCCCACTCTCGGGAACGAGCCGCTTCGCCGTGGTCACGAAGTCACCCCTCACGGGCGGCTACGGCGAGGGAGAGGCCAGCGGCTGGTGGGGGCCGGAGCTGAAGTTCGCCGGCTTCGACGGGATCATCGTGACCGGACGGGCCCCCAAGCCCGTGTACCTCTGGATCACGGACGGCAAGGCGGAGATCCGGGATGGTTCCCACCTCTGGGGAAAGGTGTCGGGAGAGGTCCAGGACCTCCTGGTGGCCGAGACAGACGCGCGCGCCCGCGTCCTGCAGTGCGGCATCGCCGGCGAGCGGGGCAACCTCATGGCGAACATCGTGAACGAGCTGAAGCACTTCAACGGCCGGGGCGGGATGGGCGCTGTGATGGGCAGTAAGAGGCTCCGGGCCATCGTCGTACGGGGTCACGACAAGCTCGAGCCCAAGGACCGCGAGGGGCTGCAGGCGGTCCTGCAGTGGTTCCGGGAGCACTACAACCGGGAGGCCGACACGCTGCACAAGTTTGGCACTTCGCGGAACGTGATGGTCATGAACACGGACGGGATCCTGCCCACGCGGCACTTCCGCGAGGGGCAGTTCGAGGATGCCAAGAAGCTGAGCGGCCAGCACTTGGCCGAGACGATCCTGACGGACACGGGGACCTGTTTCGCCTGCGCCATCGCCTGCAAGCGGGAGGTGGATCTGCCCGACCTCGGCGTGAGCTCCAAGTACGGCGGGCCCGAGTACGAGACCATCGGCTCCAGCGGCTCCATCTGTGGGATCGGCGACCTCAAGGCCATCGCCAAGTTCCACCAGATCTGCGGCGAGTACGTGATGGATACCATCTCCGTCGGGATGACCATCGGCTTCGCCATGGAGTGCTTCGAGAAGGGCATTCTCACCAGGGCCGACACGGACGGAATCGAGCTCCGCTTCGGCAACGCCGAGGCGATGCTCGCCTTGGCGGAGAAGATCGGCAAGCGCGAAGGGCCGGGCGACCTCCTGGCCCTGGGGTCGCATCGGGCGGCGGTGCGGATCGGCCACGGGGCCGAGCAGTTCGCCCTGACGGTCAAGGGGCAGGAGATGCCCATACATGAGCCGCGCGGGAAGCAGGCGCTCTCATTGGCGTACGCCACGTCTCCCACCGGGGCGGACCACCATCGCGCCCCGCACGATCCGGTCTACGAGGGCTTCCACCCTGGCGGGGCGCACGCACTGGAGCCTCTCGGCCTGGCCGAGGCCATCCCCCGGCTGGAGCTCAGCCCCCGCAAGGTCCGCGCCTTCACCTACGCCTACCACTGGTGGGCCATGTCCAATTGTGTGGGGATCTGTAACCTGGCCGCGGTGCCCATGAACGTACTGGGAATCACTCCCGTGGTGAACGCCATGCGCGCCGTTACGGGCTGGGACACCAGCCTGTGGGAGCTGATCAAGGTGGGTGAGCGTGCCAAAGCCCTGGCCCGCGCTTTCAACTGCCGCGAGGGCTTCACGCCGAAGGACGACCAGCTGCCCAAGCGGCTGCACGAGGCCTTCACCAGCGGCCCCCTGAAGGGCGTTCGGGTTGATCCGGACACGTTCGCTCGCGCGCTCCGGCTCTACCACCAGATGGAGGGCTGGGACCCGGAGACCGGTTGGCCGACCCTCGCCAAGCTCGCGGAGCTGGGGATCGAGTGGGCGGCGAAACCGGGAGATACCTGGTAACACAGTGGGGGGCTGCTGGGCCTTCGTCCGGTCAGGCCGGGTGCGGTTCTTCTTTGCCGGATCCGATTTCCTGGACAGGGGGCGACCAGGTTGCGTCGCGCATTCCCGGATGAAGGGGGCCATAAGAGCTTCGCCCTTACATGAGGGGCACCGGCGGGCCCTGGAAATCGCCGTGCGGCACATCTATCTCGAACTGAGGGTGGGCCTACCGTAATCCGTCTCTTATCAGCCCGATCGAGCGCGGCGGCGCCACAACGCGCGTTCCGACACCCTCTGCATCTGAAGAAGCGGGTGTCGCTCGACCCCCCCGAGAAGTGCCGCCAGTCACAGCTACTCGCTGCAAACGTTCCTTCCCTTCCCGCTTGTCTCCGCTAAGCTCCCGTGAGAATCACCGGATCGCCAGCAAGGGTCCATCAGGGAAGGGCCGATTTCCCGGATAGGCGCCGCGCCGCATCTTGAGCTATACTCTCAAGACAGAGGGAGGCAACCATGGCCAAGCAATGGACGGTGGACGAGTTGATGGAGCTGGTTCGGGGGTTTCAAGCGGCTTGCATCGTGATCGCGGCGGCGGAGCTGGACGTGTTCACGATCCTGCACGGCCAGCCAATGGACGCGGCGCGCCTGGCAGGTCGGCTCACGGGCGATCCGCGCGCCACGGCCGTCCTATTGGACGCCCTGGCGGCGATGCGGCTGCTGCACAAACAGGACGGGGTGTATAGAGTGCCCGCCGACGTTTCGGCCATGCTCACAGAGACCGGCGCCCACTGCATGCTGGGCATGGTCCGCCATCAGGGCAACTGTCTGCGCCGCTGGGCTCAACTGGCCAAGGTGACCTTGAGCGGCCGGCCCGCCGAAGACGTGAGCGTCCGCGGCCCCCAGGAGGATTTGGCCTCGTTCATCCGGGCGATGCACGAAATCTCCGGCCCGGTCGCGTCCACGCTGATTGAGAGCCTGGGGCCGCTGAAGTTCAATCATCTATTGGACCTCGGCGGCGGCTCGGGCACCTGGACGATTCCGTTCCTGCGGCTTCATCCGACCGTCAAAGCCACGATCTTCGACCTGCCGGACGTCATTCCGATGGCCGAGCTCCTGCTGAGGAACGTCGGCATGGCGGACCGCGTCCGGCTGGTGCCGGGGAGCTTTTACACCGACGAGCTTCCGGGGGGGGCCGACTTGGCCTGGGTGAGCGCCATCGTGCATCAGAACTCGCGGGAGCAGAACCGGGCCATGTTCGGCAAGGTGTTCGCGGCCCTGGTGCCTGGCGGGCGCATCCTGATCCGCGACATCGTCATGGATGAGGATCGCACGAGCCCGCCGATGGGGGCCTTCTTTGCGGTCAACATGCTGGTGGGCACGCCCGGCGGCGGGACCTTCACGTTCTCCCAACTGCGTGACGACCTGGCGGCCGCGGGATTCTTCGGCGCCACGCTCCTCCGCCGGGGTGAGGCGATGGATTCCGTCGTCTGCGCGACGAAGCCCGGGTGAAGGCGACGGCAGGATGTCGCAGTACGGGTTTGAGGATTGGCTGACGGGGCTTCGGGATGGCCCCTGACCGCGGAGAAGCCGATGGCCTGCTTTTTTCTGGCAGAAATCGAGGTCCACATCGCCGCGCCGTACCGGGAATACGTCGAGAAGGTCTCGGAGATCGTCCGGCGATACGGTGGCGAGTACGTGTTTCGGTCCGAGACGATTACTCCCATGTCGGGGAACTGGACGCCCAAGCGGATGGTCCTGATCAAATTCGGGAGCGGAGAAGAACTGCAGCGGTGCTTCGCCTCTCCCGAGTACCAGGCCATCAAGCACCTGCGGGAGAACTCGACCACGTCGCGGTCGGTCATCATTCAGAGCCATGCCGCAGCGCCATAACGGAGGACGCTGCCGAGCTGGTCAGGTTCATGGCTTCGAGGAAAGGAAACGTAACCGTATTTACAACGAATTCCCCGGTCTCGCGAATATTCCGCAATGTGTCCTTGACCCTCGTCCCGAGTGCTTTCCGATCTTCGGCCTGTCTGATTGACGGACAGAAGCCAAGCAGGGGCGGGCTAACACAGATCGCGTTGAAGAACGAGAAAGGCGCTATGTTGGGAATTCCATCCTTGCTGAGCGTGGATACTCAGGCGATCGGTCGCGGAGCTATCGAACTGAGAAGAATGCGATAAAACTCATGCGGCGGAAGCTCATGCGTTTGGACGTTCATGGATTTCTCCTGTCACTTCAGCTCGCAATATGACTGACCAGTTTGGATCCCCGGAGTGACAAAGGCCTAGGATTCCCGCGGCGCGTTCAGATTCTGCTCCTGCTCCATCCGGACCCTGCCTGCTTCAGGTGCCGCGGCCTACACGATCTGGCAGGCCTCCTCGAAGGCGAGGCGCGGCCCCCGCGGGAAGAGCGTGCTCGAATCCCCATACCCCAGGTTCACAAGGAAGTTGGATTTGACCCGACCATCAGGAAAGAATTCGGCATCCACTTTCTCGTTGTCAAAGCCTGACATGGGGCCGCAATCGAGGCCCAGCGCCCGCGCCGCCAGGATGAGGTATGCGCCCTGCAGACTGCTGTTCCGAAAGGCGGTGCTCTGGATCAATTCAGGGTTCCCGACGAACCAGGATCGGGCATCAGCATGCGGGAATAGCTTGGGCAGCTTCTCATAAAACTCCGTGTCGTAGCCCACAATGACCGTAACCGGTGCCGCCATGGTCTTCTCTACGTTGGTCGGCGCCAGGCACGCTTTGAGTCGCGCCTTCGCCGCCAGCGATGCGACAAAGACAAACCGCGCCGGCGAACCATTGGCGCTGGTGGGTCCCATCTTCGCCAGGTCGTATAGCCGCCGCAGCACCTCCTCGTCTACAGTCCTCGCCTGCCACGCATTGTGGCTTCGGGCCTGAGTGAACAATTGATCTATTGCCTTGTGATCGAGAGCATTTGCCATTAAGGATCCTCCCTTCTTGGGGTGTCCCCCGATTCCTGCTGTCCGCATGAGCTTGATCCGCTTATCCCGCCTGCTCCTGGCCGAGGTGCCTTCACGTGTCCGCTCTCCAGTCGGCTGGATCGAGCGAGGATTTCGGAGAGCGTCAGACGTTTGTCCCCGCCACCGGCGTAGCCACCGCCTTAAGCAGGTCGGGGAGCGCGGGGAGACTCTCCGCATCCACCGCCGCGTAGTCGCCCGAGGCCTTTCCCGCCTCCACGAACCCGGTGTCCACGTACGATCCTTCGATCATCCTCTCGTCGGAGAAGACTACGATCAGGATGATCGGATCGGTGGTCAGCGACCAGGCGTCCGTCCCGTTGCGGGCATCCAGGGCGAGGAGGAGCGTCTGGGGCTGTTCCCCGATGGTGTTCACGAGCAGGACCACCGGGAAGTCCGGATTGTCGCGCAGGTTCCCCACCTCCACGGGCTGGAAGTGCGCTTGCACGCCGGGATCGTAGATGTTCGGGACACCGGCCGGCAGGGTCGGTTGAGCGGCCCACGCCGGCGTGGCAGCCACGAGGACAAACCCCAGCAGCAGCGGCCAGATGCTTGTTCGGGCTGGAGGCGTCCCTCGGGTCGTACCGGGTGCCGACCGTCGTCCAGGGCCGGGGAGGAGAGCAATGCTCTGGGGGAGGAGGGTGAACCCTCCGACGACCCTAAGGAGATCCTCAACGAGATCTTGGAGAAATTCCTCGGTGGTGGAAACGCTTTGCGGCTGGCGCCGATCTTTCATGGCTCCCTTCCCTTCTTGTCGGTTGTTGTGCCTCGGTTCGACCTCGTGACCGTTCTCTGTCGGAATCCACCGCCCATCCACATCCGAAGATGTCACAAATCAGGCACGTTCCGCTGGAACGAGGTCTCCAAAGTTCGCCGCAGATCGCGGATCAAGGCCGCGTCTGGGATTTCCCGCGAGATCATGCGCACGGTGAACCCGCACGTCCGGCAGCGCTTGTATTGGTATTCCCAGCGATCATCTTGCTGGGCGGGGCCAACTTCCTCCATGTCGGTGAAGCAGCACGGCTTGGAATGCGATGGAGAAATGATTCGCTTCGGGTAGAGATTCTGGGGAGCCTTTGCGTCCGTGTATTCAACGATGGTCGCCATCGCCAACTCCTGCAAGCGTGTTGGTGACCCGGGGTGATGACCCGCCCCCGAGAAAAGAAAGAGGCCAGCGTGTCCATAAGGGATCGGGGCGGTCGCGCGGGAAGACCGAAGGCCCGGGGGGGATCCCCCGGGCCTTTGATCTGCGAGCGGAGAGGCGGCCCTCCCCGCGTATTCCGTCTCGATCCAGATCGCGGCTAGCTCCCGCTCCCACCCTCGGTTACGCCGTCGATCCAGAACGCGGTCAGCTCCTTCTGCCCGTCCTTCCCGTCCTGATACATGACGGTCACGTCTTCGCCCGGCTTGAGCGATTCAATCGAGACATTTGGAGCGACCGTCAGCGTCGTCCCGCTCACCAGTGTCAATGTCTTCCCGGCGGGATCCACGCTTTGGACCATGCCCTCGGTCGCCTTCAGAGACTCCAGGGCGAAGGCGGTTGAGGCGGCGAGTACGGTGGCAATCACGGTAGCAGCAAACAGCTTCTTCATCGGTAGTCCTCCTTTGGGACTGGAGCAGGGTCAAAACCTGCTCGGTTTGATAAGCGGTGCGCCCTCGGCGCACCCGACGCGTCCATGGTCAGGTTGGCTGCCCTTCCTCATCGAGGGGAAGCCGGCAGATGCGAGCATCCAGGCGGGCGCTGAATTCAGCGATTGCCTCGACAGGCAGTCGCGAAAGCGCGTCCAGTTCGCACCGGGAGATGTTGATCCCGGCGGAGAAGCTGGCCCCCGCCGGGTCCCGGAAGAACCGAACCCTGAAGGTCTCATCCGTGACCAGCTTCCCGAGGAGCCGCTCTACTGCCACCTGGCTCATGGACTCTCCTCCTCGCTGCGGTAGGAGAGAACTGCAGGGCCGGTGCCAACTTCCGGCAGCGCCGCAACTCAATGAAAAGCCGGCATCGGGGCCGACGCCCGCAGGGCGAAGCGGGGCGGGGTGTGTATGGGTACGCGGATGGCTGAGCAGTGGTGGACGGATCGTGCAGGATTAGACGGCCGACTCTGCGGCAAGCCCGAATCGTTTCAAACGGGTGTGGAGCTGCGTCCGGGTGATCCCGAGGAGAGCTGCGGCCTGCGTCTTGTTGCCTCGGGTGTACTCCAGGGCGGCGAGAATGGCGCGCTGTTCCAGGCTGGCCAGGGATTCAGGAGCGGTCTCTTTGCCATTACCTACTGCCTGGCCGCTCGCGCCCTCCGGCCGTTGCTCCCCCGCCCCGCCGACGCCCAAATGACCCGCCGTGAGGAGGCCTCCGTCGGCCAGGATGAGGGCGCGCTCGATGGCGTTCGCCAGCTCCCGGATGTTGCCGGGCCAGCGATAGGCGCGCAGCACGTCCTGGGCGTCGCGGCTGAGCCCCGGCTCGCCCGTGCCCAGGCGCGCGCCCAGCTCCCGCATAAAGTGGTGCGCCAGGAGCAGGACGTCGTCGCCGCGCTCCCGCAACGGGGGTAGATGCACCTGGAACACGTTCAGTCGGTAATAGAGATCTTCGCGAAACTTCCCAGCCTCGACCGCCAGCGCCAGATCCCGGTTGGCGGCGGCGATGAGGCGGACGTCGGCCTGCAGTGTGGCGGTCCCCCCCACGTGCTGGAACTCGTGCTCCTGAAGAACCCGGAGGAGCTTGGCTTGGACACTCGGGGGAAGCTCGGCGACCTCATCCAGGAAGAGCGTCCCCCCGGCCGCCAGCTCGAACCGGCCGGGCTTCTGCTTGTCGGCGCCGGTGAAGGCCCCGCGCTCGTGGCCGAACAGCTCCGACTCCACCAGCGTCTCGGGGAGGGCCGCGCAGTTGATGGCGACGTAGGGGCCCTCAGCCCGTGGGCTGCTGTGATGGATGGCGCGGGCGACCAACTCCTTCCCGGTCCCGCTCTCGCCCGTGAGGAGCACGGTCGTTTCGGTGGGAGCCACCTTGGCGGCGCGGTCCAAGGCCTCCCGGAGGGCCGGGGCCCGGCCGAGAATCCGGTCGAAGCCGTACCGGTCGTCCAGCTCCTGACGGAGCGTGGTGAGCCGCTGTTCCAGTTGGCGCGCCCGCCCCTCGACGCGGGCGCGGTGTTGCTGCTCCTCGGCGAGCCGCTGGTGCTGGAGCGCCACCACGACCTGGGCCGCAATTGCGGAGGCGACCTCCACATCGGATCCGTCATACCATGCGGGTTGCCGTTTGGCGAAGAAGAGGGACCCGCCGACCTCCTCGCAGAACCAGAGCGGCACCGCCAGGCAGGCGCGGTTCCCGCGTTCAATGATGTCGCGATCGCCCGGCCGGGCGGGATCGAGTTCGATCCGGGTGTCGCGGATCAGCACCGAGTTCCCCGCCTCGACCGTGGCCGAGAAGGACAGATCGCCGAGCGGGATCCGCGAGGGCCCGGCTGGGCCGGGGCGGTCGTCCACCTGGCCTACGATTTCCAGATCCCGCCCGCTTTCGCCGAGGAGGCTCACCCCCATCACATCGAAGTCCAGAATGGGTCGCACAGCCTCCGCCACCTGTTTAAAGCTCTCCTTGAGGTTCAGGCTGGCGCCGAGGACGCAGGCCATCCCAACGAGGGCAGCCAGCCGGCTCCGGCGGCGCTGCTCCCGATGGAGGAGCACGACGTTTTCGATGAACGGCGCGATCAGGTCGGCCACCTGGCAGGCGGCGGCGACGTGGGCCTCCGCGTACACGTCCGGCGTGAAGCTTCCCGCCAGGAGGGCTCCGATGATCCGCCCGCCACTGTGGAGCGGGACCGCGATCCGCGACCGCAGGCCGATCTTCAGCACCTTCAGCAGCCCGGGGCCCGGCTGGGCAACCCGCGGGTCGTTCTGGAAGTCTCGGACCCACATCGCCTCCCCGGCGAGCACCGGCTCCAGGGTCAATTCAGCCGGCGTGTAACGGCCGCCCGGATCGAAGGCGATGGTATAGCGGCCCTCGTGGAGTAGCGGGCCCCGCAGGGCGTGCTCGGCAAAGATGGAGAGCGACCCTCCTTCTTCAAGGTATGTAATGATCAAGCGATCGTGGGGGAGCAGCCGCTGCACCTGGGCGGAGAATTCCGCGAGAAAGCGTCCCGGATCGAAGGCTTCCTGCACGGCACGGCCGATCGCCGTGACGGCGGCGAGCAGGTCGGTAGGTTCGTTCGTCATCGTGTCCTTCCGTGAAGGCCCAATGCCTGGCGACTGACCGGCCGCCCGGCTCCCAAGGTGCCGTCCTCATCAATCATTGGCATTGGTGAGGAACAGGATCAACGGCAAAGGCATGCGTTCAGCAGCGAGGGCAAAGCCAATTGGGGGATAAGAGGCCTATGTGGCTGAACATATCTGCCACATCCTATAATTCATTAAGCGAATATCTGCAAGGGCATTCTGGCGGAGATTGACCCTCCTCCGGTTATGGTGCCCGATGTATCTAGCTCCCTGTGATCTATGCGAGAACCGGTGCAATTTGCGGTGCCACGGTCCGGCGGGAACTGCGACACCAGCATCCACTATTAAACTTTGACGTGCGCTTTTACTTGACCACCCCTGCGCTCCAGCCGTCATAAATCCCGCCTTCCCTCGTGGCGAGTTCATCAAATCTGGAGCGGAGTAATTGCAGCTCGGACAGGAGAGGAACCATTGCGCGAGCGGCTCGGAGAATATATTGATTGCCTTGGACAACTTCTTCAACCGATACCTGGAAACCGTCCGCCCTGAGGGTCGTGTTCACCCTTTCGGCAAGCTCACCCGAGGGAAAATAAAAGCGGAACTCAATGTTGTGAGGACGGGTCAGCTTGGAGCCTCCCTTGGTCAGTTGCTCAATAACCTGAGCGTCCGAAGCCTTCCTTGGAGCAGCTCGTCTCGCAAGCAGAAAGACGGCGACAGCGACAATGATCAATACGATTGCGTAGATCGCCCAACCACCCATGTGAGGCCTCCTTTCACGTCACGCTCGCAGTGTCGCGGCCGGCCGGGCAGACGCGGAGGCAGCGGCCCACGCAGGCCGCCGCGGCCCGGCTCTTCCGGCAGAGGGACCAATCGGTCCGCGACACGGGATCGAGCCAGACGCCTTTGGAGTTCGCCTCCGGCTGCAGCGTGAACGCGCCGGCCGGACACTCCTCCACGCAGAGATTGCAGTCGGTGCCGAGGCACGTCTTGGTCTGCAGGAGAGGAGACCCGACCAGGGGGGCAGTGGTGATCACTGAGTTGAAGCGGATGCGAGGGCCGTAGCGGCCCGTCACGACGACGTTGTTGAGCCCGAATTCGCCCAGCCCGGCCCGCACGGCCGCATGCCGTTGGGAGAGCATCCCGGGCAGCTGGCCCATCTTCTCCGGCGTGGCGCCATAGGTGGCCGGGAAGAAGAGAGAAGGGTAACCCAGGTCTTCCAGATGGTTGGCAAGCCTGAGGGCGATCTCATTCAGCCGGTCGTTGATGATATCGTAGCCGGAGCGCCTGTAGAAGAGTGAGTCAAGCGCTTCCAGGCGCAGGTCATCCGGGAAGAACGGCGAGCCCTGCAGAAGATCCGGCCACTCCAGGACTCGGTCCAGGATGCGGATCCCGAAGGTGAAGACCGCTCGTGCGCCCGGGAGCAACTCGCGCGGGTGGTGACTCTTGGGAGCGCCATCGAATCGCTCGACCGGAGCTACCCCTGCGAGGCTCGCCCCTGCCGCCCTTGCCATGTCATTCAGCTCGCGTGTGAGGTCCATGACGTCCTCCTTCAGCGCATAGCCATCTCTATACCCGTTCCAGTTGGTCAACGCAAGCCATTTCGCTGTGATGCGCTGGTTTGCATCCCAGCACCGCGACGTTTCGAGACGCCTTGAAGAGATTCGAATAGGAGCGTGAAATCCAAAGCTGCTGTGGTAGACTTCTCAGGTCGTCAGGCGACGCTGGCGGCGAGCCGAGGGCTGGCAGGGCGTCGAGGGAGAACTGGACCGCGGGGTTCACCGAGGGGGCGGCAGGGGGAGGCCGTGCATATAGCCGTCACTGGCTCCAGCGGTCTGGTCGGCGCCGCTTTGGTTTCTTTCCTCACGGCGGATGGGCATCCTGTGATTCGGCTTGTCCGCAAGCCTCCGAGCGGGGACGAAGTCCAGTGGGATCCGGCGGGGGGTGTCAGGGACCTCTCGCGACTGGAAGGGGTTGACGCCGTAATCCATCTGGCCGGGGAGAACATCGCCGCGGGCCGATGGACGCCCCGGCGGAAAGGCGAAATCCATCGCAGTCGCGTCGAGGGCACGCGGGAGCTTTGCGAATCGCTGACACGACTCTCGCGCCTCCCCGAGGCCCTGGTGAGTGCCTCGGCCGTCGGATTCTACGGGGACCGGGGGGACGAGATTCTGGCCGAGGACAGCGCGCCCGGGAGCGATTTCCTCGCTCGCGTCTGCCAGGAGTGGGAGGCGGCCACGGGGCCCGCGTCGCGCGCGGGCATTCGCGTGGTGCATCTCCGCTTCGGCATGATCCTGAGCGCGGCAGGGGGGGCATTGAGAAGGATGCTCCTTCCCTTCAAGCTGGGGGCGGGGGGCCGGATGGGGCGAGGGACGCAGTACGTGAGCTGGATTGCCATAGACGATGCGATCGGGGCGATCCATCATGCGGTCTGCACCGAGTCACTGCATGGACCAGTCAATGCCGTCTCGCCCGCACCGGTAGCCAATGCCGAATTCGCGCGGGTCCTGGCGCGGGTGCTGTCCCGGCCGGCGATCTTCCCGACGCCGGCATTCGCCATGCGACTCGCATTCGGCGAAATGGCCGATGCCCTGCTCTTGGCGAGCCAACGAGTCGTGCCGAGGCGCCTGCAAGCCTCAGGCTACCGGTTTCGCTACCCAGAACTCGCAGGTGCCCTTCGACACCTCTTGGGTCGGTAGGGCGACGAGTGAGAAAGGAGGAACCCATGGCAGGCGTTGACTGGAGTTATCATCGTCCCGGGTGAAAGACCTGCGCCAAGACGCAGGGGTTCCTTGCGAAGCATAAGGTGGAGAC
>Ga0187770_10001091_pt1 | contig 14101 bp, 10 predicted proteins | sample 0116_SJ02_MP02_2_FD_133154 | JGI IMG/M metagenome (GOLD analysis project Ga0187770, IMG submission 133154) | Tropical peat soil microbial communities from peatlands in Department of Meta, Colombia - 0116_SJ02_MP02_20_MG | ecosystem: Environmental > Terrestrial > Soil > Wetlands > Peat | place...
AAAGGATGGGAGAGGAGTTAGCCCTTGCACATGCTGACGGAATCCCTCTCGTCATTTTACGACCTGCCGGGGTTTATGGGCCCAGGGATAAGGATTTCTATGCCTTATTCAAATGGGTCTCCAAAAGGATCAACCCCTGCTTTAGCGGGAAAGTCAGTCTTTGTTACGTCCAGGATGTCGTCCAGGCCCTGCTCCTGGCTGCCGAGTCCAGAATGAAAAGCGGCGAAGTGTTTTTTCTTTCCGACGGCACGGATTATACGATGAGAGAGATCGGTGATACCTTTGCCCGGACGATGGGGATCACCCCGCTCTCCATTCCCATTCCGAACTGGCTCGTACTCGGAGTCGCCTCCCTGTCGGACTATCTCTCCATACTCTCCCGGAAGCCCTCGCTCATCAGCAGAGGGATGGCGGAGCAGATGGTCCAGAAAGATTGGACCTGCGATATCACAAAGGCCAAGACCCTGCTGGGCTTTCAACCTCAATTTCAGCTTTCACAAGGGGCCCGATTGACGTACGAGTGGTATAAGAATCAAGAATGGTTATAGGAATCAAGAGGTACCCTTTCGCCCCTTTTTGGAAGATGTTTGAAAATTCATAAAGGACCGGGGATTGAGGTAAGCGAAAAAACAATTGATACTGATTTGAGGGAGGTCAATGATATGACAAGCCAGGCAATCCATGTTGAAGAAGCCAAAAACCCGCAAGACCTCATGATCTTCATCCGATTTCCGTGGGAGATCTATAAAGGGGATCCATATTGGGTCCCTCCTCTCATCAAAGATCAGGTTGTAAAATTTAATCCGGAACATCCTTTTCGTACCCATGCGGAGATGATCTTTTTCCTGGCGTACAACGGAGAAAAGGTGGTTGGTAGAATTGCGGGCATCATCGATCACCATTATATCGAGTTTCACCAGGAGAAAGTAGGTTTCTTCGGTTTCTTCGAGTCCGTTCCTGACGCCGAGATCGTAGGAATTCTTTTTTCCAAGGTTGCGGACTGGCTGAAGGGGCACGGCATGGAGAAGATGGCCGGACCGATGAACCCTTCGACCAACGACGAATGCGGTCTCCTTGTCGAGGGATTTGATTCCTCTCCTTGTTTGATGATGACTTATAACCCGCCTGCCTATCCTTCTCTGCTGGAGGGGTTTGGGTTGACGAAGAAAATGGACCTTTATGCCTATCTTTTGGAGACGCCTACGTTCAAGCTCGCTCGTCTGGATCGCATTGCCGAGAGATTGAAGAAAAAGGAGCCCCAGCTTCATGTCCGCCCCATTAATCTTCGGCGTTTTGGCGAGGAATTAAAAATCGTCAAGGAGATTTATAACGAGGCATGGAGCAGGAATTGGGGGTTCGTTCCGATGACCGATGAAGAGATTGATCTCACAGCAAAAGACCTGAAGCCCCTGGTCGTGGCGGATCTGGTTCTGTTTGCCTACTTGGGGGATGAACCCGTGGGTTTCTCCGTGGCCATCCCAGATTATTACGTGGTGCTCAAGCACCTGAATGGAAAGCTTGGGCTTCTGGGTGCGATCAAGTTCCTTTACTATTCAAGAAAAATCGATAAAATTCGAGTCATGCTTTTGGGGGTGAAACATGCCTTTCAGAAGAGAGGAGTGGAGGGCCTCCTCTATATAGAGACCTTTAAGAGAGGAAACAAGAAGGGTTATCGTCAGGCAGAATGCTCTTGGATTCTCGAATCGAACCCCCTCATGCAACACGGGATCGAAGCGATGGGGGGAAGACGCTACAAGAATTACCGAATTTATGAAATGCCCCTCTGATTGGAAAGTGGAAAGTAGAAGGTGGCAAGTAGTCGATTAAGTCGTAGTGAACCACCACCTACTTTCTACTTTCTACTCTCCTGATTCCACCACCTGTAGAGTCGAGGCGCGAAGATCGTGCACCCTATTGCCAATGTCGTTCCGACCATAAGATCGATCACGTAATGATACCTTAGGTAAATGGTGGAGAAGATGAGGGCGCAGACAATCGGGAAAAGGAGATAGAAGAGAAACCTTTGATAGCGACAGGCCAGGTATAAGACCATCAGGACGATCTGGGTGTGGCCGCTGGGCATGCAGTCCCGCTGATTGTGTTCCAAGGCATTCAATGTATTTTTGACGAAATCGGTGATAACGCTTCCTTCAAGCGGGACGGAGTAAAGATGGGTCAACGCGTAACGAGGCCCGACAGCCGGGAAGAGTATATAGCCGATGAAGGAAACATAGTATCCGAAGGCCAGGACAAAAACCGACCGATCCAGCTCCACCATCTGATTCCTCAGATAGAGGGCGACAATGAAAACCACCGGGATGAAATAGTAGCTGATGTAAGCCAAGGAGAGGATATCGGTCAGCCAGGGAACGATCCAGCGCTGCATCCAAACGGTGGGCTGAACCCCGAAGATGAAAAAATCCATCCGGATCAGCCGGGCGTCGATATCCGGTTGGAGGTATTGGATCAAATCGCCGAGGGACTCATAGATGAGGATGACAAATAGGATGGGAGAGAAATGATAAAGAAATGTTCCTGCTCTCCCCATCGCTTTTCGATCCCATGATAGTTTCAGGACAAAGAGAAGACCTAATAAGATGAAGTAACGAAACAGCAAAGCATGCCAGCGCGGAATATGGCCATGGAAAAACAGCGTCAAAACAACCAAACCGATCAAAAAGAAAAGGGTCAGCCCTTGAGTCGGAGCGATTCTTTTCATATCTCTTAAGACACGTGATCGTATCCGTAATCTTTTAAGGATTAATATCCTCTGAAATTTATTTTACCGTGGTAATGAGTAAAGAAGCTATACTCTATCATGCAATAAAAATCAAGGATTAAAATCAACGACGAACAAACGTAAGATTTCTGCTGTGCTTTAAGTGCAAGGAAAGTTGCACTCATATGGTGGGACTGCTATGATGGTTTATCGGACACGCGGTTTATGAGGAGATCCGAATGCGATATTCGCAATATCTGTTGCCCACTTTGAAGGAGGTTCCTTCTGAGGCAGAAGTCCCCAGCCATCAACTGATGCTTCGGGCAGGGATGATCCGGAAACTGGCCTCCGGCATCTATTCCTACCTTCCTTTAGGCCTTCGATCCATTCGAAAAGTGGAAGCCATCATCCGTGAGGAGATGAACCGAGCCGGGGCCGTCGAGGTGTTGCTTCCCTTTGTTCAACCCGCAGAGCTCTGGCAGGAGAGCCATCGATGGGAAGAATATGGTAGCGAGCTGGCAAGGTTCAAGGACCGACACAACAGGGAGTGTTGTTTGGGCCCAACCCATGAGGAGGTAATCACGGACATTGCCCGGAAAGAAATCCGTTCTTATCGCCAGATGCCGCTCAATCTCTATCAGATCCAGACCAAGTTCAGAGATGAAATCCGGCCCCGGTTCGGCGTCATGCGGGCCCGTGAATTCATCATGAAAGATGCCTACAGCTTCGATGCCGATGAGAGGGGAGTGGACGAAAGTTACCAGAAAATGATCGAGGCCTATACGCGCATCTTCACCCGATGCGGCTTAAGATTCAAAGCCGTGGAGGCGGAGACCGGTCTGATCGGAGGGTCCTTCTCTCATGAATTTATGGTCCTGGCGGAAACAGGGGAGGAGACGATTGTCAGTTGTACGCACTGTTCTTATGCGGCCAATATCGAAAAAGCGGAATTTCAAAGACGAATCAAAGAGGGGGGAACTCCTGATAAAGGATCTCAGAAGCCTGTCCAAAAGGTGCTGACACCCGAGAAGCGGACCGTAGAAGAAGTCACCCAGTTTCTCAACGTCTCACCAGAGGATCTGGTGAAAACCCTCATTTTCGAGAGCGACAAAGGATGCGTCGCGGCCCTGGTCCGCGGAGACCATGAGATCAGCGAAAAGAAGCTGAAAGCGGTATGGGGCTCGGAAAACACACAATTGGCGAGTGAGGAGATAGTGGAAGAGATCACACGTGCTCCCAAAGGGTTCGCTGGACCCATCGATCTCTCCGTCCCTATTCTCGCCGACCTCGACATCCGGGAGATGGTCAATTTTGTCACCGGTGCCAACGAAAAGGATGCCCACCTCATCCATGTGAATTCGGCCCGTGATTTTCAGGTCTCTCAGTTTGTGGATATCCGAAAATTCGCTCCCGGAGACCGGTGCTCCCTTTGCGGGAAGGAAACCAGGATGGACAAGGGGATCGAGGTCGGTCACACCTTTAAGCTGGGAACCAAATACAGCAAGGCCATGGGAGCCACTTTTCTAGACGAGCAAGGAAGAGAAAAAGAGATTGTGATGGGGTGTTACGGGATCGGGGTAGGAAGAACGGTCGCCGCTGCCATCGAGCAGTCCTACGATCAAAATGGAATCATCTTCCCCATGCCCATCGCTCCGTTTCAGGTTCTTATCCTTCCGGTCAATATCAAAACGGACTTCCTGATGGAGACGGCGGAGCAGCTCTATCAAACGCTGTCGCAGAGCGGGATAGAGGTCCTGTACGATGACCGCGAAGAAAGCCCGGGCGTAAAATTTAAAGATGCGGATCTCATCGGGATTCCCTTGAGGATAACACTGGGAGAAAAGAATTTGACGAAGGGCCTGGTGGAAATAAAAAAGCGAAGGACCGGCGAGGTCCTCCTGCTGAAAAAAGAAGAAGTCCTGTCGAAGGCGAAAGAGATGATCGATCAAGAGATGGGGGAATAGATCAATTTCAGATTGCAGATTTCAGATCGCAAATTGAAGACAATAACGCAAATGCTTTAAACCAAATGCTGAAACGAGTTCAGCATAACAAGAAAAGTATGTCATTCCGGACTTGTTTCGGAATCTCGAATTGGGGAAAGACAATAAATTAATTGCGTTTGTATTAGATTGAATATGGAAGATTGAAAATCAAAAAAAGCAGATTTCAAATCAAGAGTCTCTCCGGAACCTTTCTCCAATCACCCGATTGAATCTTGACCGGTAAATCACTTCAAATGTTTCTTCTTTTCCGGGGAAGAGGCTGCAAGCTGCCCGTTTTACGCTCTCCACGAGGTCATGGGCTTCTTCAAGTGACAGGTCATCCTGCTGAATCGACAAGATAGAAAAATCAACTAAGAACCGGAGATAACGAAGCTTTCGGTTCTCCTCTCTGACTTCCACTTCACTATTCTCTTTCTCCATACAAAATTGTCCTGTTTTGTTTTTATAACCGGACAGTCACCTCTCTGTAAAGATCCACCGCCCACAAACAAGCCTCTCTGTTTCCACGACAGCTATAAAATACCCTCCTCCCCTCTCCCCGCCGGGGAGAGGGATAGGTGAGGGGTGAACGGAATTCGGCTGAGGCTTTGCAAATTACTCATTGACAGCCCATGCGAACATTTATATGATAGGGTACAAAAAGTTGAGGAATGCTTACGGATGGCCAGCGATCCCAGAGACAAAATCATCTTTGCCCTCGACGTCGAACACTTCACAGAGGCCCAACGTTGGGTGAAACTCTTGAAGGACCATGTTGGAGTATTTAAGGTGGGGAAACAGCTCTTTACCCATGCCGGGCCAAAGGTCATTCACATGATCCTCCAGAAGGGCCAGAGGGTCTTTCTCGACCTGAAGTACCATGACATCCCCAATACCGTGGCCAAGGCGGGCGAGGAGGCCACCAAACTCAATGTGTCCATGTTCAACCTCCACGCCCTGGGAGGATTTGAAATGATGAAAAAGACCGTCGATGCCTCCGGGATTGCAGCCAAGAGTCTCGGCATTCCGAAGCCTCTGATCCTCGCAGTCACCATCCTCACCAGCATGGATGAAAACGCCTTGAGGGAAGTAGGAGTTCATGGCTCCCTTTTGGAGGAGGTGGGGCGTCTTGCCTCCTTGGCTTTTAAGGCGGGAGTGGATGGAGTCATTGCCTCCCCGCAAGAAATCGGGATCATTCGGGAAAAATGCGGAGAAAAATTCCTCATCGTCACCCCGGGCATTCGCGCCCCTTCCGACAAAAAAGACGATCAAAAGAGAACCCTCACGCCAAAAGAGGCGATCTCTGCAGGGGCTAACTATCTTGTCATCGGTCGGCCCATCAAAGAGGCGAAAGATCCCCTCGAAGCAGTCCAGAAAATCATCGAGGATATCTCATAAATAAGAGCCCCCTCACCCCATCCCTCTCGCCGATGGGGAGGGGGAGCGTGAGGGGCGATGGCTCAAATCATCTATGGAATTCATCCTATCGAAGAGGCATTAAAGTCGTCCCACGTACAAATTGAAAAGATTCTCGTCGGAACTCGAACTCCCAATCCTCCACTTGAGTCAATACTCCATTCAGCTGACAAGAGGAAAATCCCCGTGATGTTCACGAATAGGGGATCCCTGGAAAGAATAACAAAAGGGGCGGTTCATCAGAATGTCGTTGGCTTCATCAAAGAAACTCCGTATGCCGATCTTGGTGAAATTCTCTCCATTTGGAAGAAGGAAGGAACAAAATCCCTTTTCCTCATCCTCGACGGCATCCAGGATCCGCAGAATTTTGGATCACTTATCCGGACTGGCCTGGGATGCGGCGTTCATGGAATCATCATTCCGAAGGATAGGTCTGTCGGAATCACCTCTGCGGTAGTCAAGGCTTCTGCCGGAGCGGTTACTCATGTTCCGATTGCGAGAGTGGTGAACATCGCCGCAGCCATCGATCTCCTGAAGAAAGAAGGGATCTGGGTTTATGGTGCCTCAGGAGAGGCTAAAGATGTGATCTACCAACTCGATCTCGACATCGATCTGGCCATCGTCATCGGCGCGGAAGGAAAAGGGATCAGACCCCTGGTGAAGAAAAAGTGCGATAGACTGTTTTCGATTCCTATGAAAGGGCCTCTCTCCTCTTTCAACGCTTCAGTCTCAGGAGGGATGATCCTGTACGAAGTCATGCGGCAGCGGTCTGGAAAACAGAATTAGGAATTAAGACTTAAGAATTGAGAATTATGAACTAAGGATATTCAATTAATTCTAATCTCATAATTCATGACTCGTAATTCTAAATTCTGCTTAACGTTCGTCGTCCTAACGAAACTGGCATCGTTACTCTTCCCGTTGGAAGGTACACCTTTATTTTCTAGCTAGGTAGCTACAATGATGACCATTCAAAGACCGGGTCGGAGCAATTTAGACATTGAATTTATTCTCATCGACTTCGAGGGAACGCTTGCTTCGGATCGCCGGCTTCACCCCAAGGCAAAGGATAAGATCAACCTTCTCTCCAAACGGACTAATATCTTCATCCTGGCAGGAGAAGAGAAGGAGCGCGTGGAAGAGGTTCTGAGAAAGGTCAAAGCTGAGATCGTTTATTTGACGGAAGGAGAATCCTCCAAAAAAAAGTTGGACTTGCTGCGCCGACTGGGACCGGACAGGACAGTTGCCGTAGGAAATGGAGTGGACGACGTCCCCATGATCCAGGAGGCTGCTTTGGGTGTCTGTGTTTTGGGTAAAGAAGGAACCTCTTCGGAAGCGATGGAGAAGGCGGACGTCGTCTTTATGAATATTCTCGATGCTCTCGACTTTCTGCTAAAACCCCTCCGCCAGAAAGCCACTTTGGGTCAATAAACGGCTAGAACGATCCCTCATGCCGCCACATTCTTCAGCCCCCATTCCGCAATTAGAATGGTCGACTTTTTTGAGAGCGACGCTCAATTACAATCAATGTAGTCTTCAGAAGTTGACCGAAAAATGAAGGCACCTAAAGCACCTGTGCTTCCCGGAGAGGCAACTGTCTTTTTCCATTGTGCGCTTTCGACTCCCATTGCCAGCCAGTCGAATGGTGCGAATCCAAATGAGAACGGGGTTGTACTCTTATTTTGTCGCAGACCGAAGCCTACTCGTTTCCCCAGAGTTCTTGATCTCAAGCAAGTTCTTTACAAGAATGCTTCTGTCCCAAAGTTCGACTTTGTTCCTCGATGCCAGGATTTTGGCTTGATTGGTAAAACAGCTGTTCGTCACGACCATGGCTTTGTCACAATTGTAGTATCCTCTGGATGCCACAGCTTCTTGAACCGCCTCCGTGCCTACTCTGCGTTTGTGGCGTTTTGCCTGGATAGCTGTCTTGACCCCGTTGTTGGTTGCGACAAGATCGGCCCCGTAATCCCCGATGGTCCTTGTTCGCTCCACTTTATACCCAAGCTTCCCAAAAAACACTTTGAAGTACTTCTCAAACGTCTTTCCGTCCATTTTATCGATGTCATCTATCCCCAACCTGGCCAATTTCTGTTGTTCCAAAAGAAAGGAGACTGCTCGGCCGATCAAGACGACGGCGAGGATCAACCAGACAAACCATATTTGTGCCATGCCGTTTAAAAAAACCTCGGCGGGGCTAAGCTGCATAACACACCCTTCGTGCTAACCACTTCTTAAACCTAAATGGACACTCTCCAACCTGCGCTGTTTTTCTTCTCCTTCTTTAGCTTTCTCTTTTCTTTAAGGCTCATCTGCGGAGCCTTCTTATTTTCCTTTAGTCCTTTGCTTTTCTCTTTCATAACACCCCCCTCCTTCCGTCTCTCTTAGGTAGGCTCTGCGCTGAATGTGGCGGCGAAAAAGACTTTATTTTCACCGGCGCTCCTGCTTTTCAATATGTCCCGGCATTTTGAAAGGATAGATTTAAGTGCCTGCTTGTAGAAACGCCACCAATACGATTAGGATTACCCAAATCAGGGTGCCTAAAATAATCTTTTTCCACATAAACTCAACCCTTTCTTAATGGCCGATTGCTCTGAAGTCTCGCACGCCCCCAATCAATATGATTCACTGGAAACTGAACAAAAGCAAATAACGTGCCGGAATTTTGGATTTGTAATCGGGCGAAACTTAATGAATTTCGAGGATCGAATTTTTAGGGGCGTCATTTTAATGGTAAATTCCTGACCAATGATTAAGAAAATTGTAGAAAGAATTTAGGATTTGTCAGACCTTCGCGCCTGGTACCTTTTAGATTCCGCAATCCGCAATCTGCATTCCGCAATCTAATATGTCTTCGCGCCCCCGCTATGACCGTAAAAAAAGAGGCCATCACGAATAAACCTTTCAATGCTTCTCTTCTGTCCAAACCCTTCAAAACTCCCGTCGCTTATTTGAGAGACAAAAGTATTCTTTCAAAGTGATGTCGATAAACTTTACGTGATTTTACAGTCATTTACTCGATTTTATTCCTTCAAAGGAATTCTTGACAGAGCCTTTATCTTGGTATATTCAAGAGCAGATATCCTCGTCGATAATAGAATGGTAAGAAAGAGTTGCCAAAACGAAGTCTTTCATAGTTACTTCGAGAGATCTTCTTATCTCGGGGAAAACATTCTCTGCCGTCGCTATCCTCCTATGGAGAAGCCTATCAGATGCTGCTGAGCTGCCCCCGGCGGGTTAGCTGAGCTCTGTCGGGGGCGCTAAGAATCCTCGCTCAAAAAATCAATACCGAATTCTTAAAAACGAAGGAGGAGGACAATGAGGAGATTAGCATACTGTTCAATGATCACACTGTTGGTTGCCATGTTGATAGGGGTTTGCTTTTCATCTACACCAGCCAGTGCTTCGAATCCTAAGTGGAAGTTCCCTTATAATCCCATCATTTTTGTCCATGGTTTTGAGGGTTCAGGGCAACAATTTGAATCCCAGGCCATGCGATTTACAAGCAACGGCTATCCCCAAAACTACATCGCCGTTCTTGAATATGATACTACTCAATTTACTCCTGGTGGCCCGCCTCCGACCGCTTATCTGGCTCAGGTCTGGGCGAACCTTGATCAGCTTATTGCTACCCTTCTCAGCGAGACCGGCGCCAGTCAGGTTGACATCCTGGCGCATTCTCTCGGCACATCCGTAATGTATGGATACCTGACAAGCTCATCAGCGCGTGCTGCGAGTGTCGCCCACTACGTGAATATCGACGGTCAGGCGAACAATCCGGGAGTACCCACGTTGGCACTATGGGCCGAGGCGGACCCTCCAGCGTTCCAGGCGATGGGTCCCCGTTCGATGCCGAACGCGACGAATGTCACGATCCCCGGTGTGACCCATGTCGAGTGTGCAACCTGTGCTGCCTCATTTTTGCAAATGTACGAGTTCTTTACAGGTCATGCCCCGAAAACCACGGATATTTTGCCTGAACCCTGGGACCACATTTGGCTTGCCGGGAGGGCGCTCTTATTCCCACAAAACATGGGAGTGGCGGGTTCTACTGTACAGATCTATAGAGTTAACAGCCATACAGGGGCAAGATTTCAGAATAACCCAGAGGCAACCTACGCCATAGATGCGACTGGAAACTGGGGGCCTTTTAAGGCCAAGGCCGGTGGACACTACGAGTTTGTTATCGTGCCTACAGATAACACACCTATTCACTTTTATTATGAACCTTTTATAAGGAGCGATTACCTAGTTCGATTACTCACATCGCCAGCCGGACCTACCGGGATTGACTATTGGCTGGATAAGAGTGACCACCAAAGCAACGTAGTGATTTCAAGAAACAGGGAGTTCTGGGGTGATCAGGGGATCGACAATGACATTCTGGCGATCAATGGGGTTGACGTAGTGAACGCGGCTATATGCCCCCTCAGCAAATTAGTCACTACAATCTTTGCTTACGATTTTCAAGCGGACGGCGTAAGTAACCTTAACCAAATAATCCCGCTCCCTTTTTTCGCAAGTTACTTCTTAACCGGGGTCGATCTCTATATTCCGGGAGCCAATCCTCCGAACGGGAGAATACGACTTGTTCTTATGCCCAGGGGCGGCGACGGTAAACTCCAGGTACTAAACGTTCCCAACTGGGCATCTACAACTGACAGGATATTGGTTCAATTTAATGACTTCCTCCAGTGGGAAGATATCCCTTGCGGTTATCGGTGGTAAAAATACGGGGATAGATGTTCCCAATCGTGGTATTTTTGAAGGACAAGAGGCAGGGTCAGAAACGGCCCTGCCCATTTTTTATGGATATTTTAGCCGACAATCGTCAGCTTTCAGAATTATCTTAAAGCGAACATTGGAAGGCTCTTATCATACTGCAACAAAGGCGATTGCTGAGCCGTTTAGGCCACAAAATTGATCTTGAGGGGCCGAGAGGTGCTACGGTTACCTGCTCGGCTGGCTCTCTGCGTAGCTCGCGAGCAGGCGCTATAAGGCTCAGAGTCGATGAGAGTAGGAGGAACCTCCATTTCACTTCTCCTTATGCACATCAACGGAATTTCAATGACTGACTCGCCTTCATTCAAACGTATTAAGCGAGTCCCCCGATATAAAATTTCACTTGACAAAGTCAAAATTTGATATATAGAATGATTTCACCTGCTATTTCGTAACCTTTAACAGCAACCATGGCATAATTTAAAACTCTTTAGGTCAACTCATGAAGAAAGTTCACCAAAAGAAGCCCATTTGTAGCCCCTGAGGGTAAAGACCTCTTCGGGGGCCTTCCCGATATCGGTCTTTCTTTATTTTTTGGTGCTGAGACAATTACTTGAGGAAGAAAGGAGGTCATTATGATTTCTCTTAACGTCAACGGCAAAGTTTATAGGGTAGATGTCTCAGATGATATGCCGCTGCTCTGGGTGATAAGAGATTACCTGAATCTCACGGGCACCAAGTATGGTTGCGGCATCGGAGAATGTGGGGCATGCACGGTTCATATCAATGGCAAGGCAGAGAGGTCATGCAGTATTCGCGTAGGGGAAGCTCAAGGGAAGAAGATCACCACCATTGAAGGACTTCCTGAGAACCATCCGGTGAAGAGGGCATGGATCAAGGAACAGGTAGTCCAGTGCGGTTATTGCCAGCCAGGGATCATGATGCAGGTGGCTGCCCACATCTCATCAAAACCAAAACCCAGCGCAGATCAGGTCATTAACGCCATGGATGACGTCATCTGCCGATGTGGGACCTATCCCCGTATTAAACGCGGCATAAAAGCCGCTTTAGAGATCATGAGAAAGGAGGGTTGAGCCATGATGAACAAACCTATCTCACGACGCTCTTTTTTGAAGATAACAGGCCTGACCATCGCCGTCTCCGCGACACCTTTCGGTTACGATGTGATAAATGCCTCCGCTCATAAAGAAGGTTCCTTCAAGCCCAATGTCTGGTTTGAGATAACCCCTGACAATAAGATCACAATGACGATAGGACAATCCGAGATGGGTCAAGGGACACACACTGCACTTTCTATGATCATCGCTGATGAACTCGAGGCAGACTGGAAACAGGTGCGGGCCAAGCAGGGCCCGGCTGCAAAGGAATACATCAATCCCCACCCCGTTCTGCAACTGCAGATCACAGTAGAAAGTTCGAGTGTAAGGATGTTCTATGGGCCTTTGCGGAAGGCGGCTGCCGCCGGGCGGGTCATGCTGATAAAGGCTGCTGCTCAGACCTGGAAGGTGCCAGAAGCAGAGTGTAAGGCTTTTAATGGGACGGTAAAACATAAGAAGAGTAATCGTAGCCTTACCTATGGCCAGTTATGTTTGAAGGCAGCAAAACTTGAGATTCCAAAGGATCCTCCGCTCAAGAAGGAAAGCGATTTCCGTTACATCGGGAAGCCCATGGCGCGGTTGGATGGCCCGGCAAAAGTGAACGGGACTGCCGTTTACGGACTTGATGTTTCGGTTCCTGACATGCACTATGCTGTTTTTGCGCGGCCGCCGGCTTATGGGGCGAAACCTGCTTCATTCGACGAGAAAGCGGCATTGCAAGTCAAAGGGGTCGTCAAAGTGGTCCCTGCTCCCATGGGAATTGCGGTCTGTGCAAAATCGCTTGACGCAGCATGGAAGGGTCGGAAAGCCCTTGACGTGAAGTGGGACAAAGGGGTTCTTCCCCAGATGGACAATGATTTCATAGAAAAAACGCTCATGGAGGAGTTGGATAAACCGGGGTCCAAAGCCATGGAGAATGGGGATGCCAGGAAAGCACTGGAGGGAGCGGCCAAGAAGATCAAATCGACCTACTTTGTCCCCTATGTCGCCCACACCCTCATGGAACCGATCAACTGCACCGCATATGTGCGCGAGGACCAATGTGACGTGTGGGCCCCTACTCAGGGCCAGACGGTTGCTCAGTTGGTCGCAGGGCAGATTTCAGGATTACCGCCGGACAAAGTCAATATCCACACGACCTACATGGGCTGTGGGCTTGGAAGACGTGCAACACCGGATTTCGTGGCCGAGGCGGTCCTTGCTTCCAAGGTGACCGGGAAACCCGTGAAAGTGGTCTGGACAAGGCAAGAGGACATCAAGGCTGACCGGTTCCGTTCAGCCACGTGCCAGAGGGTTGAGGCCGGCCTTGACGGCCAGGGTCAATTGATAGGGTGGTATCACAAGGCGGTTGCCGGTTCTATCATGAAAGATATCGCTCCTCAGGCGATAAAGGATGGGGTCGACATCATGAGCCTGTGGGGACTTGTCGATTTCCCGAATTCCCCGGACGGGAACAGATTCCTCTACGAGGTTCCGAACCTCTGCATCGAATTCCTCATCTCCGGGTTGCCTCTGCCCGTTGATGCATGGCGCTCGGTCCAGAACGGGCCCAATGCCTTTGTGACGGAGTGTTTCATCGACGAGATGGCCCATGCGGCAGGCAAAGATCCCCTTGAATTTCGCTTGGCTCTGCTGAAAGAAAGCAAAGGCGCTCAGCGGGTCCTCATGGTCGCGGCAGAAAAGGCAGGCTGGGGCAAGCCGTTACCCAAGGGGCAGGGCCGCGGCATTGCTCAGCACCACTGCATGGGGACGGATGTCGGTATGGTAGCGGAAACCGTAGTGAACGAAAAGGATGGCCGCGTTAAGGTCAACCGGGTTGTAGTTGCTGTGGACTGCGGCCTGGCAGTAAATCCGGATACTGTGGAGGCCCAGATTCAGGGCGGCGTTATCAATGCCTTGAGCACTGCGCTGAAGGAGGAGGTGAGGTTTGCGAACGGCGGTGTGAAGTCCTCGAACTTCGACGATTACGGCGTTCTCCGCATGAGCGAAGTGCCTGACATCGAGGTCCATATTGTGAAGGGTAATGATAATATGGGCGGCATTGGCGAACCCGGTGTGCCTCCTACTGCTCCTGCTGTTGGAAATGCGATCTTCAATGCCACTGGAGCACGCATCAGGAGGATTCCTTTCACCCTGGAAAGAGT
>Ga0187770_10001093_pt1 | contig 14093 bp, 15 predicted proteins | sample 0116_SJ02_MP02_2_FD_133154 | JGI IMG/M metagenome (GOLD analysis project Ga0187770, IMG submission 133154) | Tropical peat soil microbial communities from peatlands in Department of Meta, Colombia - 0116_SJ02_MP02_20_MG | ecosystem: Environmental > Terrestrial > Soil > Wetlands > Peat | place...
AGAAGAATTCAGCAAGGAGGACGAGAAGCTGGCGGTCACGCTGGCCGCCCAGGCGGCCGTGGCCATCGAGAACGCGAGCTTGTACGAGGAGGTCCAGCGCTCATACGAGGAGCTGAAGCGATCGCAGCGCCTGCTGGTGCGGCAGGAGAAGCTGGCCTCCCTCGGCCGCCTGGCCGCCGGACTGGCCCACGAGTTGAACAACCCGCTGTCCTCCGTGGCCGGCTTCGCCGAGGCCCTCCAGCGGCGCGCGGCGGAGGGGGAGACGGCGCGCCAGCCCGGCGCGAGCGATGTTAAGGAGTACCTGACCCTCATCCAGGAGGAGGTGGCGCGCGCGGCCACCATCGTCCGCCGGCTGCTGGATTTCGCCCGACAGCGCGAACCCACCTTCGACGTGGTGGACCTCGAGGGCGTCGTGACGAAGGCGGTGTCGTTCGTGCAGCGGCAGGCTCGCTTGGCGAATCAGCGGATCGTCGTGACCCCATTCCCCGAGGGGAGCCGCGTGTTCGCGGACGCGCAGATGCTGCAGCAGGTCTTCCTCAACCTTCTGACGAACGCACTGGATGCCGTCGAGGGCGGCGGCGAGGTGCGCATCAGCGCGCGCCAGCGGCGGGATGGCGCGAGCCGCGGGCCGGAAAAGGCTTGGCTGGACGTGATGGTGTCGGACACGGGGACGGGGATCTCGGCGGAAGACGTCTCGAGGCTCTTCGACCCCTTCTTCACCACCAAGGAGGTCGGGAAGGGGACGGGGCTGGGCCTCGCCATCTGCCAGAGCATCGTCGAGCAGCACCGCGGAACCATCGAGGTGCAGAGCGAAGGCATGGGGAAAGGAACGCTCGTCACCGTAAGCCTGCCGCTCGCGCAGTGAAGTCCATAGGTCACATGGTCGATCGGTCAATCTGGCGGAACGCTTCGACCCCAGTGGGCTTTTGCAGATTGAGGAATTGACCATTTGGCAAATTAACGCCCCCGGACCGCAAGAGGGAATGGCCGATATGGCGCAGGAACAGGAACGGACCGGATCCATCCGCGTGCTTGTGGTCGATGACGAGCGACCCACGCGCCTGCTCATGGAAAAGGAGCTTCCCCGGGCGGGCTGCGTGATCGGGACGGCGGAGAGCGGAGAGGAGGCGCTGGAGAAGGTGCAGGCCCAGGAATTCGACGTGATCCTCCTGGACCTGAAGATGCCGGGCATCGGCGGGATGGAGGCCCTGCGGCGGATCCGGGACTCGGGCTCCTCCGCCGAGGTGGTGGTCCTGACGGGCCATCCGGACGTGGCGACCGCCATCGAGGCGATGAAGCTGGGAGCCTACGACTACCTGACGAAGCCGTTCAAGCTGGCCGAGGTGGAGGTCGTCCTCCGCCGGGCGGCCGAGCGGCAGCGGCTGGCTCGGGAGAACACGGCCCTTCGCCGCATGGTGGCGCAGCAGTCGGCGCCCCCGCTCGTCCTCGGCCGGAGCCCGGGCATGCTCGCCGTCCTCCGCACGGTCGAGCGGATTGCGGGGAGCGAGGCCAACGTCCTCATCGAGGGCGAGAGCGGGACCGGCAAGGGACTCGTGGCACAGGCCATCCACCAGCAAAGCCCCCGGGCCCGCGGGCCCTTCCTGGCGATCAACTGCAGCGGCTTCCAGGACCAGCTCCTGGAGAGCGAGCTGTTCGGCCACGAGCGGGGGGCCTTCACCGGGGCGACCGGCCTGAAGCAGGGATTGTTCGAGGTGGCGGGCCAGGGCACGCTGTTCCTGGACGAGGTGGCCGAGATGAGCCCGGCCATGCAGGCCAAGCTCCTCCAGGTCCTCGACTCTCGCGAGTTCCGACGCGTGGGCGGGACGCGCGTGCACCGCGCGGACGTGCGGATCATCGCGGCGACCAACAAGGACCTTGCCCAGGAGGTGCAGGCGGCCCGCTTCCGCGAGGACCTCTACTACCGGCTGAATGTCGTGAGCCTTGCGATCCCGCCGCTCCGCGAGCGCAAGCAGGACATCCCGCTCCTGATCGAACACTTCCTGAAACAGTTCGGGACCGGCTACACGAGAAAGACCCTTTCGCCGGAAGCCCTCCAGCTCCTCACGGATTACGCCTGGCCCGGGAACGTGCGGGAGTTGGGCAATCTGGTCGAGCGGCTGGTCATCCTGACGCCCGGGGATCTCATCGGACCGGAGGACCTCCCGCCCGCCTTCCGGGCCTCGCAGGGTGCGCCGCTGCTCCCGCCTCGGGGGCCGGTGTCGCTGGCCGAGATGGAGCGCGCCCACGTCGCCCGAATCCTCGCCGAGACAGGGGGACGGAAGCTCCAGGCGGCCCGCCTGCTCGGGATCGACATCAAGACCCTGAATAAGAAGATCAAGGATTACCGCATCGAGCTGCCGCGGCCTCCGGCGTCATGAGGCGATCGGCCGCCTGCTGATCGCCCGCGCCACGCTCGGGGACGGCGTCGTCCCGCCGCTGGTCGACCCCAGTCTGGATCGCGTACACCAAGCTGATGATGGCCGGCATGTACGCGATGCTCTGGCTGTACGCCAGGTACCACTGGCCCTTCCTCGCCGCCGCCGCGGCGATCGCAGTGGTGGCGGTCCTGGGTTTGCTGACACACTTCCTCATCATCGGCCTCATCCTGGATGCGCCGCCGATCAATCAGCTCCTCGCCACCGGCGGGCTGCTGTTCTTCCTGCAGAGCTTCGCCACGCTCTTGTTCAGCATCGAGTTCCGGAACATCGGCGTCCGGCTGCCCACGCTGGAGGCTGCCGGCATGTTCATCAGCGTGGCCCGGCTGCTGGCCTTCGGCGTCTCGCTGATCGGCGTCGGCTGCCTGTATCCATTCCTGAAGCGGACCTACTGCGGCGTAGCGATCCGCGCCATCGCGCAGGACCGCCAGATCATCGGGCTCATGGGGATCGACCAGCGGCGCGTCTACGGCATCGCCTCGGCTATCGGCGGCGCGCTCGCCGGGCTGGCCGGCTGCCTCCTGGCTCTGGAGTACGACGTGCACCCGTTCATCGGCCTGTCGTTCGGGCCAATCCTCTTCATGATCTGCGTCCTCGGCGGGCTGGGCAACATGCTGGGCGGCCTGGCGGCGGCGTTCATCGTCTCCGAGATCATCGCGGTGGGCGGGGTCTACGTCTCCATCGACCTCTCATATGTGCTCGCGTTCGTGGTCTTCATCGGCCTCATGTTCTGGCGGCCCCGGGGGGTCTTCACGCGATGAGGCGCAATCTGGTCGTCTGGCTCGTGGCGATGGCGGGGTTGGCGGCGCTCCCCTTCCTCGGAATGCCCGTGTACCTGCTGCACATCGCCGTCCAGATCCTCCTCTGGGGAACAGTGTATACGGCATGGGCCCTCATGGGGCGCTTCGGCATGATGTCACTCGGCCACGGCGGCTTCCTCGGGATCGGCGCCTACGTGCCGGCGCTGCTCTGGAACTATTACGGCATCACGCCCTGGATCGGCATTCCGCTCGGGGTTGCCCTCGCGGTGCTGGTCGCGGTGGCGATCGGCTTCCCGTGCTTCCACTTGCGCGGGGTCGGCCACTATTTCGCCCTGGTGACGCTGCAGATGCTGTTCGCGGCGGTCGTCGGCGGCATGTACACCGCGCTCGGACCGACGATGGGCTCCGCGCTGACCATCATCCTCATGGAGTCTCTGCGCATCCTGTTCGGCACGCGGTTCATCGGCGCGGCGAACACCATCTACGGGATCCTGCTGATCGTCTTCACGATCTTCATGCCGGTCGGGATCTGGAGGACCGGGTATCATTCCATCCCTTCGGAGAAACTCCCACCCCCCGGAAAAACTCCCCCACTTGCACGTTGCGCTTTTTCCCTCCCGTGGGGCCCTGGCCTCTCCATGAATCAACATTGGCGAGGGGTTGGATTGATGGGATCACCCCTGGATATTCGAGGACGGGCTGGCACATAGCTTGCCACGTAAGCATGGGGCGATCAGAATGACGGCTTGACGGCCGCGCCACTTCCGAGAGGACACCGCAATCACCCATGCATATTCTGCTCTGTTCCGGTAACGCAATGATCGTTGACGCTGTCACCGTGGCCTTTGAGGCCCGCCGACCCTGGTTGACGATCTGCGAGTCCGGCCTGGAGGTCCTGGGGGCGGTCGAGGTCGTGGATGCCGACCTGCTCGTCTTGGATACGCAGACCCCCGGGCTCAACGCTCTGCTGATCATCTCGGCCATTCGGGAGCTCGCCCCCAGTCTCCCGATCCTGGCCGTGTCCGCGAAGGCCGAGGAGGACGCTCGTGCCTTCTCCCACAAGGGGGTATCGTTTGCGCGGGTCCTGTCAGGGTCCGGGGCGGATGCCCAGGGGCTGGCGGCCGCGCTGGCCCAGGTCGGCGAGATGAGTGGAATCGGTTTGTCCTCCGACGGGGGTTCCCGATGAAAGGCTCTGGGGATTGTTCCAAGGAGCGGCAATCCGGATCCGACTCGTGGAGCCGGGGGACGGAGGCGGAACCGCCCCGCGAGCCTCGCGGGCTTGCCCGAAGGGCGCTGGTAAGGCATGATAGACCGATGGCTCGATCGACTCCACGCAGACAGGGGCTACAAACATGGTGACAGAGCAGGCGGTGTTGGCGGCGCTGGCGACGATCCAGGACCCGGACCTCCGTCGCGATATCGTCTCCCTCGGCTTCATCAAGGGACTGCACGTTGACGACGGGAAGGTAGCCTTCACCATCGAACTCACGACGCCGGCCTGCCCGGTGCGACAGCAAATGGAGGAAGCCGCGCGGGCTGCCGTGGGGGCGCTCCCGGGGGTCCACGAGGTGAACGTCAGCATGACCTCGCGCGTGACCACCTCCCCCGACCGGCGATCGAGTTATCTGCCGGGGGTGCGCAATACCATCGCCGTGGCCAGCGGGAAGGGCGGCGTGGGCAAGTCCACGGTGGCCGCGAACCTGGCGGTCGCGCTGCAACAGGCCGGCGCCGCGGTCGGCCTCATGGATGCGGACGTCTACGGCCCGTGCATCCCCAGGTTGATGGGCGCGATGGGCGCCGTGCAGCAGGTGGAGGATGGCAAGGTACTGCCCCCCGTCCAGCACGGCGTGAAGATCATGTCCATGGGGTTCTTCCTGCCAGCGAACGAGGCGGTGATCTGGCGCGGCCCGATGCTGCACAAGATGATCCAGGAATTTCTGGGCCGGGTGGAGTGGGGTGAACTGGACTACCTGGTGATCGACCTGCCGCCGGGCACGGGCGATATCCAGCTCAGTCTGTGCCAGACGATTCCCCTCACCGGGGCGGTGATCGTCTCGACCCCCCAGGACGTGGCGCTGGAGGTGGCCTCCAAGGCCATCCTGATGTTCCGGAAGCTGAACGTTCCGATCCTAGGAATTGTCGAGAACATGAGTTATTATGCATGTTCCCACTGCGGCCAGCGGGATGATGTCTTCGGCCACGGGGGGGCCCGGGAGGCCAGCCACCGGGCCGGCATTCCGTTCCTGGGAGAGATCCCCCTGGCGGCCGCGATTCGCGCCAACAGCGATGCGGGCCGGCCGGTCGCCCTGGAATCCACCGACGCGATCAGCCGATCATTCCACGAGGTGGCGGGCCAGCTCGCCGCCCGAATCGCAGCGACCAACGCCGGCGCTGGCGCGCCGACGAATGAACCGGTGCTGGTGATCCAGTGATCCCTGCCGGGCGAGCGGCGGAGAACCCTCCCGAGGAGATAGGATGAGCACTTCGACCAGCGCGATTGAGGCCCTGGCCAACCAAGAATATAAGTACGGCTTCGTGACCGAGGTCGATGCCGACACAATTCCTCGCGGGTTGAACGAGGACGTCATCCGGATGATCTCGGCGAAGAAGAAGGAGCCCGAGTTCATGCTGGAGTGGCGGCTGCGGGCCTACCGGCACTGGGCCAAGCTGGAGACGGCCGAGGCGGAGCCCACGTGGGCGAACCTGACGTATCCCCCCATCGACTACCAGGACATCGTCTACTACTCGGCGCCGAAGCCGAAGAAAAAGCTGAACAGCCTGGACGAGGTGGACCCGGCGGTGCTGCGGACCTTCGAGAAGCTCGGCATCCCATTGGAAGAGCAGAAGGTCCTGACGGGGGTCGCCGTGGACGCGGTCTTCGACAGCGTGTCGGTGGCCACGACCTTCAAGGAGAAGCTGGCCGAGCTGGGGATCATCTTCTGCTCCTTCTCCGAGGCGGTGCAGAACCATCCCGACCTGGTCCAGAAGTACCTGGGCTCGGTGGTCCCCTACACCGACAACTTCTTCGCCGCGCTGAACTCCGCCGTCTTCAGCGACGGATCGTTCTGTTACGTCCCGAAAGGCGTGCGCTGCCCCATGGAGCTGTCCACGTACTTCCGCATCAACGCCGCCGACACCGGCCAGTTCGAGCGCACGCTGATCATCGCCGATGAGGCGGCGTACGTGAGCTACCTGGAGGGCTGCACGGCCCCCATGCGGGACAGCAACCAGCTGCACGCGGCCGTGGTCGAGCTGGTTGCCCACGATGACGCCACCATCAAGTACGCGACCATCCAGAACTGGTACCCCGGCGACAAGGAGGGGAAGGGCGGCATCTACAACTTCGTGACCAAGCGGGGCAAGTGCCTGGGCAAGAACTCCCACATCTCCTGGACGCAGGTCGAGACCGGCTCGGCCATCACCTGGAAGTATCCCGGCTGCATCCTCCAGGGCGACAACTCCGTGGGGGAGTTCTACTCGGTGGCCCTGACCAACAACTACCAGCAGGCCGACACCGGCACCAAGATGATCCACATCGGCAAGAACACCAAGAGCACCATCGTGTCCAAGGGCATCTCGGCGGGGCACGGGCAGAACACCTACCGCGGGATGGTCAAGATCCTGAAGGGCGCCAGGGGGGCGCGCAACTACACCCAGTGCGACTCGCTGCTCATCGGGGACAAGTGCGGGGCCCACACCTTCCCCTACATTGAGGTGCGGAACGCCACGGCCCAGATGGAGCACGAGGCCTCTACGTCCAAGATCGGCGAGGACCAGATCTTCTACTGCAACCAGCGGGGGATCTCCAAGGAAGACGCGGTGAGCCTGATCGTCAGCGGCTTCTGCAAGCAGGTCTTCCGCGAGCTCCCCATGGAGTTCGCCGTCGAGGCGCAGAAGCTCTTGAGCGTCAGCCTCGAGGGGAGCGTCGGCTAACATTCCGCAGGACTCATTCAGACGAGGACGGCTCATGCTCGAAATCAAGAATCTGCACGTCAAGGTCGGCAACCACGAGATCCTCAAGGGGGTGAACCTCACGGTCAAGGCCGGCGAGGTCCACTCCATCATGGGGCCCAACGGCTCGGGCAAGAGCACGCTGGCCCAGGTCCTGGCCGGTCGGGAGGCTTACGCTGTGACCGGCGGCGAGGTGCTCTACCAGGGGAGGAACCTGCTGGAGATGGCGCCGGAGGAGCGGGCCTGCGAGGGCGTCTTCCTGGCCTTCCAGTACCCGGTGGAGATCCCCGGCGTCGGCAACACCTACTTCCTCAAGGCGGCCCTGAACGCCGTCCGCAAGCACCGCGGCCTGGAAGAACTGGACGCCATGGACTTCCTGGCGCTGGCCCGGGAGAGGATGAAGCTCCTGGAGATGGATGACCGGCTCCTGAGCCGATCGGTGAACGAAGGCTTCTCGGGCGGGGAGAAGAAGCGGAACGAGATCTTCCAGATGGCGGTACTGGAGCCCAGGCTCGCCATCCTGGACGAGACCGACTCCGGCCTGGACATCGACGCCCTGCGGATCGTCGCCAACGGCGTCAACGCGCTGCGCAGTCCCGAGCGAGCCATCCTCGTTGTGACCCATTACCAGCGGCTTCTGAACTACATCATCCCCGACTACGTGCACGTGCTGGTGGACGGCCGGATCGTCAAGTCGGGGGGCAAGGAACTCGCCCTGGAACTCGAGGCCAAGGGCTACGCCTGGGTGGAAGGCGAGGCCCGGGCCGCCACCGCGGCCACCGCGTGAGGAGGGGGATGACGGTGACCGCCGTGATGCAGGAACAGGACAGCTACCTGGAGCGCTTCTCGCGCTTCGAGCCACACGTCGCAGGGCGCGACTGGGCCCCGTTCCAGCCGGTCCGCCGCGCCGCGTTCGCACGGTTCGCCGAACTCGGGTTCCCGACCACCCAGGACGAGGACTGGCGGTTCACCAACGTGGGGCCCATCGCCAAGACCGTTTTTGCTTTCTCCGCCGATGGCGGCGTGGAGCCAGCACGGCGGGACCTCACGCCGTTTACCTTCGCGGGGCTCGACTCCAGCCAACTGGTCTTCGTGAACGGCCGGTACTCGCCGGCATTGTCGTCGCTCCGCTCGCTCCCGGCCGGCGTGATGGTGAGCAGCCTGGCCGGCGCCCTCACGATGTATCCGGATCTTTTGGAGGCGCACCTCGCCCGGTACGCCGATTATCGGGGCGACGCCTTTACCGCCCTCAATACCGCGTTCATGGAAGACGGCGCGTTCGTCCATATCCGCCGGGGGACGGTGCTGCAGGAGCCGATCCACCTGCTGTACGTCTCCACGAGGATGGCCGCCCCGGTGATCACGCACCCCCGCAACCTGATCGTGGCGGGCGAGGACAGCCAGGCGACCATCGTGGAGGACTACATCTCACTCGGGGCTGAGGTCTATTTCTCCAACGGGGTCACGGAAGTCGTGGTGGGGCAGAGCGGGGTCTTGAGCCACTACCTGATCGAGCGGGAGAGCCCGCAGGCCTTCAACGTCTCCACCCTCCGCATCCAACAGGACCGGAGCAGCAGCGTGGCCTCCCACTCGGTCCTGGTGGGCGGCGCTCTGGTCAGGAACAACGTGCACCCGGTCCTGGCCGGCGAGGGCGGGGAGTGCCTGATCAACGGCCTGTTCATGGCCACCGGCCGGCAGCACATGGACAATTACATGCGGGTGGAGCATGCCAGCCCGCACTGCGACAGCCGGCAGTTCTACCACGGGATCCTGGATGGCTCCTCGCGGGGCGTGTTCCACGGCCGGATCATCGTCCACAAGGACGCGCAGAAGACGGACGCCAAGCAGACCAACCGGAACCTGCTGCTGTCGGAGGATGCCCAGATCGACACCAAGCCGCAACTTGAAATCTATGCGGATGACGTGAAATGCACCCACGGGGCGACCATCGGCCAGGTCAACGAGGAGGCGATCTTCTACCTGCGCTCCCGGGGCATCGCGAAGGAGGCGGCCCGCGCTATCCTGCTCTTCGCCTTCGCCGAGGAGAGCCTGCAGCGCATGAAGGTCGAGCCCATTCGCAAGCATCTGGAGGGTCTGGTGGAGCGCTGGCTGCCCCAGGGGGCGCTGTTGGAGGCCGTCCGATGAATAGTGCGCATCGCCGGGTCAGTGAGGAACCCTGCCAGGGCTGTCTGGTGGGCTTCGGGATCGAGAAGATCCGTCAGGACTTCCCCGTCCTGCAGCAGAAGGTCCACGGGAAGCCGCTGGTCTATTTCGACAACGCCGCCACCACCCAGAAACCACAGGTGGTCGTTGACACGATCGCCCACTACTACCTGACGGAGAACTCGAACGTCCACCGGGGCGTTCACTTCCTGAGCGACGCGGCCACCCAGGCCTACGAGACTGCGCGCAGCCGGGTTCGTCAGTTCCTCAATGCGGCCCACGATCGGGAGATCATCTTCACCCGCGGGACCACCGAGGGCATCAACCTCGTGGCCGCGAGCTACGGCCGGAGCCGCATCAAGGCGGGCGACGAAATCCTCATCTCTGCCATGGAGCACCACAGTAACATCGTCCCCTGGCAGATGCTGTGTGAGGAAAAGGGGGCCACCCTGCGGGTCATCCCCATCAATGATGCCGGGGAATTGCAGCTGGAGGAGTACGAGCGGCTTCTCAGCGACCGGACGAAGCTGGTCGCGATCACCTATGTCTCGAACGCGCTGGGCACCGTCAACCCGGTCAGGCGGATCGTTGCCATGGCGCATCGCCGCGGGATCCCGGTGCTGGTGGACGGTGCGCAGGCGACGCCGCACCTGCCCGTGGATGTCCAGGATCTCGACTGCGACTTCTACGCCTTCTCCGGTCACAAGGTATTCGGCCCCACCGGCATCGGCATCCTGTACGGCAAGACGGACCTCTTGGAGGCCATGCCCCCCTACCAGGGCGGCGGGGAGATGATCAGCGCGGTCACCTTCGAGAAGACCATCTACAACTCGCTGCCCCACAAGTTCGAGGCGGGGACGCCCCACATCGCCGGGGTCGTCGGCCTGGCGGCGGCCATCGAGTATGTGGAGCGGATCGGGCTGAACCAGATCGCGGCCTACGAGAACGAGCTGCTCGCCTACGGCAGCGACCTCTTGTCGGCCATCCCTGGGCTCACCATCATCGGCACGGCCAAGGAAAAGGCCGGCGTCCTGTCGTTCGTGCTCCGGGACATCCATGCGCACGACGTCGGCACCATCCTGGATCACGAGGGGATCGCGATCCGGGCGGGCCATCACTGCGCCATGCCGGTGATGAAGCGGTTCGGGGTCCCGGCCACCGCCCGGGCCTCGCTGGCGTTCTACAACACGCGGGAAGAGCTGGAGGCGCTGGCCAAGGGGATCCAGAAAGCCATCGAGGTGTTCGCCTGATGTCCGACCTGAACGAACTGTACCAGCAGGTCATTCTCGACCACTACAAGCGCCCGCGGAACTTTCAGAAGCTGCCGAACGCGAACTGCAGGGCGGAGGGACACAATCCGCTGTGCGGCGACGAGCTCACCGTGTATCTCCACCTGGACGGGGACGTGATCACGGACATCAGCTTCGAGGGGGCGGGGTGCGCCATCTCCAAGGCCTCGGCCTCCATGATGACCGCCGCCCTCAAGGGAAAGACCAAGGCCGAGGCGAAGCTCTTGTTCGACAAGTTCCACAAGATGGTCACCGGCGATCGCGAGAGCGCATCCGACCCGATCGGGCTGGGGAAGCTGCAGGTCTTTTGCGGCGTGTCGGAGTTCCCCGTGCGGGTCAAGTGTGCCAGCCTGGCCTGGCACACGCTGAATGCGGCGCTGGACGGGAAGGGCGAGACCGTCTCCACGGAATAGAGTCGAATCGTCAATTGATCGCCCCGTCGAGCGGTCAGAGCGCCTTGCCAATCGATGAATTGACTTCTCGACCGGTTAACTCAGCGGAAGGCACACGCACGATGCCCGTCAACGTCGAAGAGATCGAGAGCAAGGTCGTGGAGGCCCTCCGGACCTGTTTCGATCCGGAGATTCCAGTCAACATCTACGAGCTGGGGCTCGTCTACGATGTGAAGGTTGATCTCTCCGGCCAGGTCGACATCCGGATGACCCTGACCTCCCCCCTGTGTCCGGTCGCGGCATCGCTGCCGGTGGAGGTGGAAGACAAGCTGCGAGCCCTGCCCGGGGTCGCGGCCGCCAAAGTCGAGATCACCTGGGATCCCCCCTGGGACCCGAGCCGGATGTCCGAGGCGGCCAGGCTTCAGCTCGGCATGCTGTAAGCCTTGAGGTCCGCTACCTCGGAAGCCAGAGGACACCATGCCGACGTTTGTCAAAGTGGCCCAGGCCAGCGACCTTAGTCCCGGCCAGGGCAAGCGCGTAGATATCGCGGGTCGGAGCCTTGCCATCTTCAACCTGGACGGCCGCTACCACGCCATTGATGACGCCTGCAATCACCGGGGCGGGCCGCTGTCGGAAGGGCAAGTCCAAGAGGAGGCGGTGGTTTGTCCGTGGCACGGGGCCAAGTTCAGCATCAGTACGGGCGAACTGCTCGGCCCGCCCGGCCGGGGCTCTGTGCGATCGTATCCGACGCGCGTGAATGGTCAGGATGTCGAGGTCGAACTCTGAGCAGGCAATGAGCGACACAAGCGTCAAGGATATTCCGGACAGCGCCGGGAAGAAACGCCGGCCCATACTGATCGCCGTCGTCAATCCGTCCTGCACGGGGTGTGAGGTCTGCGTGGACTTCTGCCCGGTGGATTGCATCGAGGATGCTCCCCCTGTCGAATTCCCCGGGGCGAACATCCCGCCGATCCAGATCCAGGTGGAGGAATGCATCGGCTGCCAGGTCTGCGCCAAGGTGTGTGAGGAGCTCAGCCTGAACGCCATCGAGATGGTTCCCGTCGACGAGTTCAAGGGCCGGTTCGGGATCCGCGTCAACGACCGCCTCGTGGGGGAAAAAGCCACAACGGCCATGAGGTGATCGCTGCCATTGCGATTTCCTCCTCCTGATAGCCGAAGACGATCCTTATCAATCTGCCGCGCCACCCTTCATGTCTTGCCTGCAATCCAGTCGCTCGCTTGAACCCCTGGCCCTCATTGTTTTCTGAAAGCTCGCCGCCCCTGGAACATCCGCTCCCGGTAGGGGAACTGCGGTTCGGGACCGGTCCGCTCAGACCGGGAGGAGCGGGCGTGCAGCTCAGCCCAAAGAAGAGGGAGCGGCCGCAATTGAGAAGGGGCTCAGGCCGGGGGATGGGGCGAGGAATCTGGCGGCGAGGGAGCCACGAAAGGATGGCCGGCGCGCAAGGCCTCAAGTTCCCGCGCCTGCGCGCGAAGCCGACGGCGATTCTTGATCCATCCGGGGAGGCCCGCCAGCGAGGCCATGGCCGCTCCGGCCGCTGCGGCCACGAGAATCACGACCACCAAGGACGTCTCAACCGACCAGAGTCCGAATCGAAGCGTCACGGGCCCGGCATTCTGGACGGCAAACAGCGCCACCAGGACCGCCAGGATGAAGGAAACTATCAGTGCCGCCTGTCCCATGAGATGCTCCTCTGCGAGAGACTCTTCGCCGCTAGGCTACCACAGGCCTCAGACACGAGGCAAGCTTGACAAGTGTCCAGGGAAGACGCCTGCCCTGCGCCCCGTCTCCCTGGCTCCATTGGGTCCAGGAGGACACGCGGTTCTTTCAGGCGAGCGCCTCGGGAGTGGAAAGCAGACCTCGAGCCACAGGGCCGGGCAGAGCCTACACCTGCTTGAAGTGTCGGGTCGGTGTTCGGGCGGCCGAGCGGATGGAGGCGGGGACAGTCAGGGGGATCCGGTCGGCGAGGTGCCCATCCGCCTGCCTGGCGGTTTTCCTTGCCGTGAACGGAGAAACAGGTTTATGGTAAGTCAAGAGGCCACGGGGTTGGAGGTGCCAGATGGGGTCCCAAAAGGGATGGCTGCGGCGCGTCTGCACGGAGATCGTCCACTGCCTTCGGCAGCACGACCTGATGATGATGGCGGCGGCCATCGCCTTCTACTGGCTGCTGGCCCTCATCCCGCTCCTGCTCCTGGGGACATCGGCCATCGGGTACCTGTTGGGGTCATCCGACCGCGCAGTGGATGAGGTAATGAGTGCGGCTCGTCGGGTGATCCCTAGGGCGACCGGCGGGGATGTGGAGGACTTCCTCCGCCACCTCATCCAGAGCCGCCACATCACGGGCATCCTGGGGGTTGGATTTCTGCTCTGGGTCGCCATGGGGGTCTTTGAAATGATTGCCACGTCGCTCACGGCGCTGACCGGTGGCAAGGAGACTCGCTCGTATCTGCACCGGAAGCTGGTTGCCCTGGTCATGATGTGTACCGTCGGCTTTCTCTTCATGGCCACCTTAGTGGCGGGATGGCTGCTGGCAGCATGGCCCAATATCGAAGACCTCCTGGGGCTTCAGGTCGCGCTGCCGGCCTTCCTGACTAATCCCAGGTTCCCCCACTACTTCACTTCTGCCCTCATGGGGGTTCTCCTGACCATTGTGTACCGCATCGCCCCGGTGGAAGGTATCCGTTGGCCAGCGGCCGTGGTTGGAGCGACTGTCGGCGCGTTGCTCTGGCATCAGGCCAAGGTGGCTTTCAACTGGTACGTGACCCACTATGCTCGCTACAGTATCCTCTACGGGATCTTGGGAGGATCCATCGGCCTGGTCCTCTGGATCTTTTACACGGCCATCATCCTGCTGTTCGGCGGGTTGCTCGCCGACGTTCTGGACCGGGGGGGCCGCCCCCAGAGATCCCGCACCTGACCCCCTGCTCTTCACGATAGATCGGTGCCAGGTCATCGGATCGCCCGCAAGGCAGCCCCTGGTCGTAAGGCGGACAGGGTTCGAAGTCTGCCGAGGGTTGCGGTGAAGCCTGGCACGTGTTAGCCTCTTCCTGCCGTGGAACTCATCAGCACTCACATCAATGCCG
>Ga0187770_10001094_pt1 | contig 14092 bp, 17 predicted proteins | sample 0116_SJ02_MP02_2_FD_133154 | JGI IMG/M metagenome (GOLD analysis project Ga0187770, IMG submission 133154) | Tropical peat soil microbial communities from peatlands in Department of Meta, Colombia - 0116_SJ02_MP02_20_MG | ecosystem: Environmental > Terrestrial > Soil > Wetlands > Peat | place...
ACAAAAGTTTGAATAAATCGACGAACTACAGCCGTTGATAAAGTTACGCAATCGGCATCTTTATTATTATCAGTTCAGCAATCGGTTAATTCCGTATATCTGGTAAGGGGTGCAGTGTCGCGCGCCGGCTTCTTTTGAGTCGTTATGAGCTGTATGCCCACCCGAACCACCATAATTCTGCCTTTATAGTGGCAAAATGCCACTATAAGTCTACTGATTTATTGTGAACAATAAACGATCGTTTTTCGGTGGTTGCCTAATTGTGAAAGAATTGGACAAAAGGAGAGAGGCTCGAGTTACTTCCGTCCCACTTTTGTCTTGCGATTATTATAGTTGCGGTACACGACGTCAACGGTGATAATATAACGGTGCTGGAAGACCTCGTGGAAATTGATTCCCTCATCCTCGACCTCGAAGATCGTGATTACGTGCTTTCCGTTAATGCCTATGAAACGTTAAAGAGGAAGTGCTCGCAAGACTGGGAGGCATTTAAATATTTACAGGACCGGATGCACGATGTGAGGATCTCTGAGCAGGCGCGGAATAAGATATATGAAATTATTATGCTCATAAGGATGCGGGCCGAGGTGAATCAGATGCTCGGTATTGGAGATTGAGAGGCAACGGGATCGTTTGGGTATAAAAAGGTATCTAAGCCGACTTTTTGTCCCCTCGTATCGGGGTTCTCAATGCAACGGAGCACATAATTAATCACCGTTCTGTTATGATTTAACCCGAAATGGCTAAGACCTGTAAAAGATTGAAAGTCAGCGCTGTCGATCCAACTCTGCACATTCGCTACCAACCCATCGCCGCGGAGGGTGCGATAGTAGCATCCATGACCATGGCAACCGGGCGGCCTCGCCCATGTTGTACCATGAACGGATGGTAAACTGTAATACTTATCTATCCCAGGTAAACCAAACATATCATATCCAAACCCCTTAACATTGTTAGTGTTGTTTCCAACGATGACCCTATAAGTGACGCCAGGGGCGAGGCTTTGGGCTTCTAATCTTCTGACAGTGTCACTATCCGTCCTCTGCTGTTCAACTGCTTTTTTGCCAATGAAGGGATTGAAAATAGACAATAGTATGTCAGGGGGTAGATCCGCAACGGCAACGCCGTGGTTTGTGGGAGCTATCCCGATCCACTGCGTGACATTTTCGGCTCCTCCCTCGCGTTCCATATACCAGCGGGTTACGAGGGCGCCCATCGAGTGGCACACGATGGTGAACTTGCAATCATCATACTGATACTGATCATGGAAGAACGCTTTTCTTTCTTGGATGAACTTCTGCAAGTCGTTAGCAGCAACCCGAGGGTCATCTTTGCTATCATAGTTGAGTACGAAATAGTGAGTCCCTCTGACAAAGCCGGCATCGTCTAACGCCTGCGTCATGTTAGTCCATGGATATAAAATGTCAGTGCTGGATCCGATCCAGCCATGGACGAAGATAACGGGATATGTTACGACCACTTTTAAAGGATACGTGTCGCACCCGTGACAGCTTATCTTATAGACGTAGGTTCCCGGTTTAGTCTCCTTTAACCCATGAAATGCGACATAGCCATCCATACCGGTGGTATTGTACTGAATTGGTTTCCACTGAGAAGTGGCAGGATCCAATCTGGACAGCACTGCAAGCTTATTTGAAAAGTATGTGGTATTGCCGTTCCAGAATCTAACCCATTGAACGTACGGGCAGTTGACAAGCTCAGGCTCAGAGGTATTACGCAGAGTATATTGAAATTTCGTACCGCTCTGCTCTTGTATGCCGTTTCTGCCTGCATGTGGAGCACTTGTAATCATATTACTGGTTGATTCTGACGGTGCAACGACAGCGCCCTTTGCATACCCAGCATTAGCGACACAACGCAGTGCGCCTGCTACAGTACCCATAATTCCGAAAGCCGTTGCCACCATGAGCGCTGTTAGGAATACCGCGAGTGCTCGCTTATGCCTGGCTAAATTACTACTGTCATGCCTCAAAATCTGTAAACGCCCACGAACCTTTCTGAGAGGTTCTCGTTTGTTGCTTGACGTTTGGCATCCGTTTTCCAGCTTCATGCCGCACTCACGCTCTTCTGCGTTTAAGGATTTTTCATTGAAGAACTGTGAAGCGAGTGTGAATATAAGGCTGTGTGACAACAGTCTCGTGCCACAGCCGCAAGCAGCGTGATGTAGGGAATGTTTATCCATCACTCTTGAAACGGCCGTCCATGAGTCCCGCGCACTCGGTATGGATGACATGGTGTCGATCACACCGATCGAGAAGTCCATGTCCCAAAATCTATCTTATGAGACACAACAGGGCACAAATTTCGTAAAAGAATTATTTACGGAATGAATAAGCCCAATTACGCAGCTATATAATGCGAAGAGCAAGTGTAGAGCTATGACAATAGCGAAAACGGATATGAATTGCCATGCGACATATTAGACAGAAGGGTCAAACTGTACCTGAATGTCACGGTGAGCTAGTCGATTCTGGATTCAAAATGAAGGTGAGAGGAGTTCAGCGCTTACACAGACGCGCCGGATGTATTATAAAGATTCTTGCCACCATCGACGGAGAGGTCGATCCAGAACGAGTACGGCAAGCGCTGCCAACACTGAAAAAACGTCACAGACTCCTCGGCTCTAGGATGATACTCGATCAAGAGGGTCAGGCGTGGCTCGTGACAGAACGGGTCCCTGACTTCGAGCTGCAGGTGTATGAAAAGCGGGGTGACACGGACTGGCTTGAGAGGATTTCTGAACAGGATCTAGTGCCATTCAGAATGAGTGTTGGACCGTTGGTGAGGTTCATACTTTTGATATCAGAGAGCTCTTCTGATCTCGTGCTGTATATGCACCACGTAATGAGCGACGGGTTGAGCGGGCTGTACGTTATGGAAGACTTGCTCACCGTTATTGGTGAACCGAAAAAGGAGCTCCCTCAGCTTCCTCCTCCTGTCGACGTAGTAAAGAACGTCCCGGCGAATGTAGGACGTCAAGCTCCGTGGATAACGAGATTCGTTATCGGCAGAATCAACGCTCGTTGGAGGAGGAGCAAAATCACCTTCAGCGACGATGACTTTGTGAAGGTTCAGGAAAAAAGATACGAGGAGAGAGATCGTATTATCTTGCTCTCCCTCACCGCTGAGGAGACATCCGCCCTTGCAGAAAAATGCCATACGCGAGGAGTGACGGTGAACAGCGTCTTCCTGACGGCGTTGCTGGCGGCGAAGTATGCCGTGCCTGCACTCGCTAGGATGATTCCGGATGCACTAAACTTCACGGTGAACCTACGGGATAAGTTGACCGAAGATCCGGGACGGAGTTGTGGGTTCTATGTTGAGATGATTCCCATTCAGGCTCGATTTAATCCCAAGAAAGATTTCGAGCGCAACCTCCTCACAATTCACTCTGAAGCCACGAGAAAGATACGCGAGGATCAAGAACTCTTTAGTCATTTTATCAGTGTGGAACGGATCGACCCGGGTCTACTCGATGCTCTTGATTTCGAAAGCTATGGCCTGCTCGAGAACCCAGCGGCAGAGAAGTTTCGGAGAGAGATGTCCAAAGTGTGGGGTGGCATAGAGTTGACCAATCTTGGCAGACAGGATGCTCTGGAACAGTTCGGAGACTTGATAGTCAGAAAGGTCATTTTCTTGGCATCTACTTCCGGACAATTTAAGATGATGACCGTATCAGTCTTGACCGCGTGCGGATGCCTCCATGCAGCATTCCTATACAGAGAGTCAGTTTTCCCGACAATGATTATGAAGGAGTACGTCAATGCGGTCGAACGTTCTCTAAGAGATTTCATGGCGGTCGATTCACGCAAAAAAGAGGGGACAGGGGCTTAAAAATAACATAAGATGTTTCCTGGAAAGAATAGCGTGGCATTGCAGTGGCGTTGAAAGGAGACTAAGCGTCACACTCTTCGTCCCTCCGCCGCACGCAGTGTGCTATAGGGAATGTTTTAGTCCATCACCCGTGAAATCGAAACTGCCGACCACGATAAAGTGTCGCCCAGTACTCGTCAACCTTTCGCCAGTTGATCTCGCGGAAGGGCCGGCCTGTGAGTCCCTCATCATTTCGTGCTTTTACGACTCTTTTATTAAATGAATGGCATCTCAAAAGATTTACCAATGCAAACATCTATGAAATTTGTGTAACTCGATAATAAACGTGGAATCATGCTCGGCATGCTAAAAAATGCGCAAAGTTTATATACAAAAATCTATTCGTGTTAAAATTGCTCAAAATATGTAAAAAATTAGGTAGTTGTAATACAGTATTTATCTAATTTTTCGGGAACGACAACAGAACGGCATGGTATAGAAAAGCTCTTCGAAGATCTGAATCGAAAAATGAACGCAGTCGTAACCGCTTTGCGTCTTTCTGAATAACCGAATTACTCCCTATTTATTCCCGTTTCTGTGTCGGTTTAGACGGCAGATTGAAACCAGACGAACTCCATGGGTGGCTCTCGTCAATTTCAAAGGAATAGGCAGTGGCTCGTGCGCCCATTTATTCGGATACCTCTCTCGTCGTCCTCTAGTTGAGCTACTTCCACTCGCTGAACAGGTGGATCATGGCGGGATTGAAGGCCGGGATATCGGCGGGCTGCCGGCTGGTCACCCAGTTGCCGTCCTCGACTACCTCCCGGTCCACCCAGTTGCCGCCTGCGTTGCGGATGTCGTCCTGGAGGGTGTAGTAGCTGGTCAGCGTCCGCCCGCGCACCAAGCCGACCGACACCAGCTCCCATGGGGCATGGCAGATGACCGACATGGGCTTGCCCGCCTCCTGCACCGCCCGCAGGAATGCCTGAACCTCCGGGATCATGCGCATCCGGTCGGCGTTCACAGTGCCGCCGGGCAGATGGACAGCGTCGAACTCCTCGGCGCTGGCGCCCTGGATCGTGCGATCGACCTTGACCTTGATGGTCTTTTCGATGCTGTTGCGTATGGCCTGGATTTCGCCAAGCTTGGGCGAGAGGATTGTCACCTGAGCCCCTGCCTCCCGCAGTGCCTTCACCGGCTCGGTCAGCTCGACCTCCTCGAAACCGTCGGTGGCGAGCACAGCAACTCGGAAACCATTCAGTTCGGACATATTGCTTCTCCTTCCTGTGATCTCAATACTTGAAAACGGTCAATGTTCAAAATCATAGGTGGGTCATCCACTCCCATAAGCTCATCCATCGTGATGCCCTCAACCATAGTCTATGCGCCCTCCAATGAGAGCGACCCGGCGACATCTCTAAATTCGGAGTCTTCGTATTCTGGAGCCAAGAGAATGAGCTCGCGTTTTCCCTCTAACCTCTTGACAATTGACACAATATGAGATATTGAGCCATCAATAAAATTATTACACAGTTTTATCAGTGCAGCTGTTTATATACTCAGTCAGTAGCGTTCAACTCCTCTCTCCCTGTCTACGCGCCTTTGCCGCGCACAGCGTGTTGTAGGGAATGTCCATCACTCTCCAACGGCAGACCGATAACCCCCGCTCGATATTCGTCAACCTTTCGCCAGTTGATCTCCCGAAATGGCCAGCCGATGTACTTCCTTTCATATCGTGCTTTTATGACTACGTTCACCCTCCTACCTCATACAAATGATTGAAGTTCGTGAAAGTAACGTCACCTCTGTTCTTCAAATAGTCTATATAATCACTCAACAGCTTTAGTTTGAAGGCATTTATCGTTCCAGCAGGGCCACTAAATGACCAATAGTGGTAGAAAACAACGATCGGGTCATCGGTATGCGCATTGCTGAGCAATTCGTCCGTCGTATCCTTTAGCGATTGTAACGTCGCTCCGTCGTCGAGGACAATTGAAACCGCATCGATCCGCATTCCGTCTCGGTAGCCGTGGACAATGCCAAAGTCGCCCGCAGCGGTGCTGTACTCAGTGAATCCAAGCGCCTTAGTGGCGAGAATCGTGTTATCATCACTGCGGTCGAAGGGCGGGAGGAACGTGGTCGGCGTCACGTTAAAAGCGCTTTGAATGTCGTCCTGCCCGCTCTTGATGAGCGCATCCTGCTTAGCATAAGGCAATCCGTAGAATTCGCTTTTGTATGCAGTTCCTGTCGTATCTTTATGGGTATACCCATGTTGCGCGAACTCAAAAAGTTTGTTCGTTGAAATTGACTTCATGTAGTTGAGAAACCCAGCATCACTAAGAAGCTCGTTACCAGATTCCCCGGGGACGGGATGGGGGATAATGCCAAGCGTGACCGGGACGTTCTTGTCCATGTGTATCTGGTTGACCTTCTTCAGGGTAGCCAGCTTGTACCACGGCTCGACGTCATCATCCCTGAAGATGACGTACTTTTTTAGATTGTCACTATTCTTACCTACTGCGGCGTATTTGTCCCAGCTTGGATAGAGCCAGCCGTGAGAGGTTCCGTTGTAGTAGAGCTGGGCGTTGTACAGCGCCCATTGAGCTTCTGATGGGAGAACTGCGCCTGAGTAGACCGTCACCGAGGTATTGGAGGGCACGTTTACCCAGCCATACCCCGCCCCCTGAGGTACCACTTGTACGCCCGTCGCGTTCACTTCATATGAGGCCACAACGATGCTGTCGCTGTCGTTGGTAGTGGCGTAATATGACAGTGGGGAAGACTGTGCAGAAAAGGATGCAACCGGGGCAACCCAGACGTCAGTGTCAGCACCGTTATTAGTCACATTCCATTGTAGAAATGCTGGATGATCGGGTACACGTCGCACGTCGCTCAACTGTACATCCTTCATCCCTACACCGTTTTTGGAAATGGTTGGCACAGGAATCTCTGGTAACAGTTTTACGTTTATTCCGGAACCTAATGCATAAATGAATAAGACTGCTGCAACAGAAATTATGAGTAATGTCTGATTATGACTTATGATGTTGCCCCCGTAGGGTTATCCACATGTCATGTCGTGTTCGGGTGTGACATTTATTGGATTAGTACGTATATCAAAGTTTTCTGCTTATTGCCGGCCCCTCTCCAATCGTAACGAGTATCCAACGTCCCATCTGCCTTCTTTGAGCTTGTACTTTTAATCCCGCCCGGGAAAACACCTCTCGTACTCGAGCTGGATTGTTCGATTGAAAATGATGGATGACCTTAGCCAAGCCCATGGGCGGCCAGATGTCAGCCAGGAAGAGGTGCCCCTTCGGACGTAAAACGCGCGCCATCTCGCATACGCCCTCCACGTGGTTGACCCAGTGATGATACGACATAGTGCTAAAAGCGAGGTCTGCTGAGGCATCCGGCAGAGGTAGTGATTCCGCCATGCTTACATGGAAGGTAGCACCAGGCATCAGGGAGCGAGCCTTCTCCACCATACCATCCGCAGGATCCACGCCTATCAGCTGTGCACAAGGCCAACGTTCTCTCGCTTTGCGCAGCAGCCGCCCGGTTCCGCAACCGACATCCACAATATTTTTAGGATTTGCGTGATTTTCAACAAGGTCTAGCACAGCGTTATGCACTCGGTCAAAGAAAATCCCCTGTTCCCATGAATCCTCATACGTCATCGACCTTCGGTTGAATTCCTGGACGTCTTTGTTCTCTTGTTTTGCGACCATAGTCGATTCCCCACGAATAGTTGGCTGTCTATGATTTTTTACTTTATCGTGTCGCATACGTAGTAATTTTATATGATATGTTTTTTTCCTCTCTTCGTGAGTTGATTTTGCCGCACGCAGCGTGTTGTGGGAGATGTCCATTCTATCACCCTTGAAATGGCAGACCACGATAATCTATCACTCGGCATATGTGAGTTCCAAGAATTGGTTATAATCGCTTAAATACTGTTATCACGAACTCATTATCGCATGCCGTACGATCGAGGCGATCCTCGTGTCTGATCAACCTCTTTTCGCCCCCCCTCGTCTGCTCTCTTCTCCCCAGCAGGAGCGCCACGCATCCTGGCTTGAGCTGTTTTACGACCTGGTCCTCGTGGTGGCGATCAATCAAGTGTCCCTTGCGTTAACAGGCGATCTGTCGAGCACCACCATTCTTGTATTCCTCGGTCTCTTTCTTCTGGTGACGTGGATATGGACCGGTCACACCGTCTATACGACGCGCTTTGAAACTGATGACCTCGTGTACCGCCTGCTCACGTTCTTTCAGATGTTTGTTGTCATCTACATCGCCGTTGAAGTTCCTCAGGCAATCCTCGGCCATACACAAGGGTTCGCCGTCACCTATCTCACCGCCCGGATCGTCCTTCTCGTGCTCCTTGTGCGAGCACTGTACTACGTCATCGAAGTGCGACCCCTTATGCGCATCTACCTCATCGGGTTCGGCAGCGGCGCTGCGATTTGGGCGGTATCTTTACTCACGTCTCCTCCGCTGCAGTTCGTCCTGTGGGGCTGTAGCCTTGCAATCGAGATGGTGGCGCCGTGGGTGGTGTGGTTACGGTCGCCCCCCTCGTCTGAGCTCGGTCCCTTGCACATTCCAGAGCGGTATGGAACGTTCACCATCATAGTGCTCGGCCAGTCGATAGTGAGCATCGTGAGTGGACTCCTCCGCGAGCACATGCACCCCGAAACAGTGACAGTTGCCGCACTCGGCTTTCTTATTGTGGTCTGCATATGGGGAATCTACTTCAGGCACCTGGAGCGTGCCATCGGTCACATCAAGCTTCGTTCGGGGCAGCCCTACATCTACAGCCACGTCCCGCTTCTAATTGGCATCGTCGTCATGGGCGTCAGCATCGGACGCGTCATTACCGAAAGCCAGCAGATACACTTGTCCCTAGGCACATTCGCACTGCTTTGGGGTGGATTTGGGTCATGGCTGTTAGCGGTGCTCATGTTGCACGTAACGTATGAATCTGTTGAACTCCGCACGGTTACCGGTCACTACGCTGTCATTTTTGCCGGAGTGTCCATCATGTCTTTTTTAGGTTCGTTTTTAACTCCAGTAACTGCCTTATGTGCTCTGTTGGTGTTCATCCTTGCACAGACCTTGCTAGAAACGCGGGCACACGCTGCTCATAAAGTTAGAAAGAAGTAGTGAAGATCTCTTGCTCTTGAAGTGTCGCTCACATTACCTCAGAATTCCGTCTTGTTATATCCCTCTCGAAAATCTTCGCCTTTGAACTGCATAGTACTTGCATCACATTCAGGTTAGTCACCATGACCCAGCAACTGTTGCATACGCCGCAGGTCAAGGTCGGGACCCCCCACTATCCATCCAAACAAATGTACTTGACATAATCTCCGTTAAAAATAATCATGCCACTATGTCCGACGATGTCGCAAGACTCCTGGTTATGCGCTGTAACTCTATCAAGCCCATCAAAAATTAATGTCCCATCCTCAAGCCAGTCTGTCAACTTGCCCTTATATTCTTGCTCAGTTACATCGAAAACTGTAATAAATTTCCCCAACAAATCTTTTGAATATCGTTCATGTAATAATTTCATATCCATTCCCATCGCGTCCCATTGTTTCTTTGTGTTTCTGTATAAACTAGCAGATAATACCATAAAGTTTGTCTATAATGCCGTGGTGAGAACCCGCCGTTGCTTTCCTGTCAGATCGCTGAGCGGTGAGTGGGCGGGAATCGCACAGTCGTAAATGAGATGTGGAAGGTTATCAGGTCAAGGGCCAGGGATCATATGTGACTGAAGGATCGGACTACGAAACGATGAAGCAGGCAATAAAGTCAAAGAATCCAAACTTGCCAGCAAAAGTTGTATCAAAACGAAAGTTACGGATGTATATGATGTGGCCCCGGACCGAATGCAGGGAAGAAGATTGCTTAAGAAAGTCCTTCGCTTACGCCGCTAAATTAAAAAGCGGTGAAAACTAAAGAAGACATCAAAGGAGGATTCCATGACGCAAGACAACAAACCAAAAACTGGCGCAGAAGCAGCGATGTGGCTGGCAGAGACCATCCGGGAGTTCTGCCTGACCTCTCTCGAGAACAGCATGCATAACGGGAAAGATGAACGGGCTCTTGATGAGCCGCTGGTCGGTTTTTCGAACGGTAATGATCCGCTCTATGAATTCTTGAAAAACGATATCGGCACGCCTTTTATGATGCCGGTTGAAATTTTTGAGAGATCGTTTCCGGGGAGGAAGGTGCGTGCAGAGGAACTGACGGTTATAAGCTGGATCCTCCCCAAGACAAGGCTAACCAAGAACGATAACCGGAAGGAGACCACCCTGCCTTCGGAACGGTGGGCACGGGCAAAACACTATGGCGGCGCATTCCTGAAACAGCTGATGGCACATGTGACGGGAACGCTCGACAAAGCAGGAGTCCTTTCTATTGCTCCTTCACTTGCTCCGTTCTGGACTGTCGGTGTCTCCGAACGCTATGGCCTTGCATCAAACTGATCCGAGCGCCACGCGGCGTACGTCTCGGGGCTCGGGACATTCGGGCTCTGCGACGGCCTGATCACGCCGGTCGGGAAGGCGATGATATGTGGTTCGGTGATTGCACGGATCGCGATCCCCCCGACACCTCGGCCCTACAACGATCATCATGCGTGGTGCCTATACTATGCAAGCGGCACCTGCGGGCTCTGCATCGAGCGCTGCCCGGCGGCGGCGCTCTCGGAAAAAGGGCATGACAAGGTGCGCTGCATGGAGTACTGCTTCGGGGTCGCACAGTCATATGTCAGGGACCGGTTTGGCATCGACGACTACGGGTGCGGGCTCTGCCAGACTGGTGTCCCGTGCGAATCAAAAAATCCCGTAAGACCAAAGGGCGGCGGGGTCCCGGCATAACCTCCCGCCCTGCCACGCGCAGAGAACCGCTAGTATGCTTTCGAACTACACTACTCTCCTGCATCCGCCCTTTTTCTCCGTTTGCAGTTTTTGTGAAAATGCTTAAATAGTCGAGTATCTTAATATATATCTAAAGTAATAAAGATAGACGAATATTCTTTTCGGATGGAATAACTGACTAACTATGGACGAACGTTTACTCAGATTGTATGAAAACGCAGAGACACTGTCTGACATTTTTGAAGCAGTAAAAGCAACTGTCGAAAAAGTGACAGGCATGAGCAGAGCTGGGATGATGCTCGGGCTAGCGAACCTCGGTAACCAGCCAAACGGCTTCATCGGGGCCTTCTATCCAGTCGGCTCAAACATAATTGTGATGAACGAAGTGCCGCTCGAGCGCATCAAAGAGACCGACCCCTCCTTGTGGAAGCCGTACGTATTTCACGTGCAGCTCCACGAGTATTTACACACATTAGGTTACCTTAGCGAACAGGCGGTGCGGTCGCGTGTCTATGCGATTAGTAAGAGAGTCTTCGGCGACGAGCACCCTACGACCCTTATCGCCCAAAACACTGAGCGATTTATCCCGCACCTCGCATACCCACACGCCTCGTGGCAGCCAAAAGATCTCAGAATAAAGCTCGTCGAGGATTTTGACCGATCAAGCGCCAGTTATTTTGCATAGGCGGTAGTCTCGGATAAACTTGCAATGCTTAAAATTTTTCATTTAAGAGTTTGAAGTCATGCCACGAAGTTTTACTACGGTAATCCTACAACCTCGCTCCCGAAAATGAGAGAAAATGCAGGCATCGAATGTTAAACAACGTGAGCAACTCGGAGGAGTATGGCGTGAAAACACGTTCGGACGCTTGCATAGATCGTGCTGAACTCTCTTACACTTGCAATTCTTCTCCCGCTCTACGCGCCTTCGCCGCACGCAGCGTGTTATAAGGGATGCTCTGTGCGCCAGTATACCCGCGTTCCGGCGTCAAGTCTTCGAGCCCAAACGACCTGAAAGAGACGAGCCGAAAAGTCAAGGATGCCGGCGGCCGCTGGCTGGAGCTGATCCTCGACCAGAGAGACCTGCCGGCTCTGCGGGCGGCAGCGGCCCGGGGAGAGAATGAGTTCGGCGGCATCGACATCCTGTTCGCCAACGCCGGCGTCCAAGGCTTTTACTCGCTGCTCGAGATGGAAGACGAGGACTGGCACATGACCATCGATGTCAACCTCTCAGGAACGGCGAACGCCATCCGCGCATTCGCGCCCCACCTGGTGAAGCGCGGGAGCGGATGCATTATCGTGACCTCATCGAGCCAGGGGCGGCACGGCATGCTGAACGGCTCCTCCTATTCGGCCTCCAAATGGGGGATCATCGGCCTGATGAAGTCGGTGGCTCGGAGCTGGCAAAATATGGTATCACGGTGAATGCCATTATTCCCGGGCTGATCGACACGCCGCTGACACGCCATGAAGAGCGTTATGCCCAGGTGATCCAAGCGGCCGGCAGGACGCAGACAGGGTCACTAGCCGAGGACGAAGAAATGGCGAAGGAGATACTCATTAAGAGTACGCCGCTCGGCTTGCCCTGGATAGAGCCAGAAGATGTAGCCGCCGTGGTGGTCTTCATGGCCTCGGATGCGGCGCGCATGACATCGGGGGCGGCATACGATGTCACGGGAGGGGTCAGCGCCAGTAATGCCACATGATCATGGGGCAGCTCAATTGATGATGTCTTTCTGAGGATTGTTCATAGTGATGCAGGCAGAACTGTTACGGCATAAGTATTCGATGTTCCGGCATACATCATGTCACCAGGGTATATGACCCTTCCATAGACAGTCAGTGGAACCTGATATCCGAGTGAGTGTGGGTCAGGAATAGTTCCTGTGTAACTGACACAGCCGTTATCATCAGTTCTCATTCTAGCGACCGTCGTCCAACTGTTCCCATCGAAAGAAACCTGTAGCATGATAGTCGCGCCAGGAATTCCCTTACCATTATTCACGTTAATCAACATTCCGCTCGCGGTAACTGTATCACCTACGTGTACCGTAGTAATGTTCGCATTAACAACTATAGCGGTGGGAACCGTTCCAGCCCTGTAGATTGAGCTATCCTTATTTCCTCCAGTAGTCTCTCTGTCAGCCATAAGGCAGGCGAGGGACGCATGCTTTTCGATGCCATTTTCCGCTCTTATCTGACTTTTTTGCTGTGAACTGACTGCGGTGGCATCAGTCACGCCAGCTTGCAATACCGAAGTTAGCATAAGGATACCGATAAGTGAAATGAGCAGTCGTCGTTTCATGCTACCAACTTGGGTTACGTTGTATATATTCTTGTAAATACTTTGTAGCGACATTCAATTGGCACCGATGATTTTCCAATTCACTGTTAAGTCGGGCGGGCAACATTACTGCTTAAAAGTGTTCTTTCACGAAATGAATAAGCCTGTTTTATTTTTATTTTATAAGCTGTATTAAATAGCTGTCACAAAAGACAATAATCATCCATTTTGTGTCATGCTTCCGAGCACTTTTTCATGCCTTACGGCTCCGGCTTACGCATTATGCTCCTTATTGTTAAGTCTCATTAGTTAGGGTCGTTTAGCTCGAAATGTTCACAACACCGCACGTCCAATTTGTCGAACATGCTAAGCTCTCTGCCACTCCCGCGCGGGTCGAGGCATGGTTCGAAGAGCTTTGCGCACCACTTGCAGATCTCTCTGATGTTTCAGATTTCCCACGTCATACATGTCTTATGCTCAGACGGGCGTGCATAAGAGCATTGTTGGAAAGCGTTGTGCAAGTGTGATAGAGAGCCCGCAGGCAAATTTGCATTCCTTGAGGAGTTGCTTGTGGGTTTTGGTGATTATTCTTCTATACCAGCTGTAATAAAAGGGGAAGAATCGGGTCCAGAGCCTGCGTGGGGTATCATCGCTTGGGGCGTCCAGTTCGCACCGTCGAATGACGTATACAAGAGCCTGAAGTCGTCGCTTTTACCTTTCCACACGGCGTAGAGCTCGCCGTTGAAGACTGCCAGGGAGGGGCCGACGCTGCTGGCGACACCCGGGATCTGCGCCTGTGGCGACCACGCCGAGCCGTCGTAAGAGGCGTACCACAACCTTTGATGGTTGGTGTCAAAGTAGGCGCCTTTCCATGCGGCGTAGAGCTTGCCTTTAAATACGGCCAGGGAGGGGCCGACGCTGCTGAGCGGGATAGTTCCTGGTACCACGGCTGGGATCTGCGCCTGTGGCGACCAGGTTTCGCCGTCAAATGTGGCGTACCACAGCCTTTGGTCGTTGGTGTCAGAGTAGGCGCCTTTCCATGCGGCGTAGAGCTTGCCGTTGAAGACTGCCAGGGAGGGGCCGA
>Ga0187770_10001095_pt1 | contig 14089 bp, 10 predicted proteins | sample 0116_SJ02_MP02_2_FD_133154 | JGI IMG/M metagenome (GOLD analysis project Ga0187770, IMG submission 133154) | Tropical peat soil microbial communities from peatlands in Department of Meta, Colombia - 0116_SJ02_MP02_20_MG | ecosystem: Environmental > Terrestrial > Soil > Wetlands > Peat | place...
CAACGAATACCACAATAAATTCAAGGTCTATTTAGCATGAGCAAAAATATGATAGGCGCAAAAACTACCTATTACTAAAAATAAAGATAATGTTATTACAGGCGGAATTTCATCACTGAAAGGATTGCCAATTACAGCCTGCTGAAGTGTTAATAATCCGGTGATTACTAAAAATATAATTGAAATTATTTTCGGTGCCCTTTTCATGCCTATTCTTATATACCACCCTGCTTGAATATTGAAGTCAGTTTCTGCCTGTCATACAGGTCTACAGGCCTGTTCTCGGAATATCTCATGGCCTGGGGTGTAAATTTACCCGTTGTAATATAAATAGCCCTTATGCCATGAACAAGTTTGAGATTTTCGACCATTTTCGCTATCTGATCTTCATTTACATCTTCATTATCTCTTGAAATTCTTATAAGCACCTTACCGCCCCTGACATCACGGAATTTCATGCTCCTTTCCATACCTACGATCTCAAGGTGATCATCATCTATCATTGAACTCTCAAGAGTTTCATACCCCATTGATTTCAGGAAATTCTGAGTGATGATCTCAAATGTGGTCGGTGTGGACGTTAAAAGGTCTTTCAATTTATCATCCACCCTGAGGTCCTCGTATTCTGCAAGTTTAGCCTGCACCTCCTGATAATTGGGTCTCAGCTGAGCGACTTTTTCCCACTGTTCAACCGCTTCTACAAGCCGGCGTTCCTTTTCATAAGTCATGCCCAGGGTATATCGAATAGCTATGGTCGTGTTGTTTTCCTCAGTGGAATATTTTAAGGCCCTTTCAAAATCAGCCTTAGCTCCCTCAAGTTCTCCGACTTCAAGCTTGCATATGCCTTTTTGATATATAGCCTTTATTTTAAGCTGGTTATCCTTTGTCTGTTCGGCTATGTCAAGTTCCTGAACAGCCTTCCCGTATGTATTCATGGCTTTCAAAATAATTCCTATGTAATAATGCGCTTCCGGATTTTTAGGATCAAGCCTCACGCAATTTGTAAATGCATTCAGAGCTTCATTAGTACGGCTCATCTCATAATATATTTTACCTGTAAGAAAAAAAACATCAGAAGAGCTCTTACCTGATTTTAAAGCCTTATCAAGATAGGCCAGCGCCTGCTCTTTCATACCTCTATCATAGAATATGCTGCCTATCTGGAAAAGATATTCAAAATTATGAGGCTCAAGTTTAGTGAGTATGACAAACTCTTTCTGTGCTTCCTCCAGCTGGCCGAATTTCATATAAATATCAGCAAGCCGCTTCCTGATTATCTTTTCTGTTGAAGAACCATTATAATGACCTGTCGTTATAACAAGTTTATATTCTACCATTGCCATTTCATTATTATTTGTAAAATAATAAGCTTCTGCCAGATAAAGATGAGCAAGTGGATTTCTATCATCCTTTTTCATAAGTGCGTTCAAGGAGTTTATTGCCTGCTCATATTTACCAGCTTCCAGGAGGGCTTTAACGGAATCAAGCTTGTGAGGACCTATCAAGTTCTGGAATAAATAAAGGATACCAAGGCTCACCACAATCAATATAAGTGTTATGATTATTAAACTTTCAAACATTCATTGCTTCCCCTTAGATCTTTTGCCGATATATTTTATAATTGAGATAAATAATTATCAACAGTTGATATATTTTTATAACCTGGGAATTTACTTTTTATACCCTGTAAAACCGTTTTCGCATCATCATTTTTGCTCAATTTGATATAGGATTCGGCAAGCTGAAGATCAGTATCAGGATCATCTTTTAATTTGCTGGCCTTGTCGAGGGTAATTGCAGCATTCTGATAATCTTTATTATTATAATATATCTTCCCTAATTCAGACATTGTATCATAATCCGTAGGGTTTATATCTAGGCATTTTTTATAAGCATTTATAGCCTCATCGTACAAACCGCTTTTTGAATAAGCATCACCCATGCCCTTATAAGCCGTATCCGACTTCGGGTCCAGATCCAGAGCTTTTTTAAAATATTTCAAAGCGTTATCATAGTTATCCTCTTTCAGGTTGAGATACCCTATGTTCTTAAATATTTCAGGATCATCGGGACTTAGTTGAAGAGCTTTATTGTAAGAACTTTCCGCCTGAGAATATTCCTTTAATTCAAGATAACAGTTCCCCATATTGAAATACGCAGGCGAATATGTGCTGTCTTTATTTATAACTTCAGTGTAAACTTTCAGAGCTGCCGCATAATTTTTATTCATTGCCAGCATTCTGCCGTAATTAAATGATGCAAGAACGTTATCTTTATTGATATCATTAGCTTTTTTATAAGATTCCATTGCCTCTTTAAACCTTCCCAGCTCTTCGTAGGATCCTCCGAGTTTGACATATGCACCGTCATTTCTAGGATCGATTTCCACGCTTTTTTCAAAAAATTTAACCGCTTTGGAATAATCCTTGTGAAAAGCGTAAATCTGACCAATATTGATAAGTGGTTTTACATCATCAGGGTTCTTCTTGATAGCATCCTGGAAAGACCTGAGAGCGCCGTTATCGTCCCCAAGTTTCATAAAAGTAAGGCCAAGATTAAAATATGCCTTCGCATATTCAGGGTCCAGGGATATACATTTCTGAAATTCGCTTTGAGCCTGGGCATAAATTTTTTTCATGTAGTATATCACCCCCATCAGGTAATGAGCATCGGCATCATCATAATTTCCTGCGATTGCGGCTTTTAATTCCTCCAGCGATTCATCATAAACCTGTTTGTCATAAAGAATTTTACCATTTGTATAATGTGCAACACCATTATTCGGGTCTTTCCTCAAAGCGTCTCTGCTCTTGTCAATGGCATTCTGAATATTGTTCATTTTGTAAAAAGTCAGTCCCTGGTAGGCATCAGCATCAGCATTTGAAGGATCCAGCTGACCTGCTTCCGTAAATTCATTTAAAGCTTCTTTGTAATATCCAGTATTAAGGTATTTTTTCCCCTTCTCTATATGCTGTCTGGCCTGGTCTTCCTTCGAGATTGTTTCTTTTATCTGGTTAGTGACTATAGGCTTAACCATTTTCTGGGTTTCTTTTTTCTGCCCTGTATCGATCGCTAAATTTTGTTCCTGCGCTTTTGTTATATAATTATTGATGATATTAGGCTTCTCCCTGTTTTTCTCTACGCCCTTCTGAAGCGCAAGAACCTTCTTTCTCATTTGATCTATTCTCGGATCATTGGGATCTTCCATATAGGCTTTATCAAGATTATCAAGAGCCCTCTGGTAAGCTTCATCGTTTATATATTTTTCCGCCAGAGTAATATATTTCTCTAGATTGACTTTCTTCATAATATAAAAACCGCCAACTGCGGCGGATAAAATGGCAAGACCTATCAGGCAGATCCAGACTATTGCTTTGTAATTCGATTTCTTTTTCTTAGCCGGCTCATAAGCCGGAGATTTTGACGACCTTCCTGTCCTCTTTTGATTCCTTCTTACAGGCATATAAAACTCCTACTATTTCTCTATTTCCTCAACCTGGGTATCCGAAGCTTTACCCTTATCCACAGGTTTTAACTGATCAAGAACACCCTCAATATCTATCAGAGGCTCAACATTAGGTCCTTTATTCGAGACTGTTGTCTGATTATCCTGGGGAAATAACTTATCCCTTTCAAAGTTAAACGAATCTGATTTCAATATGGCAAGAGCCTTACGTATATTTTCACTCTGGAGACCCTGGGGAGCCCTGTCCAGATAACCTTCCCATTCCTTAATTGTATCCGGTTTATCTTTAAGTTTATAATAAGCCATACCTTTGAACCAGAACGCCTGAACAAGATTCGTATTCATCAGGTAAGCCCTTGAAAGATAATCAATGGATGATTTATAATCCTTCTTTAAAAAATACACATAACCGATGTTATGAGTAATAACCGACTGGAATAGACCATCAGACGTCAATTCAAGGGAAGAATTATATTTATCAAGCGCCCTGTCATAATCTTCAATATTTGCATAAGAATTACCCAATAAAAAATAAATTTTCGGATCCTTTTCACCCTCTTCAATTGCTTTATTAAAGCTGCCGATCGCCGATAAAAATTTCATTTCGGAATAATATTTTAACCCCTTTATATAATTACCATTTGTCTCTCCGTATGACAAATTGAAAAAAAATATCATTAATATAGCTGCGGCAGAATATATAACTCTTGACATAAATTTATATTTCATCTCCTACGGCTCTCCAAATTGAAATCAGTCAAGCTTATTTTCTATATCCTTGATTTTCAGTTCAATCTCATCTATTTTTTCTGCAGGCAAATTTTCGAAATCATGGTTCATTTCAAGCAGTTCTTCAATTGCACTAATTTTTTTATTTATCTGTGATATAGCCTTATCAACATTTTCAATTTTTTTTAACCGCTGTTTATCAGAACCTGAAGTTTGTCTATTTTCATCTTCCCTTTTCCTGATCAAACTATCATAATAATTCTTCAGTTCGGCTATTTTATCATTATACTGCTGTTCAAGTCTAGCAATATTAGTTTTCAGGCTTTCTGAGGTTTCCACATTCGATAGGGGATGTCCGGTTTCATTGACAGGTTCATGGACTGATTTTTCAAGACCTTTTTCAAAATTAGAATTTTCTTGAGTACCTTTAATCTGAAACTCACCATTGGAAATTAGAAAATTCAGCCTGTCAATTACTGTAGAAAGCTTTTCAAGTATATCAATCTCCCTTTTCAGAGATGCACTGTCACCGGGGATTAAACCTGCAGCATTTGTATTCAAAATATTATCAGGTATATTAGTACGATTTTTCTGATCATAGGTAATAAAAACAGGTGAAAGTTTGTTTACAGACAAAACAGTTCCAAAATTTGTTTCTTCACCGGTTTTAAGATTGATGTTGTTGAAATAAACAGCCACAGCTGCATCAGGATCCGAGTAGATATAGTATCTGAAATGAGACTGAGGCTCTATTTTGTAAGATAATTCATTATCATTAAGTTTCTTCCAGTTCCCGATTATGAGCTTTTCCGGCTTTTGCCCATTGAGATACGGGTAAATGAACAATCCCTTTCCGAAAGAAGGAAGATCTGAATTGTACAGACCGGAAAATACGAACTGTGGCAGATTCTCAATTCCAAAAAGCCTGTCGTATTCAATTTTTTCCCTGTCAGATATATAAAGGGCGGGTTTTCTAAAATTTTCACCATAAACCGTGTCAAAGAGAAATTTAGCCCCCACTGAAGAATTATTTGTTCCGTCATTTCTCAAGTGAATTAAGCAGACAATCGAATTATTACTTAAATTTTCAAGATTTGTAATTAAAAATATAATCCGGAAAAAAATCGAACTTACCTTAAAATTATAAGAAAGAGAACAATCGCCTATCCTCTCAGCTTTAACAGCCGATGATCCAACGATCTCACTCAGTCTATAAGGTTTTCCATCTACTATCATGGTAATGGATGATGAAGGCGGTTGGTCTTTGAAGAGCAGTTCCCTCAGGTCTTCTGAAGGAGGAGCAGGATCTTCTAGATAAAAAGAAAGAGTATCTTCATCAAGAAAAAAAGATATGAGCTTACCGGAAAGGTTTTGAATCGAACAAAATGACATCCTGACAGTAAAAAAAAGTATTAATAATCCGGCGAATAATTTCATCCGATTCTCCTCTTAATTTGAAACGTTTGTGACATTAATCAGGTTCAAATTACTATTGATATTTGTTTCATAAAGGATATCTTTTTTTTCATTTATCGCCTTCTCTTTTAAATCCAGAAGTTTCGCTTTTAACTCAATCAATTCCTCATATCTACGAATCTCTTCCTGTTTCTTTTTATTATCATTTGAGGGTAATACATTCTGACCTGTATTAATGGCCGGTTCGCTTTCAGTCACAGGATTTATTATAACATCAGTCAATTTAACAATATTCTCTGCCGTCAGTTCTTTTTCCGCTTCCGCGTAATAAGGACTCGAAGGATAATTTAATACCAGGCACTCAAAAAAAACCCTTGCTTCAGGGTACCGGTTTAAGTATTCATAAGATTTACCCGCATAATATAAAGCCGCATGATGGACGGGTGAGCTTTTATAGTTAAAAGCAAATCTTTTGAAGCTTTCGGCTGCTTCCGCCCAATTTTTCAGTCTGTAATAATTTTCACCCTTGCCGAAAACTGCGGTTTTTCTATCAGTATCATTCACGGCGTTATTTTCAAGAGCCGTATAGCAGGAAATCGATTTATCATAATTTTTTAAAATATAATATATTCTTGCTTTTTCCATAAGCGCTTTATTAAAAAAATGAGAATCAGGAAACTTGCCGGTAAATCTGTCGAATTCATCAAGGGCCTGGGCGTATTTTTTTTGAGATAATAATTTTTCAGCAAAATTGTAACTTGCTTCATCAAGTTCAAGTCCTTTCATAAAAGAAATTATAAAAAAAAGAAGAATTAAAATAAAATGAAATGAACGCATCTTTTACTCCCAATCAACAACATTAATCAATCTAAATTATGATCCCCCTATTATATATTATCTACATATTTATTAAAAATATTAATTCAAAGGGCTCATGCCTTTATTGAAAAGTGGAAAAGAATTATGAATTAATATATTATTTATTTGTAATTAGCAATGAGGAAAAAAATGATCATAAAGCCTTTCCCTGCGATCCGACCGGATCGAAGATATGCAACCCTCCTTAATGTCCCTCCTTATGATGTTGTGTCGGTTGAGGAAGTCAGGGATGCAGTAAAGAACAATCCATTTTCTTTTTTCCATGTTACAAGGGCAGAAGCTGATCTTGACAATCCGTATGACGAATACTCTCCAGCTGTTTATTCAAAAGCCAGGGAAAATTTTAAGTCATTTATCAAGAAAAATATTTTACTCAAAGACTCTTCAGACTGCTTTTACATTCTGTCCCAGACTTTGAACGGACAGACGCAGACCGGCATTTATGCTGCAGTATCCTGTGAAGAATACGAAAGAAATCTTATAAAAAAGCATGAGCTTACACGACGTGACAAAGAAATGGATAGGACAAACCATATAAAAACTGTCAAAGCTGATACAGGTCCTGTATTTCTTGCATTTGAGGATAAAAATAATGACAGCAGTATTTATTTTGCAATAATAAAGCAGTTTTCAGAGAAATTGCCCGTCTATGATTTTATTGATGAGAATAAGGTTGAAAACAAACTTTGGATTTTAAGTGAAAAAAATGATATTAAGAGACTTCAGGAGTATTTCCAAAAAACAAACGCTTTTTACATTGCGGACGGTCATCACAGGGCGGCTTCCGCCGCCAATGTATGGCGAGAAAAAGCACAGGGACAAAACCCCTCTTTTGGGTATTTTTTGGCCGTCATTTTCCCGGCTTCTCAGCTGAAAGTATTATCCTATAACAGATTGGTAAAAGACCTCAATGGTAAAAATCATGAAGAGATGATCTCTGAAATTAATAAAAGTTTTGATATCATTTATTCCGCTTCTTCAATAACACCTGGTAAAAAGGGTGTCATCGGAATGTACATGAATAACACAAAATACCTTATGACAATTAAGAAAAAATTAACAGCAGAAGATCCATTGGAATCGCTGGATGTTTCCATCCTGCAAAAATTCATCCTTGCACCGATCCTCGGCATCAATGATCCGCGGACTTCCGAAAATCTGATTTTTACAGAAGGAAATAAGGGGGAGGAATATCTTATAAATAAGGTGGACAATAGAGATGCTATGGCCGCCTTTTCTCTATATCCTGTCAATATCAATGACTTGATAAAAATCACGGAATCCTCACGTCTGATGCCGCCGAAATCGACCTGGTTCGAACCAAAACTAAGGGACGGCCTTGTCATTTATTCCTTAGAGTAACCTTTTTTCAAGATCCTCGAGTTCCCGTAAAAGCTCATCCGGCATCCTGTCACCAAAACGGGAAAAATGAGCTCTGATATCAGGTATCTCTTTTTTCCATTCATCCGGATCAATAATAAAAAGATTCTTGACATCGGCAGGATCCATCTTAAGCGAGGTTAAATCAAGAGCACCATTCGAAGGAATATACCCTATGGGAGTCCTGACCGCTTTTCCAGTCCCGGAGATCCTTTCGTAAATCCATTTCAGGACCCTGCTGTTCTCGCCATAGCCCGGCCAAAGCCATTTGCCTTCTTTATTTTTTCTGAACCAGTTAACGGTGTATATCTTTGGAAGCTTGCTGGCTTCCGTTTTCTTCCCGATATTTATCCAGTGTTTGAAATAATCCCCCATATTATAACCGCAGAAGGGAAGCATTGCAAAAGGGTCCCTTCTTAACTGGCCAACTGCTCCCGAAGCAGCTGCAGTGGTTTCACTTCCCATAATTGAACCGAGGAAAACTCCATGATTCCAGCTAAAAGATTCATAGACAAGCGGCACAACTGAAGATCGTCTGCCTCCGAAGAGAAAAGCTGAAATTGGCACGCCATCGGGATTTTCCCATTCCGTATCTATTACAGGGCATTGAGCAGCCGGAGCCGTAAACCTGGCATTAGGATGTGCGGCTTTTTTATCGCTTGCCGGTGTCCAGGCATTACCGTTCCAGTCAGTGAGGTTGGAGGGTTTATTATCGCCCATTTCCTCCCACCATACATCACCATCCGGAGTTATTGCGGTATTTGTAAATATAGAATTCTTAGTAATAGTAAGCATCGCATTCGGATTAGATTTCATTGATGTCCCGGGCGCAACTCCAAAAAAACCAGCCTCGGGATTTATTGCGTAAAGACGCCCGTCCTTGCCGAATTTCATCCAGGCTATGTCATCTCCTACACACTCCACTTTCCAGTCCGGTAAAGTCGGGATCATCATAGCCAGATTTGTTTTCCCGCAAGCGCTTGGAAATGCCGCCGCTATATACTTTTTTACTCCGTCAGGTGGTGTTATACCCAGAATAAGCATGTGTTCAGCCAGCCATCCGTCATTCCTGGCCATGACTGAAGCTATTCTCAGGGAAAAGCATTTCTTTCCAAGCAGGGCGTTGCCTCCATAGCCTGAACCGTAAGACCAGATAGTCTTTTCCTCAGGAAAATGAACAATATATTTATTATCAGGATTGCATGGCCAGCTGACATCCCTTTCTCCGGGTCTTAGAGGTTTTCCGACGGAATGGAGGCATGGAACAAAGCCGCCGTTGCCCAGTGTTTCAAGGACCTTGGAACCTATCCTCGTCATAATACGCATATTGCAGACGACGTAAGCGGAATCGGTTATTTCTATTCCAATATGAGAAATAGGAGAGCCGATAGGGCCCATGCTGTAGGGTATTACATACATGGTCCTTCCATTCATAGAACCACTGTAAAGTTTAAGCATTATGCTCTTCATTTCAACCGGATCCTTCCAGTTATTTGTCGGACCTGCATCGCTTTGATTATGGGAACATATGAAGGTTCTGTCTTCAACCCTTGCGACATCTCCAACATCTGATCTTGCATAATAGCTGTTTGGCCTTTTTTGAGGATTTAATTTTATGAAAGTTCCGTTCTTGACAAGGCTATCCGCCATCCGGTCATATTCTTCATCGCTTCCATCACACCAGTATATCTTATCGGGCTTACAGAGTTCTGCAATTTCATCGACCCATTTTATCAGTTTTTCGTTTTTTGTAGGATAAGACATCTTTCCACTCCTTTTCCTTACTATATCATTATAAATTCAAGCGAAGGATTATATCATTAATTTTGCTTATTGGCAATACCAGCATAGCTTCAATACCAGCATAGCTTCAAATTAAAATTATATTTCCGTATTATAATGTTGTTATACCGGTGCTCGAACTTCAAATAAGGCTCAATAAAGATGGTAATTTTTGAAGAAAATACCATAATATTTTATCATTTAATCCAGATTATCAGAGACAGTTTCGACCCGGGAGAAGATATGAATTATCATTTAGAAAATAAAACAAAAAAGAAAATATCCAAAGGCCTTTTTTATCCGATGGGCGCATCTCTTTCTTCCGCAGGCGTCAATTTCGCAATATATTCTGAACATGCACGCGAGGTTTATCTTCTCTTATTCGATAAACCATCAGGTATGCCTACCGATATCATACGCCTGGATGAAAAAACTAAAAATATCTGGCACTGTTTCGTTCAAGGACTTAAGGCCGGCCAACTTTATGCATATAAAGTCACAGGAGATTATAACCCCCAAACCGGCTTGCGATTTAATCCTAACAAACTCCTGATAGATCCTTATGCAAAGGCATTTACTCATAAATTTTACAATAAAGAAAATCTTCTGCTGGCTTACAATCCAAATTCAACAAGAAAGGACCTTGAATCCGACAGCAGGGATAATACGGATATCGTCCCCAAGTGTATAGTGATTGATGATACTTTTGACTGGCATGGAGACGCCCTTATTGAAATACCCTTTGATAAACTCATTATATATGAAGCACATGTCAGGGGTTTTACAGCCCACCCTTCTTCCGCTGTCAAATATCCCGGAACTTTCCTTTCTTTCACTGAAAAAATACCATACCTCAAATCATTAGGAATAAACGCTGTTGAATTATTGCCGATTCAGGAATTTTATATCGAAGATTTCCTTATTGATAAAAATTTAACTAATTACTGGGGATACAATACAGCGGGCTTTTTCGCACCTGAAATCAGCTATGGAACCCAAAAATATCCCGGCTGTCAGGTTAAAGAATTTAAAACCATGATCAGACAACTTCACAAGGCAGGGATTGAAGTCATACTGGACGTCGTTTATAACCATACAGCAGAAAGCAATGAATTAGGACCTACCATATCATTCAGGGGAATAGACAACCCAACTTATTATTATTTATGGGGTGATACGACAGAACCAGAAAGGTTCTATATCAATATTACCGGATGCGGGAACACCGTCAATTTGACAAACCCCCCTGTAATTCGTCTGGTGATGGATTCTCTGAGATACTGGGCCGAGGTAATGCATGTCGACGGGTTCCGTTTCGACCTTGCTTCAGTGTTAGGAAGAGAAGGAGGCATGTTCCAAAAATCAGCATCTTTTTTCGATGCCATATCCCAGGACCCCATTCTCTCCCATGTCAAGCTTATAGCAGAACCATGGGATTTGAGCACCTACCAGGTTGGTAATTTTCCCATAGACTGGGCTGAATGGAACGGTAAATTCCGCGATACAGCAAGAAAGTTTATCAAGGGGGATATGGGACAGGCCAATGATCTGGCAAAAAGGGTTACCGGTTCTGCTGATCTATACGGAAACAGCGGCAGGTCGGCATACAACAGCATTAATTTCATAACCTGCCATGACGGGTTTACATTATATGACCTGGTTTCATACAGTTTTAAACATAATGAAGATAACATGAATGGAAACCGTGATGGAAATAACGATAACAATTCTGTGAATTGCGGCGTAGAGGGGGAAACAACAGATCCGAAGATATTACAACTGCGTCATAAACTTATAAAAAATTATATTTCGCTTGTAAGTTTTTCGCTGGGCACTCCAATGTTCATGGCAGGGGATGAATTCTTAAGGACTCAAAAGGGTAATAACAATGCTTACTGTCAGGACAATGCCATGAGCTGGATAAACTGGAAACTGACCAATATCAATTCTGGAATGATAGAATTTTTCAGGAAAGCCATCGCTCTAAGGAAGAAATATAATATCCTGCAGAGAAAAAAATTTTTCAACGGACTCGATAATACCAGCAATAATAAACCCGATTGTGCATGGTTTGACTGGAATCTAAAAACTCCTGATTGGAATAACCCGGAATTGAGATTTTTAAGTTATGTACTGGACGGAAGTGAGGAAAAATCAGAACTCGGGGAATATCTCATATTTCTAGCAATTAACGCTGATGAGAAGGACATCAACAGCCGCCTGCCGAGTCTTAGAAAAGGGTTAAAGTGGTTTAAAATAGTCGACACGAGCCTTCCGTATGGAGAAGATTTTATAGCTGAAGGTATGGAAACACCTCTGAAAGATCAGGACAGATTTCTTTCAACTTCCAGATCCATAGAGTTATTTATTGGGAAATAATCGGCTAATCAAACTCATCACTGAAATTAAAAGCAAAATAAAAAATTTGATTAAAAGAATACCCGGCAAATAAATAAGGCAAAATCACCCCGAAATCAAGTCTTATGCAGGAATCAGTTTCCCCGAAATACCTTGGATAAAAACGAAGACCGATTCCAGCCGTGATGCTGTATGATCCACTTTCAATGCTCTGTCCGGATAAAATACCGTCTCCAGAATCAATGAAAAAGGGAATATAAAAATCCAGATCGGTAGGCCATGGTATGGTAAATATAAAGGGACGGAATTCAAAATTCTCATAGATAAGATAATTCCCTCGAATCTGACCAAGGCTTATTCCCCGGATTTCATCAGGAGTAAGCAGCAGCTCGTCAATCGAGCTTGACTGAAAGTCACACTTCAGCGCAATTCCGCTCTTATCCCAGAAGCGAAAATACTCATCAGCCCGCAGTTCCGTCTGTACACCGAAAGATAGGGGGGAAAGGGCAACCTTAAACCGGTAAAAATGGCCCCATATCTCGCCGATATCGTAATTTATAATACCTTCTTCAATACCAATTCCAGGATAAAAATAAAAACCATTTTGAACGACCTGGTTTTCATTATTTATCAAAACTATGTTCGTAACATATTGAATGCTGGATTCTATGAAAACAACTATCTGTGAATCACTTTCCTTGAATTTTCTATCAAACCTTACATAATTACTGAAAGACGAATAGTTAGCCTGATATAAAAGGTTTCCATTCATATCATAAACAGTATCACTGAAAGTTGTATATGAAAAATCGAACTTTGTATTAAAATAAGTTCCCAGAACCCTTGGATAACTGTACTGCAGGGAAAAATCCTGATAGTTAGGTATACTTTCATAATCATAATCAACTTCAACAGCCTGATTCAGACCGGCCAGATTATCTTCAATAAGTTTAATCATTACACTCGAACCGATTTTAGTGTCGTAATAATATATGGGTATTGGGAAAAGGGTCCACTTATCAACTGCGGCCACTACAATGTCAGCCGAGATGTCATCTTTCATTGTATAAGTTATACTTACGTCACCGAATATTCCAAGATTTTTAAGATTCTGCAGACTATTAGAGATAAGCCCTTCAAATTCCTGTTTTTCATAGGTTTTACCGGTATTGAATTCCAGTTCCTGGGTAATTATAAAATCTCTTGTCCTGGTATTGCTAACCACACTTATCGATGCTACAGTAATCTGAACGCAGTATAATCCGGAACAGCAAAATATCAATAATATAATGACAAAAATTAAACCGAATATTCTCATAATAAAACCCTGACAGCTTCCCATATTCGACCGGATAACGGATATATCATCCACTAAAAGAATATTCTCCTCATCGATCATAACCAATCAACGTTAAATAGCTTTTTTTTATCACTATATTAATTTTAAACTGATTTTCTCTCAATAATATCTATAGAGGCACGGTTTTAAGTGCGACCCATTTTTTCGACAGAAAATTAAGTAAATTAAAGGGAAATATTATAATGTAAAGCAACTTGAAGTTTTTGCAGTTTTCGAGAATGAAGATTATACTGTAATTACAGTATTGGCAAGATATTTTTAGGAGATGGAGCCATGAAAATTTCATACGATCCGGCTTATAACATCGCATACATACAGATTCGGGATAAAACAAAGGATGTTGAGACAATCAGGATTAGCGATGAGATAAATATCGATCTGTCAGCCGACGGCAAGGTATTCGGGATCGAGTTGCTAAATGCAAACGATCAGCTTGGATTGTCAAGAGAAGCTCCATTTGAGTTCGTCAACGAGAAAACTAGCACAAAAAAGGAATTACCCCTCGATTTTTAAGCAGATTCCCTTGTGTGAATATTAAGAAGACCTAAAATGAAAATCCCGGAAAAAATGAGGCTGCCTATAACGGCAGCCATTTTTAGCCCTATCGGGATTTGAACCCGAGTCACCGCCGTGAGAGGGCGGTGTCCTAGACCAGGCTAGACGATAGGGCCATTAAAAAAAGAACAAACCACACCACCAGGGCGTGGTTTAAAATGCTG
>Ga0187770_10001096_pt1 | contig 14086 bp, 16 predicted proteins | sample 0116_SJ02_MP02_2_FD_133154 | JGI IMG/M metagenome (GOLD analysis project Ga0187770, IMG submission 133154) | Tropical peat soil microbial communities from peatlands in Department of Meta, Colombia - 0116_SJ02_MP02_20_MG | ecosystem: Environmental > Terrestrial > Soil > Wetlands > Peat | place...
AATGCACCCCACCGCGGGCGCGATCGCCATCGGCGCGAGGCCCGTGCTGATCGCGTACAACGCCTACCTCACGACGCCGGACGTCGCCGTTGCCAAGCGCGTGGCGAAGGCGGTTCGTGCGAGGGACGGGGGCCTCCCCGAGGTGAAGGCGCTCGGCTTCGAGATCCGAGAGCGGAATCGTGCCCAGGTTTCGATGAACCTCACCGACTATCGCGTGACCCCGGTCCACCGGGCCCTTGAGGCCGTGCGTCGGGAAGCCCAACGCTACGGGGTCGGGGTCGAGGAGTCGGAGATCGTCGGCCTCATCCCGGAGGACGCGCTGTTCGACGCGGCCGAATACTACCTCCAGCTCCACTCGTTCGACCGCGGTGCGATCCTCGAACGGAAGGTCCGGTCGGTCGAGGGGTCCGGCCCCGGACACGAATCCATCGCTTCGTTCGCCGCACGGCTCGCCGCCCGGACCCCGACCCCCGGGGGCGGCGCCGCGGCCGGCGTCGTGGCGGCGCTGGCGTCCGCTCTCGGGGAGATGGTCCTCGCTTATTCGATCGATCTGGCGAAGCCCGCCGAGGACTTGGTCACGGTGAGCGGGGCCCTGACACAGGGTCGCCGCCGTTTCCTCGAACTCGCGGACGAGGACGCGGCCTCCTACGACGCGGTCCGCCGGTCGAAGAAGGCGCGGAAGGACCGGCCGGGGGACGCGGCCGCCCAGGAAGCGTACGTACGGGCGGTCCGGGGCGCAGCGGAGGTCCCACTCGAGACGGCGCGACGCGCGGTCGAGCTCGCCCAGCGTCTCGACAGCATTCGGACCCGCACCCGGGCGGCCCTCGCGAGCGACCTCGTCACCGCTCTCGCTCTCTTCCGGGCGGCCACCGAAGGGGCCCTCGCCAACGTCGCCATCAACCTCGAGGACCTCAAGGCCGCGGGGCAATCGATCGAGTCCTTCGAGTCCGAGGTCGCGCGCCTGCGACCCTCTCCGTGAGGTCGCCTCCGATGGGTGGTCCGCGCGTCGCTACGGGACGACGCCCGACCGTCTGGGTCAACTGTGCCGCATCGCTCGACGGTCGCCTCGCGTTCGCCGGGGGGAAGCGTGCCCCGCTGTCCGGTCCTGAGGACCTCGAGCGGGTCCAGCGGCTCCGGTCCGAGGCGGACGCGATCCTCGTCGGCGTCGGCACGGTCGTCAAGGACGACCCGTCGCTGCGCGTCCACTGGGAGCTCCTCGGCCGCCCGTCGGGGAAGAACCCGACCCGGGTCATTGTCGACGCGAGCGGCAGGACTCCGACGAACGCACGCGTGCTCGATGGCTCTACGCCCACCATTGTCGCCACGTCCGAACGATCCACCCGAGTGTTCCCTCCCCATGTCCGCACGGTGGTCGTAGGCACGGCGAGGGTCGACCTCGGTCGCTTGTTCGAGGTCCTCTGCCACGAAGGGGTTCGCACCCTCATGGTCGAGGGAGGGGCCGAGATCCTCTCGAGCGTCCTGCGTGCGGGACTGTTCGACCGCTTCTCGATCTACTATGCGCCGACCGTGATCGGCGGCGCGACCGCCCCTCCCGTTGTGAGCGGACCCGAGACCCGGGGGCCGGACGAAGCGACCACCCTCGAGCTGGTCGGACTCGAGCGCGTGGGCGCGGGATACCTCGCGACCTACGTGCCGGCGCGTCGGAACGGTCGAGCCGGGTCCACCGCCTGAGCGAGTCTCCGATTCGTCCCGGGACGCACCTTCATAACCCGGAACGAGGCCTAGAAGCGCCCACGGGTCCTCCCGGAGTGGTGAAGAATCGATGACGACGACCCAGAGCGCGTACCCCCCGACGCCTCCCACGCCTTCCCGACCCCTCGGCGTAGCGATCCTCGCGGTCCTCGTGGGGATCTACGGATTCCTGCTCATCGTGGCGGGAGGATTGGTCCTCGCCGGAGCGGCCGCGCTCAGGTACTTCGGGGTCCCTTCCGGCATCGCGGGACTGGGGGGGATCACGTTCGGTGCGATCGTCCTCATCGTCGGACTGATCATCCTTGGGCTCGCGCTCGGACTCTGGCACCTACGGATGTGGGCGCTCGTCCTCACGCTCTTGTTCCTGATCTTCGAGCTCGCCGTGTACGGGCTGGCGGGTGAGTTCGTCACGTTCGGGTTCATCGTCGCGCTGATCCTGTTCGTCTACCTGCTCGCGGTGCACCGCCACTTCGACTGACCCCAACGAAGGCCTGCGGCGACCGGGCCCCTGCTCGCGGCCGGCGGTGTTCCGGAGCGCGCACCCGTTATCAACCCGCACGGTTCCCCCGCTCCCGAGGGGCGCCGATGAAGCTCGTGCACTTCACTCTCCAGGACCAGTTCCACTTCGGCATGATCACGGACGCGAACGAATTCATCGACCTCGACACGGCGGTCCGCGACTACTACGGGGTGAACCCCGTGAAGGGCGCGGACCCGAGCCGGTTCCGCGACATGCAGGCGTTCTTCGGGGGCGGCGCGGATTCCGTGGAGCTCACGAAGAAGATCCTGCAGTACGTCGACCGCCGTCGCCAGGCGGGATGGACGCCGCGCGCCGCGACCGGGGCCCGGTTCCTGTTCAAGGCCGACGAAGGGGTGAAGCTGCTCGCGCCGGTCGTGCGGGCGAGCAAGATCTACTGCCTCGCCTCCAACTCGAGGAGCCACGTGACGGAGCAGGGGAAGCCGCTCCCGACGAAACCGTTCGTCTTCTCGAGGTACTTCAACAGCCTCGTCGGGCCGAGCGAGAGCCTGATGCTGAACCCCGCCGGAGCGTTCCCGGACGTCGAGCTCGAGCTCGCGGCGGTGATCGGCCGCCGCGGGAAGCACATCCCGGCCCCGAAGGCGATGGAGTTCGTGGCCGGGTACACGATCGCCCTCGACATGGGATACCGGGACCTCCAGTACCCCGCTCCGGGAACGGTCGACTGGGTGATGGGAAAGGGCTTCGACGCCACGATGGCGGTGGGGCCCTGGGTCGTTCCGAAGGAGGAGGTCGGGGAACCGTACCCGCTCGCGATGGAGCTCAAGGTGAGCGGGACCGTGCGCCAGCGCGGCGACACCTCCGACTACATCTTCCGGATCCCCGAGATCCTCGCGCACCTCTCGCAGGGGATCACATTCGAACCCGGGGACATCCTCTCCCTCGGGAGCCTCGGGGGCGTCGCCGGGTTCGAGTTCGGGAACGAGGCACGGAAGCTGAAACCGGGCGACTCGGTCGAAGGCTCGATCGAGAAGATCGGCCGTATCGTCATCCCGGTGAAGTCCGTAGCTCCGCCTCGCCCCGCAGAAGCAGAAAAAGCGCCACCGGCGTAGGAAGCTCGTCTTTTCCCGAGGGGACGGCGTGGACCTCCCCCCCGGGGAACGGGTACCGGGCCTCTTCGACGTACGTCACGGCGGTCCTCGATTCGTCGGAGTCCCGAACCAAGGCGTCCCGGAACGGGTCGAACGCCGCGATCTCGTCCCGGCCGAGCGGAACGACGCGGAACCCGGTCCCGCCGTGGAGCGAGTTCGGCAACCGGATCAGCCGGTGCACGTCGGTGGTCACGGGCGCGTCGGTCTCCCCCTGCACCTCGATGGCGGCCCGAGGTACGACGGCCTCGAGGAACTCGGCCGGCAGGTCGGAGCGGAACACGTCGAGGGAGAGATGGGCGCGGATCTTCGCCGCCCCTCCGTGGTCGATGAGGAGCCGCGCGTACCGCCGGGCCTTCGCCGGAGCGACGCCGTAGCTCGTCAGCTCCTCCGCGGCGACGGCCGACCCTTCCGCTTCCCATCGACGCAGCAGTTCGAGGAGGGCCCGCGTCGTCCGACCCTGCCACCCCGGGGCGTCGGGAGGGGCGAGGCCGCGGGTCCGGGGCATCGGGCGCCCAGCGGGACCCCCCTCGGCTTCGCCGTCGAGGCCGGCGGTGGTCTGGCCGGCGCGGACGTCGGTTCGCCGCGTCTCGATGACCATCATCGGGTCGAACCCGGTCCCGAGGACGTAGTCCACGAGCTCGCGACGTTCGGGACTCGTGAGCGGTCGGAACCGGTCGTCCTGGACGTGGACGTGGTAGCCACGGCCTCCCGAGAAGACGAACGAAGTGGACGCGGGGTCGATCCCGAAATCCCCGAAGAGGAAGTCATCGACCAGCGCGACCAGCCGGGTCTTCACGAGGGCGAGCTGGCCGGCGTAGTCGAGCGCCTCCGCCCCCCGTAGGTGGTCCGAATCCAGGTCGAAGATGAGGTCAGCTCCCTGCCAGCCCTTTTCGGCCATTGTCGGAGCCGCCGGGTGGCGATAGTACGCGGACGAATAGTAGACGTGACGCGGGGTCTCCCGGCGAAGAAACCCGAGGAACTCCTCGGGAGACCTCAGCGTCGCGTGGCGGCGCATCATCGTCTCCGGGGCGAACGGGAACGCGGCGAACTCCCGTCGCGCGAGCCGATGCGGGGGAACGATCGTGGCCCGGCCGTAGTATCGGGCGAACTGCCGACGGGCCCAGTCGAGCGAGTCACCCTGCAATAGGACGGTCTTCCCCACGGCGCTAGACCCCGGCGTCCTCCAGGTCGTCGGACGCGGTCGCCTCCTTGACGGCGTCGTCCCGCTTCAGCTGGGCGAGGAGGTGAAAGACGGTCGAGTGCTCGCTCCCCTTCAGGAGGAGCTCGACCGCTCGCGTGGCCCGCTCGAGCTGCTCCTCTTCCCCGATGAGGGCGACGGTCGACCCGTAGACGCTCACCGAGCAGCCCGAGAGCTCCTCGATCCGCGCCCGCGCACGGCCCCGAGTGCCGATGACGCGGGAGCGGATCCGACGCAGGGCCGCCTTCTCGCGATGCCCGGTCGTGAGCTTGATGTCGAGCACGCCGAAGAACGTGTTCTCCTTCAGCAGGCGCATCGCTCGCTCCGGAGAGAACCCCCGGCCGATCGCGAGCACGATATCGCGGGCCTTGAGGACACCCATCGGGTCCGTATCCGACCCCTCGAGCCGGACCTCGCCCTCGCCGGCGTCGATGTCGACCTGGGTGGCCGTGGCGGTGGCGATCGCCCGCTTCGTCTGGCCCCCTGGTCCGATCAGCACGCCCACCCGGTCCTCGGGGATCCGAGCGTACAATGTCGGCATGCCTAGGCCTCCGCGGGAGGCGGGCCGATCGATTTTCCGCCGACGGCTTCCAGGAACTCGGCCGGGTCGACCTCGAATCCGAGCCGTGCGAGATACTTCGAGAAGTTACGGAGGTCCCGCTGCATCAGACGAACGGCCTCGGGGTGTTGGGAGGAGATCGCTTGGGCAACGTCGATCAGCACCACGTGTCCGTCGTGGAAAAGCACGTTGTACGGAGAGAGGTCCCCGTGCACGAGTTTCGCCTCGCGCGCCATCCGTCCGATCTGCCGGACGAGCTCCTCGTAGAGCGCGGAGGGGTCCTCGACCGTCGCGTCCACCAGCCGCGGGGCGGCCGTCCCGTCCGGGGTGCCGATGAACTCCATGACGAGCACGTTGCGGAAGTGGCCGTAGGGACGCGGGGCTCGCACCCCGGCATCGGCGAGTCGGCCCAGGATCGTGTGCTCCCGGCGGGTCCATGCGAAGATCAGCCCCCCGAAGTTCCGGACGCTCGTTTCCCGCCGGAGGGACTCGAGCGCGTACGGAGGAAGGTGGCGGAAAACGGTGTTTCCGATCCGGTAGATCTTCACCGCTCGGAACTCCGCACCTTTCGTCGCGCGGAAGACGCCTCCTTCCTTCCCGGTGGAGATCGGGAAGTCGACCGCGTCGAAGAGTCCTCGGGTGACCATTCGGGATACGGTCAGCAGGGTCGAGTGGTCGAAGAACTCGTCGAGGAGCTTCCGGTGCTCGCCCTCCTTGCGACGGTCTTCGAGTCGCTCGCGACGGCGGGGGAAGACCACGTCCTGAGGTCGGGGCATCGCGGGAAGAATGCGGCCGTTCGTTCTTAGGTTCTCGGAGGGTCCGTTCTCGCCCCGATCGACCCCGCGAACGCGCAGGGTAGGCTCGTTTCCTTTCGGTAAGCGACCCTATATCCCGTGCACTCCGCTGTGGGAATCATGCGACTCGCCCTCGAGGCCTTGAGGAGCTCCCCTCCGCGGGGGTCGGCCGGCAGAGCTCCGGCCCCTCTTCCTTCCCCGTTCGCCCGTACCCTAGACGGGCCGGCCGATTACGATGCGATCTTCCGTGTGGTGCGGGACGCCGTCCGACAGGTCCTCGGAATCGAGCGCCCCGGGCTCGGCCTTGGCCTATCCAACCTCCCTCCGCAGTTGGGAGCCTACTGGCAGGTCACCGGAAACCTGATCGTCATGAACGAAGGGCTGGTGGAGGCGATGAAAGTGCACGCCGAGAGTCCCACCGAGCTCAACTCGTTCGTCTATGTCATTCTGGCCCACGAGTACCTGCACTCGCTCGGCTATCTCGACGAGCGGTCGGTCCGGGAAGTCACGGCCCGCGTGACCCGCAGCGCGTTCGGACCGGACCACCTCGCGACCCGCATGGCCGAGGGGGACCTCTGGCGGCTGTACCCGTTCCTTGCCTACGCGCCGGGAGGCAACGGTCGTCGCCTCAAGGTGGTCACCAAGTTCGACCTGGATACGACCGACCGCTACATCCGATAATCCACCCCCGACCTTTAATCCCCTCCCGTTCATTCCCTTCCGGCGAGGTCCATGAGCCCAATCGACCCGACGATCGGGATCGCTCTCGTCATCGTGGGAATCTTCCTGCTCGCCTTCGAACTTGTCCACCCCGGGGCGTTGCTGCTGATCCCAGGTTCCATCCTCCTTGTCGCCGGATTCCTCTACCTCTTCCTGCCGAACGTCCTCTTGGACAGCTACATCGGCCCGGTCGGGATCATCGTGGTCGCGATCGTAGCCGCGCTGATCGAGATCCCGTACTACCGCTGGGTCGCCCCGACGCATCGTCCGCTCAGCACGACCAGCGGTGGACTCGTCGGGGACGAGGCGATCGTGATTGTCCCGATCGTCCCGAACACCCTCAAGGGAAAGGTCCGGGTTCGTTCGGAGGTCTGGTCCGCCCGCGCGGCCGTTCCGATCGCCGAGGGCACCCGGGTCCGGATCATCCACGGCGAGGGGGTCTCGGTGACGGTCGAGCCGCTCGAGCCGCCGAAGGTCGCCGGGCCGAGCACCTGACCGGACGGAAAGGGTTACACCCTCCGGCGGAGTTCCGAGCGCAGGTCGTCGTCGAAGAACGACGGACAGTCGAGGGATTCCGATGGATTACACGTTCGTCATCGTGGGCATCGTTCTCGCGTTCGTGATCATCCTCGTCCTGTTGACCCGGATGATCTACACGATTCAGCCCTACCAGCAGGGGATCGTCACGCTGCTGGGTTCGAACAAGCGGATGATCAACCCCGGGTTCAACCTGGTGAGCCCGCTCGCTTCCGTCCTCAAGATCGACCTGCGGACGCAGGTGCTCGAAGTGCCCCGCCAGGAAGTGATCACCAAGGACAACTCCCCGACCAACGTCGACGCGATCATCTACATCAAGGTGGTCGACGCTCCGAAGGCGATTTTCCAGGTCCAGAACTACCAGGTCGCGACACTCGCCCTCGCCCAAACCACGCTCCGGTCGATCATCGGCGACATGGAGCTCGATGAGATCCTCTACAACCGGGAGCGCATCAACGCCCGTCTGCGCGACATTCTCGACGAGGCGACCGACAAGTGGGGAGTGCGCGTCGACGCGGTCGAGATCAAAGAGGTCGACCCGGTCGGGCCCGTCAAGACCGCGATGGAGGAGCAGACGTCCGCCGAGCGCCAGCGGCGCGCCGCGGTGCTGCGGGCGGACGGGGAGAAGCGGAGCGCCATCCTGGTCGCGGAAGGGCAGAAGCGGTCCCGCATCCTGCAGGCCGAAGGCGTCCGGCAGTCCCAGATCCTGGAGGCGGAAGGCGCCCGGGTCGCGACGATCCTCGAAGCCCAGGGAGAGTCGCAACGGCTCCGGATCCTCTCGCTCGGAGCGGGGGTGCTGGACGCGAAGGCGCTCACGGTCCTCTCGCTGGACACGGTCGCCAAGGTCGGCGACGGTCAGGCGACGAAGATCCTCTTCCCGTTCGAGTTCTCCCGCCTGATGGAGGGTGCGTCCGAGTACCTTGGGACCGGCCGACAGGTCCCCGACCGCAGCTTGAACACGCTCAGCGACCTCGAGAAGCAGATCGGCTCGATGGACGACATCTTGGGACCGATCCCCCGCCAGGAAGAGCTCCTCACCGAGATCAAGACGATCGAGGAGGAGATCAAGGCCGAGTCGGACGAGTCGACGTCGATGGTCTCCCCGTTCTCGTCGAAGGGGTCGAAGGCCGGACTGTCACCCGACCTCCCTCCCGCCGACGCGATCGCCCCTCCGCCGCCCACTCGAGCCCAGCCTCCCGGGACGGCCTACTCGTCGGGCACCGCGGACGCGCCGTCGCCCGTCTCACCGGCCGGACCGCCACCGGACGACGGTCGACCCGCCCGCCGGCGGCCTCCGGCCTCGAACTCGCAGGGCTGATCGGTACGACCCGGCCCCTCCGGGAATCGCGGCCGCTCGGCCTTTAAGCTCGTCCGGTCCCTCCCCGGCCGGGTCATCCCATGCCTCCCGTCCTGACCGAACGCACTGGAGCCGTCCTCACGATCACCATCCACCGGCCCGACCGACTGAACGCGCTCGACGTGGCCACCATGGTGGAATTGCGGAGCGCCCTCCAGGCCGCGACCGTGGCGCGCGACGTTCGGGCTGTCGTGCTGACGGGCGCCGGCAGCGCGTTCTGTGCGGGGGGCGATGTCGCCGTGATGGAGGAGCACCGTTCCCGCGGCACCCTTCCGGACCTCTTCCACCGGCTAACGGCCGAGCAGGAGCACATGGTCCGGGAGATCCTCGGGATGCCCAAGCCCGTGGTCGCCGCGCTTCCCGGGGTGGCGGCCGGCGGCGGCCTCTCCCTCGCCCTGGCTGCGGACTGGCGGATCGCGAGCGATACCGCGGTCCTCGTTCCCGCGTTCCTCCAGCTCGGGACGGTGCCGGACGGGGGACTATCGTACTTCCTCCCCCATTTCCTCGGAGTGGGGGGTGCCCAGGAGATGCTCTTCTCGAACGCCCGGGTCCCGGCGGCCCGCGCTCGCGAACTGGGACTCGTCCACGAGGTCGTCCCCGCGTCCGAGCTTCCGGGGCGCGCCCTAGCGCGGGCGGTAGAGCTCGCGGCCGGCCCCACGCGCGCGTACGCCTGGGCGAAGCGCCTCATGGTGGCGGCGTTCAGTGAGAGCATCGAAACGCAGATGGCCCTCGAGCGACGCGGCGCGGTCGAGGCCGCTGAGGGGAACGAGCTACCTGAGGGGATCCATGCGTTTCGTGAGAAACGGAAACCGCACTTTCCCCCACCATGAGGAGAGCTACGGGGTCGGATGCCCCCCCCAGGGGAACGTGAGCCGCTCCTCGAGCCGACGCTTCACTCCGGGCCACTCCGACGCGAGGATGCTGTAGTAGAGCGAGGTTCGGAAGAAGTCGCCGTGCACGAGATGGGCTTCCCGAAGGGCCCCTTCCGGCACGGCCCCGAGCCGTACGATCGCCCGCTGCGACCGGGTGTTCCGGGCATCCGTCTTGAGCTGGACCCGGTGGACTCCCTCGTCCTCAAACGCGTAACGGAGGGTCAGGAACTTCGCCTCGGTGTTGAGCGGGCTGTTCCAGTATCGCGAGTCCAACCAGGTGCCCAGCTCGACCTTCCGATTCGGACGGTCGATATCGAGGAACCGGATGATCCCCACCAGGGAGCGCTCCGGCAGCAGGACGACCGAGAACGGGAGGAGCTCACCCGCGACCTGCATCTCGAGCAGCTGGTCGATGAATTCCTCCATCTCGGTCGGCGTCGGAGGATGGCCGGGGCCGATCCGCAGGTACCTCCAGACCTCGGGATCGCGGCCGGCCTCGGCGAGCTGTTCCGCGTGTCCCCGTTCGAGCGGCACCAGTTCGAGGTACCGGCCCCGCAACGTTACCGGGGGCCGGAAATCGGTCGCGGTCATGGGGTAGATGTCCCCCCGGGCGGTCGTACGAGGGCCGGGTCCCACTCCCGTGCGAGCTTCGATTCGAGGTGGGCTTTCACCCGGGGCCACTCCGAGACCAGGATCCCGTAGAAAACGGAGGTGCGGAACGTTCCGTCAGGGAGGAGCTTGTCGTCGCGGAACACGGCCTCCCGGATCGCTCCCAATCGCTCGATCGCCCGCTGGGCCCGCTCGTTCCGAAGGTCGGTCTGGATGTTGACTCGGTGAACGTGTTCCGTCTCGAACGCGTGGCGGAGGAGGAGGTACTTCGATTCCGTATTGACCGGCGTCCGCCAGAGCGCGGAGTCGACCCAGGTCCCCCCGATCTCGACCACCCGGTTCGGTCGGTCGATGTTCAGGAAGCGGGTCATTCCGACCGGGCGACCGCCCTCGAGAAGGACCATGGTGAACCCGAGGTCTCTCCCGGCTCGCTGTCCCTCGAGGATGCGCGAGATGAACGCGTTCATTTCCTCCAAGGTCATCCCGGGGCCTTGCAACATGTACTTCGAGATCTCCGGGACCCGGGCGGCCGCCCGGAGTGCCGCCGCATCGCCCGGGTCGAGAGGGATCAACCGGATCCAACGACCGGTGAGCGTCACCGGAGTTCGGAAACTCTCCATGGTGGACATCGAGGTTCGAGCCGAGCCGAGGCATAACGCCGGCGACCCTGCGGGCCGCCGGCAATCCTCCTCGCCGCGGGTTCTCCGCACGTCAGCCGGTTGAGGTTAAATAACGTCAAAGGGTCCGACGGAGTAGTTGCTTAGCAGGGGGTGGAGCGGGTGGAAGCCGGAGTCACTACATTCCTCGTTTTCGCCCTCATCGCCGGAGCGTTCGGGGTGGGCTCCCTCATCGCGAACCGGATGCTCGGGGCGAAGCGCCGGAGCTCCTACCTTCAGCTCACCACCTACGAGTGCGGCGAGGAGCCCGAGGGCGAGGCCCAGATCGACTTCCCCACCCAACACTACACCTTTGCGATCGTGTTCGTGGCCGTCGACGTGCTCGGTTTCGTCCTCGCGCTGTGGGGGCTCACGTTCCGGGGCGCCAACTCATCTTGGCTCCCGGTGTTCATCGCGGTCGGATTTACCGCCCTTGCGATCACCGGGATCTACTACGCGCTGAGCGGGGAGAAGAGGTGGGTGGTATGACGACTCCCCCCGGCCAGGTCGCCTCTCCCCCCAAGGCTACTCCTGGGGCAGCGGACTTCCAACTTTCGGGCGAGCTCCCGATGGCGACGCAGGCGGCGGTTCCGTTCGTCGAGATCGAGACCCTGCGCGTGAAGGAGTTCATCCCGGCCGCAAAGGAGGCTCTCTCCTCGCTCATCGCGGAGCAGGGTCAGGCGAAGGTCATCCGACCGGTGTTCAACTGGGCGGGCCGGAACTCGCTCTTCCCACTGCACTGGGGCCTCGCCTGCTGCGCGATCGAGTTCGCCGCCGGTTTCGGCGCTCGCTGGGATGCCGAACGGTTCGGCGTCGTGCCCCGGTCGTCTCCCCGCCAGTGCGACCTGATGATCGTCAACGGCACCGTCACCTGGAAGGTCGCGCACAAGCTCATCACGCTCTACGAGCAGATGCCCGAGCCGAAGTGGGTCATCGCGATGGGGAATTGTGCCACGGGCGGAGGACCGTTCCGCACGGCGTACTCGGTGGTCCCCGGAGTGGACAAGCTCGTCCCGGTGGACGTGTACATCGCGGGCTGCCCGCCTCGCCCCGAGGCGATGCTGGACGGCATTCTTCGTCTGGAACAGCTCATTCGGGAGAGGAAGGAATAGGCGGACCGTCCGCCGGGGCAACGGGGAGGGGGTACTGTTGCAACCGGACGACGTCTCTCGGACCCTCGCCCCGAAGCTCGGGGAGAACCTGCTCGCGGTCGAGCCGTTCGAAGGGACGGCGGGCCGGGTGCGGTTTCGGAGGGAGGGAGCCCTCGACCTGTTCCGCGCGGTGCGGGATGAGCTGACGTTCACCCACCTTTCGATGATCGGCGGGATTGACTGGGTCGATCACCGGGAGGTGTTCTACGTGGTCTGGTCGGACGCCTCGCGGCAATACCTCCTTCTTTCGACGGACGTCCCCGCGACCGACGCCCACGTCGAGTCGGCGACGCCGGTCTGGCCGGCCGCGAACTGGCACGAGCGCGAGACCTGGGAGCTCGTCGATGTCACCTTCGACCACCATCCCGACCTGCGCCATCTCCTGACGCCGGACGGGTACGTGTTCCACCCGCTCCTCCGCTCGTTCAAGCTCCACGAACCCGAGGAGCTCGAGGTGAAGTCGCGCCATGTCTGAGATGTGGATCAACATGGGGCCGCAGCACCCCATGACGCACGGCCTCTGGAACCTGCGCGTGCGGATCGACGGCGAAATGATCCTCGACGCCGACCCCGAGATGGGGTACCTCCACCGCGGGATCGAGAAGATCAGCGAGGACCGGCACTACAACGAGGTGGTCACCCTCATGGACCGGTGCTGCTACGTCGCGGGGCTCGCGTGGGAGCACCTCTACGTCCTCGCATCCGAGAAGGCGCTCGGTATCACGCCCCCCGAACGGGCCGAGTACATCCGGATGACCTGCGACGAGTTCCAGCGGATCGGCTCCCACATCATGTGGTACGCGGCGTTCGTCCAGGACATCGGGCTCATGAGCCCGTTCCTCTACGGGATGCGCGACCGCGACCTCGTCCTCGACCTGTTCCAGAGCTTCACCGGCGCCCGCATGACCTACGAGTACATGCGGGTGGGCGGGGTCCGCAACGACCTGCCTCCGTCGTTCACCACGCAGGCGCGCAAGGTCCTCGACTGGCTCGAGGAGCGGTTCCGGGAGTACGACCAGCTCTGCATCGGCTCCGCGATCTTCCGAAAGCGTTGCGATAACCTCGGGGTACTGAAAGGCAACGACTGCGTCGCCCACGGGATCACGGGGCCGATGCTGCGGTCCGCCGGTGTGAAACGGGACCTGCGGAAGGACCGGCCCTACTCCCGGTACGACTCGGTCGATTTCGACGTGGCGCTTGCGGACGGCGCGGACGTCACCGCCCGCTATCTCGTGCGCATGGAAGAGATGCGCCAGTCGGTCCGGATTCTTCGGCAGACGGTCGAATGGCTGGAACGCCATCCGGGCCCGGTCATGGCCGACCATCTTCCGCGCTGGTTGGGTGCCCCCTACGCCCCGGTCGGCCGCGAGGGCTACCTCCTGAAGCGCAACTACGCGAAGGGCGTCGGATTCTCCTCCGTCGAGGAGCCGCACGGGGAGGCCCAGGCGTACGTCGTCAACGAGGGTTCGGAGCATCCGTACCGCGTGAAGTTCCGCTCGCCCGTGTTCGCGAACCTGAGCGCCGTCCGCCAGTACCTCGTGGGCTACCGGGTGGCGGACATCCCGCCCATTCTCGGAAGCGTCGACGTCTGCGTCGGGGAGGTGGACCGCTAGGCGGGCGAGGCGATGTCGCAGGCGACCCTCTATTCCGTCTCGTACGACATCTCGAACGCTATCGCGTCGGCGATCGGGTCGGTCCTGCCGGGCGGCGCGCGGGCCGTGATCACGAGCTCCGACGTGGTGACCGGGTTTGCGGTCCTGATCTTCGGCGTGATCATCCTCGCGGCCAGCATGCTCAACACGATCCTGCTCATCTGGTGGGAGCGCAAGCTGCTCGGGCGGTTCATGGACCGCCGGGCCGCCATGCACGTGGGGTACGCGGGGCTCCTCCAGAACTTCGCCGACGGGTTCAAGCTGTTCCGCAAGAACACGGTGAAGCCGCGCGAGGCCGACGCGCTCGGCTTCTACCTCGGCCCGACCGCGTACATGGTCACTTCGTTCGCGATCTTCGGCATCCTACCGATCTCCTCCGGATGGGACACGGGAGCGTTGCCCCTCACGCTGCTCCTCGCCCTCGCGATCTTCTCCTTCGCTCCGCTCTTCATCTTCGTCAGCGCCTGGTCGAGCAACAACAAGTACTCGCTGATGGGCGGGATGCGCTCGGCCGCGCAGATGATCGCCTACGAGGTCCCGCTCCTCCTTGCGGTCGTCGCCGTCGTGATCGTCTCGGGAGGCTTCGACCTCACCAATATCGTCTACGAGCCGCACACATACTGGTTCTGGCGACCGCTC
>Ga0187770_10001097_pt1 | contig 14080 bp, 12 predicted proteins | sample 0116_SJ02_MP02_2_FD_133154 | JGI IMG/M metagenome (GOLD analysis project Ga0187770, IMG submission 133154) | Tropical peat soil microbial communities from peatlands in Department of Meta, Colombia - 0116_SJ02_MP02_20_MG | ecosystem: Environmental > Terrestrial > Soil > Wetlands > Peat | place...
ACTTATGCCAGATCCGATATCATAGATGATACTGAAAGCGGCATAAAATACGGATATATTTATCTTCCCGAGTTTTACAACGATTTTAACAATAAAAACGGCAGAAATTCTGCCGATGATATCAGAAAAGAGCTGGAAAACCTGAAAAATGAAAATGTTTCAGGTCTCATTCTGGATTTAAGAAATAACGGAGGCGGTTCACTTGAAGACGCCCTGAGAATTGCGGGATTTTTCATCACAGGAGGGCCTGTTCTTCAGGTCAGGGATCAGAGAGGAACGAGAACATATAATGATCCAGATTCCGGCATCGTGTATAATGGCCCTCTCGTCGTAATGATAAATACTTTCAGTGCTTCGGCATCTGAAATCGTTGCAGCAGCTCTTCAGGATTACAGGCGTGCCGTTATAATTGGTGAACATACATACGGAAAGGGGACTGTACAGCAGGTTGTCGACCTTGACTCATATCTAATATTCAACGATTTGAAGCCACTCGGCTCGGTTAAACTTACAGTCCAGAAATTTTACAGGATCAACGGCGATTCAACCCAGCTGAAAGGCGTCACCGGGGATATTCCCCTTCCTGATCCCTACATAGCCATGGAACTGGGTGAAGGTTCGATGGAATACCCGCTCCAATGGGATACTACGAGGATTCTGAATTATTCAAAATGGGACACTGCTTATGATATAGAAGATCTTAGGGCTAAAAGCAGGGAAAGAGTAAGAAATAATAAAATATTCAATCTTATTTCCTCAAATGCACAGTTAATGAAGGAGCAGATGAACAGTCCTAAAGAACTTCAGCTTTCAAATCTGATGAAAGAGCAGAAAACATCGAAAGAACTGGGGGAAAGTATCAACAGGCTTCTAGACAATACAAATTTCTTTGAAGTCGAAATTCCAGAGGGCGAAAAGGTCGAGGGTGATTACAGTGACAGAAAAGATAAAATGGAAATATATATGAAAAGTCTGTCCAGGGATATCTATGTGGATGAGGCCTTTAATGTCCTGAAAGATATGTATGAAGCAATGAATTAATAAGAGCTGAGTGGGAGGGAGATTTCCCCTATTTCCACCTGCTGTTCATGGCGATAAAATGTTCGTCAAGTTCCTGACGTGAAGCCTTTTTAAAATTTTCTGTATAGGAATATCCGATTTCCTCTTCGTCGTTCTGGAGGCCCTTAATTACAGCCGCTGCAAATTCAGCCGGCTGAACGCCGGTGGAGCTGTATTTTCTCTTAGCCCTGCCCTGCGCATTAAGTTCGCTGTCCACACCTGGAGGGATCAATTCGAATACCTTTATTCCGATTTCACGAAGCTGGTATCTCAGTGACATTGAAAATGAATGAATGGCTGACTTTGTTGCACAATACACAGGCATCCCTGCCGCAGGTACGAAGCCCAGCCCCGATGATACATTGATGATAGCTGGATCCCTTGCCTTCATCAGGATCGGCATGAACATTGCTGTAAGAACGATCGGAGCTTCCAGATTTATTTTTATCTCGCTTTCTCCGGAGAGAAGTTCTTTTATGCCCTTTTTAAGGTCTATATCCCTCTGGATGCCGGCGTTGTTAACCAGGACATTAAAATTGCCGAAGTTCGAGGACACCCATTCCACAAGATATTTTCTGTCTTTATCGTCAGTTACATCTGCGCGTATAATTTTCAGTGCCGGAAGTTTTTCCTTCGCTTCAGCGAGACGGTCTTTCCTGCGGCCGCAGATTATAACCTCGCTTCCTGCAGCAAGGAAGGATTCAGCAAGAGCAAACCCTATGCCGGTTCCGCCGCCGGTTATAAGAATGGTATTACCGGATAATTTCATAATCAAATCACCTCCGATTTTAATCTATTCCATGGCGTTCAGAGATTCATCTCTGACTTTATCCTTCTTCCGGTACCTGAGCAGTAATAAGGGTATGAGACAGAAAAAAGCTGCAAGCCCGGCAATCATAAAATCGTCGCATACGGACTGGACAAAAGCCTGGTTTGCGGCACTCTGGAATATGGACAGCTGCGAAATAGTGAGCGCATCCCCCAAGTTCCTCCCCGAAAATTGTTCAATCAATGTCCTTACCGTAAGAACTGATTGCTGAAACGCCGGAGAATACCTGTTTATTGCCTGGCTGTAATTAGCGGTATGAATCACAACCTGGTGTGAAAGAATCGTCCCCATAACAGCTACCCCGAAACTGCCCCCGAGCTGGCGTATAACATTGAACAGGCCCGATGCCTGGGCGAAATTCGCCGGAGTTATTTTAGTTAAAGCAAGGGTGCTCATGGGGGCTATTATCATTCCCATGCCCATTCCTCTTATTAATAGCGGCAGTATTATCTGAAAATTGCTGGAATCGAGGGAAAGGTAATTCTGCATTAAAAGTCCGGTACCAAGGAGAGATATTCCTATAAATGCAAGAATTTTGGGATTGATTTTGTCCGAAAGGAACCCTGAAACTGGAGACATCATTGCCTGTATTATTCCGATCGGAAGAAAAACCATTCCTGCCTGCAAAGCTGTGTATCCCAGCGAATTCTGCAGGAATAGAGGGAGAAGAAAGGTACTTCCGAACATTCCGAATCCGAATATGAAGAACACCAGATTGGACATTCCAAAGTTAAATTCCTTTAAAATCCTCAAATCAATAAGTGGATGCTCTATTCGAAGATCGATGTAGAGAAAGAAGGCGAAACCCATAGCTGACAATACGAAGCATGTGATGATAAAATTGGAATGCCATCCGCCGGTATTCCAGGATGAATTGCCGCAGGCGAGAGCAAGCAGGAGAAAGGTCAGGAAAATCATCATTGATATGGCCCCGCCGAAATCAAATGAACGTATGTTTTCGGTTTTGTATTCCTTCTGGATTATAACTGTGGCAGCAAGACCCAATATTCCCACAGGGATATTGACTAGAAATATCGCATGCCAGCTGTAATTGTCTATAAGATATCCCCCTATCACAGGACCGAATGATACAGATGCGGCTGAAGCAATCCCCCAGAAACCTATCGCCATACCCCGTTTTTCGGGCGGAAAGGTTCTGATAATGATCGCCATTCCTACTGGCATAAGCATTCCCGCACCAAAGCCCTGTATGATGCGGCAGATTATCAGGACAGTTTCGTTCCAGGCCATTCCGCAGAGGAATGAACCCAGAGTGAAAAATAAAAGGGAGGTAAAATAGGTCCTCTTATAACCGAAGTGGTCTGCTATCCACCCGGAAGCTGGAAGCATCACAGCCATAATAAGCATGTAAGCAGTCATGATCCATTCGATTTTATCGATGCTTGTGCCGAAGTTATTCATTATTTTTGTAAGCCCGACATTGACGATCGTTGAATCAAGCACTGCCATAAATGTTCCAACCATAATGTTAGCCAGGACCAGCCACTGGTAAGAATTATGCTCATGATTGGCGCGAAACCGGAATCTTCCCTCGCGTTTAAATTGTCTGTTTTCAGGCATATATTTGCTTTAACCTCTTTTCTTTATGACCACTTCAACTGACATGCCGGGCAGCAGTGTAACGGAAGAGCGTTCCGAGGCATTGACTGTCTCAATTGAAATTTTTACAGGGATTCTCTGGGTCACTTTAGTAAAATTTCCAGACGCATTATTCGGTGGGATCAGCGAGAACTGGGAACCGGTATCGGTGCCTATTTCTCTTACCTTTCCCCTGAATGCGATGCCAGGGTAAGCGTCGACATGAATAGAGACTTCCTTGCCAACCCTGAAGCTCGAAAGATTGACCTCTTCAATATTAGCTGTAACCCAGATATCGTCCGTATCATTTACAGTCAGAATAGCCTCGCCGGCCTGTGCGACATCCCCTTCCATAAGCCATTTTTTTGCCACTATCCCGTTAAAGGGCGATACCAGCGTAGAGTCATTAAGATTGACCTTTGTCAGGCTGAGCTGTGCCGAAGCCATAGCAGACTGGCTGACGGCAACGCCGTATGCGGCTTTTGCGGCCTCAAGAGCCTTTTTAGCATGTGAATACTGCTCTACAGTTATTACTGAACTTTTGAACTGCATATCGGCACGGTTGTAATCATCCTGAGCCCTCTCGAGATTGACCCTGGCAGATTCAATATTTCCCAGTGAAACATTATAAGCTGCTTCTGACTGTCTTTCCTGCGCAATTAATGTCGTCTTATCAAGAATTACCAGAATCTGGCCATTTGTTACCCTGTCCCCCTCCTGGACATAAATCTTGGCTATTTTACCGAGCATTTTGGGGCTTATGGAACCCTTGTCCCTGTCTATATAAGCATCATCAATTGTCAGTGATCCGTATGCAAACATGTACCAGAACCAGCCCGCGCAAACTACCGCTACAAATATGACCAGAAGTATAAGGTATCTATTGTTACCGTTTTTTCCTTTTGGTTTTGAAACTTTATCAGCCATTATTATTCTCCTTTTTGTTTTTATATTTTTCAACAAAAAAATTGATGTCGTCAAGGGAATGTTTAAGCATTTCCAGGTCCTTTTCACTGTACCGTTTTACAATATCCTTGAAATAATTTTTCAAGTCTTTCATGTGTTCCGCTATCCTGTTCCGTCCATTATCAGTGAGCTTCACGGAAATAATCCGCCGGTCGGAGACATCGTATAGCCTCTCGACATAACCAAGTTCTATCAATTTATCGATAAAAACCGTCACGTTGGGTTTGGGCGCCATCAGCTTTTTACCGAGGGTCGACATATTGAGAGGCCCCTCGTGATTCAATATGAACATTATCTGCATATGAACGGGGGATATATCATGACCCTGCAGGATCTCTGACTGTATCTGCTTTATTGCCTTAATACATATCGGTATCAATGTCGAGAATGAATCGATCATCTGGTCAATTACGGACTCTTTCATAGGTTCCCCTTCGTTTGTTATTTAATCAAGCATTCCGATAAGGCGGTTAAGCTTCACAGTAGCGCTGTAATAATCGAAAATTGACTTGGAAAACCTTGCTTCTGCCTCCACCTCAGAATTCTCCGCATCGATTACCTCGAGCTCGGTGGAATTTCCTGCCTTATATCTGGCGTCTGCAAGACGGTATCCCAGTTTTGCCAAATTGACATCATCCTGGGAGACGCTTATATTTTCCCTGCCTTCCTCGAGCTGAAGCATAAGGGATTGGACCTGGAGAGTTACAGAATTTGTAGTCATATTTCTCTGTACCACAAGAGATTCTAAATTCTTCTCAGCTTCCTCGGCGCTGTTCCAGGTCTTTGAAGCGTAAGGAATAAGACTGTCAAAAGACATCGAAACCTGAACGCCGGCATTCCATGTAGTGTTCCATGTCCTGCTGACGGTAGAGAAATCATTAGTCTTATTGAAATCGTAGCCCAGATTAAAAAATGCTCCGACAGTAGGATACATTTCCCCCTGCGCTATTCCCAGTGTAAGTCTTGCCACTTTTATGGAAGTATCTATAGTCATAAGATTGATATCATTTGAAAGAGCCAGTGTGAGAATTTCATCTTTATTAGTTACACTGAGAGTGATATTGGTTGTATCGAGGAGATCTCCGATGACTTCGACCGAATCAGGATCGTTTACTCCTATCTGCTGGCAGAAAGAAAGCTTTTCATTAACGAGGTTGTTCGAAAGGTCAGTCAGAATTGGGATGCTAAGCTTATATCTGAGGTTTGCAGTAATAAAATCGAACTCCGTGGCGTTCCCTGAAACATAATTGTTGCTTGTAAAAATAACATGGTCTTTCAGGGACTGGTTATAATCCACCTGGCTTCTGATGTTTTCTTTTATCAGGAACAGGTTGTAAAAAGATGTCGTAACGCTGGCAATTACTTCGCTTTTCATATCTTTGAGTTTGGCTATTGCAAGATCCAGATACTCCTGTCTTATGGAAAGTGAATTCCATAAGCGAAAACCCGAAAAAAGTGTTTTTGTTACCGATAACCCGACATGGTAATTATCTGGATAAGCATTGGTTATTACCGGAAACAGGCCTTGAAATTGTGGCGGAAGAGGGAAATTAATAGTGCCTTCCTCCACAGTCAGAGGGTCGAGCTGGGTGTAGCTGGCATTTCCACTAATCGAGGGCATTGCAAAATCTGCAAGAGACTCACCGTACTGCGCCTCCGCTATGCTTATCTCCTTCTCGGTTTTCGCTATGTTAAGATTGTTCCTGAGAGCGAGTTCAATAGCGTTGGAAAGAGTGACAGTCCTTATCTCAGAAAAGATAACCCCGGAGAGTAATAGCAGGGATAATACAACTAAAAATTTCTTCATCAACATACTCCTTAATGAAAAAGGTGTGTTCCCTTTTTATTCCATTGTGTAATAATTATAAAATATAACATATTTTCGCGGAAAAGGCAAACTATCTCGGAATCATGAAATAATGACGGAAATTTTCAGGTTTTATTACATTAATTGACGATATAATTTATATTGATAATATTGATCAGGGCATGAAATCTATATGGTATTGATAAAAAAAAGGGCTGTCATTTTTCCCGTCATCTTATTTTTGTTCAGTGCGGGAATATCTTTCCCTCTGTCTGCAGAGCTGCCTAAGATCATTGTACTGGAACCGGAAGACCTGTCCGATACAAATGCATATCCTTCGAGCTACATATTCAGGGAAATAATTTTCAGGGATATTTATAATGTCGTTGTTAATGAAAAGGGCTTTGATGTCCCTGACGAAGAGTACCTTATAAAATTATCGGCGGCCGGAAAAGATGCTGCAGGACTGGCCATACAGGAGAAGGCCTCTGTGTTGATTTTCGGAGATTACAAATTTACCGGTGATAAGTATAGACCCATTGTGGCAGTGAATATTTATATTGAGGAATTTCCATCCGGTATAAAGACTTCATATTCCTACCAGTCCCCGGCTGATATTGGTTTATTTGCAAGTATGGACGTAACAATTGACGAGATCATCAAAGCATTAAAAACAATAAGGGAACTTGAGGCGTCTGAAGTTGCCGAGGCGGCTGAGGCTGCAAAAAAATCAATGCCGGTACCCATGCCTCATTCCTTTAAAAAACAGGGTTTTCCGGTAATGATAGGTTTTCAATTAAGCGCCATTCCTGTTTGGTCTGGCAGTTCATTTGATAATACCTCAGATCTCTCTTTATTCAAAGCTACCTCAATTCCGAATTCAGAATCGGGTGAAATCAGCGGTTCAGATTACACAGAGGCGGAGCTTTATTCCTCTGCCACAGTTTTTATTGATCTTAAATACGTGAGGATAGACACAGGGATAGGCTTTTCCCTTGGGGCGCCGGATATAATCAATGAAACTGTTAATTTTGCGTTAAATTCTCCTCCTTTTAATACTAACCTGACGAGAGTCACAACGAATAATGTTCAATCTATGACATTTACGTCCGGTATTTTACTGAAATATCCCATAGAAATCGCAGAAGGTTTCAGCATCTGGCCGGGAGCAGGCGTTGAATATCATTACATTCTGTACAGTGAAACAAACGGATTAAATGCGATTGCCAACGACTATAACAGGAGGGACTCATGGTGGCTGAAGGGAGGTATTGGCGCAGATATCAGGTTGTCTGAAGACTGGTATTTAACACCATCAATTGTGTATATGTACGACCTTACTCCTGTACCATATTACGACACGCAAAATTTCAGGAATTACTATGGTGTGAGCCTTTCCGATTATATAAGTGACATGAATCTCACGGTTTATATATGGGACCTGGTTATTTCAATCGGAGCAGCCTACCGTTTCTGATGCTTTTCCCCCCAGTGGATATTTTTTCATATTACCTTTAAAATATCGTTAAAAACCGGAGGGATGTCTTGGATAAAAGAATTAAAATAATACTGATCGGTTTTTCTTTGTTAATGTGTGTTTTTTTCGCTACCTTCGCGGATAATGAAAAAGAGATTTTGAACTATACGCCGCTGGAAGCGGCAAAGTATTTTTCAGGTGGGGACCTGCCGGATGACAGCCAGCTAAAGGCACTGACGGAGAATGATGAATATAAGACTTTCAAGAAGGAGATGAATGATTACTGGAATTATTATAAGGAGAAAACAGTCCTTCCAATACACGCATGGAGGGAGAAATGGCTGAAGGATGAAAATCACAGCATCTGCTTTTATCCCTTTGCCGGCGCTGATTTCATAAACGCTCATGATTTTTTTCCAAATGCGAAAACTTATATTCTTATAGGTCTTGAGACTGCGGGCGGAATACCCGACCTTTTGAACATGACTAAGAAGGATCTGGACAGGAGCCTTTTAAAAATGATAGCCGGTTATAATTACCTTATCCACTGGAATTTTTATACCACGCATGACATGGCCGTTGATCTGGAGAAGTCTCCTGTAAGGGGAATATTTCCCCATATCCTGGCTCAAATGGGATGGCTCGGCCTTACGCCTGTTGCTATTTACAAGGCTGATGTCGACAGTGACGGTAAAATGCTTCTATCTAAGATAACAGTCGGCGATTACTGCCAGAGCGGCGCAATAGAATTTATTGACTCTGACGGTGTGAAAAAGCTTCTTATCTTCCTGCATCTTGACCTTTCGAATCCTTCACTATCTAAAGAAACGGCATGGAGAAGATATCTTACAGGGCTTGGAAAAACATCAGGCATTATGAAAGCCTCCTCATACCTCCCTCATATGGCTTACTTTTCTATAATAAGGAATATATGCTTGAGCAATATGGAAGTGCTCGTCCAGGACGACACCTCCATTCCCTATAAATATTTCGACAGCAGCTGGAAGATAATCCTGTTCGGCAGCTACCATGAGCCCCATCGTTTATTTCCACGGTACATGCAGAAAGACCTCAAAGCCGCCTATGACAACAGTCCGAGAATTCCCCTGGATTTTGACTACGGCTACCGGAGAAAGGACCATGCCCGAAACCTCATGCTGGTAATAAAAACAGGAAAATGAAGCATGAATTGCATAAAGCTGGGAAATATTAACAGGGTACGGGGAACGCTCGATATAATTGTCAGGATAGGTTTTAAAAGGGACGCCGAGGGGGAGGAAAGACTCGATATTCACCACGCCACATGGGATAACTGGCAGGAAGTCCTCAAGGCTGTTTTCACGGATAATGGAATTCCATGGTCGAGGTACGAAGAATTCGGAAAGAACATGGCATATCTCGAATTTTGACCTCAGCTATCCAAAGGAAGCAATTTCACAAAAATTTTATCTATTATTTATTGCAATATTTTGAAAATCTGTGTAAAATACTAAAGTTTTATATGGGAGATTGTTCTTTAATTCTTTAAATAATAAAGAGTTAAAAATAATAACAATGAATTGTTCTTCTGTAATAAAATCATGTATTCACAAATATTTCACAAACAGTCAGGGAGCAGCGAATGATTAATAACAGAAGGGATGAATTACTTCAGTTTATTCAGGGAAAAGGCGAGTCTCAGCTTAACGAGCTTTTTAAACTCTATCCCGGCCTATCTTCAATGACTGTGAGAAGAGATCTGGAATACCTGGAAAAGAAGGGCCTGATAGTACGTTTTCGGGGCGGGGTAAAAAAGAGCGGACGAACTGGTGCAGTCTCAGAGGATCTTTTCAGCGAGCGAATGATTGAACACATCGAAGCAAAAAATATTATAGCCCAGAAAACCCTCTCCTTCCTGGAGAAAGACCGCTCTATATTCATAGATTCCGGAACCACAATGATGTGCCTTGCAAAAGCTCTTCCTGATGAAGCCTTTTCAATTGTTACAAGCGGTCCTAATATCGGTCTTGAAATAATAAAGAAGAACAACCCCACTGTAACGCTGGTTGGAGGTCAGCTCAGCCGGACAAACCTGACAACATCCGGTGTGAATGCAATCGCTTTCATTAAAAGCGTTAACCTTGATATTGCCTTGCTCGCAGCGTCAGGTTTTTCCTTGAAAAGCGGCTTCAGCATAGGTAATTACAGTGAATGCGAATTGAAAAAGATGGTTATAAAAAAGGCCAGAAAGATCATAGTACTTCTGGATGTAAGTAAAATCGATAAGAGCATGCCTTATACGTTTGCAGATTTAAAAGATATTGATCTGCTCATCACGGACAAATCGCCCGGTGAGAACATTCTGATTGCTGCTGAAAAATATTCGGTATCGGTTTTTTAACCAGCAATGAGCGAAAAATCTAAATGCTTTTCGCATTCTTAAGAAGGTACTCTTCAGCTTCAAAATTCCAGAGTCCATTGTTGTTTCCAGTGATTTCGGCAAGCCTCGCGAAAAACGGGTCGGTTTTCCCCTTTTCATGAAAATCTTCAATTGCAGTCAGTTCCATTTCTATATTAGTGTATATGAGCTTCTTCCCCCCAGGAATCCTTGGAAGATTTAAAGTTGCTGAAATTACACTGTCAAGACCCCCGATATGGGTTACCATGGAAGATGGATTGATCAAACCTTGTTCCATCATCGACAGCGACTCAATCATGTCAAAAGTATTGCCGCCACTTGTACCCACAATATGACTGGAATTGTAATGGACATTATAAAAGTTGAATTCAGCAGAAAAAAAAGGATCGGTGGGTCCTGCGAAGAAATTCAGACAACCGTCCCTGGCCAGCAGGCGGTCGCCCAATTCTACAACAGCCCTGACAGGAGCAAAAACGAAAACATCGTTAAATCCATCACCGCCAGTCAGCTCCATAAGAATTTCCTCCGGTCTGTCAAGTCCGGATGTATTGACGTATTTTAAATCGACGCCGTTCTTTTTCGAGTCTTCAACCGTGTAGATTGAAGCGGCCCTTCTCAGCCTGGATTCATCGATATCCGCTACAAGAAGATGTCCTGGTTTACGATCGCAGTGAACGGCGTAGTCAATAGCTCCGATCCCCATCGGTCCGACTCCGGCAAGAATGGCCGTATTTCCACCGCGAATAATTCCTAAATCATGGATATAACTTCCAGGCTTCGTATGGTAGTTCGCATGAAAGGCGCCGACTATGCAGGACATCGGTTCTGCTAAAGAACCGTAAAAGAAGGCCTTCCCTGAATAGTTCAGGAGGCAGTTATTTTCAATAACAAATGCAGGAATAACAATGTAAGTGGCGCTGCCCCCAATATAAGGAAAAGTATATCCGGGCGCGGCGTATGGATTTTCTTTTAAATTTATGGCCGGCTGGATTGAAAACCTGTCACCGGGTTTAAACTGTTTCCGCCATTTATCGCCGACTTCGATGATCTCTCCGCAGAATTCATGCCCTATGATTATCGGATTTTTATTGATATCTTTCGGAACCCTTTTATGTTCCGGGCCCTGAACCGAAGCTTTGTAGCTTGACATGCAGATGCTGTCTGAAATAATGTGAGCCAGGATCTCATCCTCTTTTATGGCCGGGAGTTCGAACTCCTCAAGCCTTAAATCCATCTTGCCGTATAGGCGAACCGCTCTAGTTTTCATCTCTATCTCCCAGCCATTCCGATCTTTTTATAAATCTGAATCCTCTCATTTAAGTCAGGGACCTTGCTGACGGTTCGGAGAGAGAACATACCCTTCCTGATATCTTCAGTGGCCGACTTTTCATGGCCTATCAAAGCCCATGTTGAATCTATGAGGTTCCTGAATTCCGCTTGCCTCAAAGCATTACAGATAAATGTCTGCCTGGGGTTATTGATATCCTCACCGCTGATCTGGAAAAGCCCGTAACGTTCGCAAAGGGTTTTAACCCTTCTAATCTGTTCCAGTGTGTTCCTGGTCGGCATATAAGTTACGGCATCGAAACCCAATCCGGAAATCACCTCAAAAAGCAGGTCCAGGTAATCATCCTCAAACTTTTGACTGACCTTATCGCCTGTGACAGAATCCCCGACATCTCCGAGATATGCGTAAGCTGATATGGCTCCGATGGATTTTGAGAACTCAAGAAATTCCCTGATATCCGGGCATTCTGCGGCGGCAGGGATATAAAACCGGGCTGTAAAATCGCCCTTGAAAACTCCTAAAAGGTCATACTCATAATAGCCATGACCTGCATCCATCAGATTTGCTTCCAGCTTCGGGGGTATTTTAAGATTGATTTTGTCTTTCAGGAATCTGACCACCTTTTCACCCCTCCCGAAATTTTCGGTCAGCCTTTTTGCAAGAGCGTAAAGTATATGTCTTTCGGTTATACTGCCACCCTCCCGGCTTTTTGAAAGCGGTATGATATCGGCATCATAGTCAATGGTAATTCCGTAAGGGAGAAATATTTGATTGATGTTTTCAACTATCCGGCGATTCCTTTTACCCCTTTCCCTGGCATAACCGGACATAAATCCGGCTATTTTATTCAGAGAAGTATGGGGTATTCCATGCATAGCCGCATAAGCTGTGGAAACCTGATCGGGATGATTGATCTTACGGCCGGCGAGAGGTGTTTTAGAAAAATCCGTACGGCATTCCATTCCGACCGTAACAGCCAGGCCTGTTATTTTTCCAGCTTCAATGAATTCGGCCGCGCCGCTGACTGAATCGTGATCCATGATGCCGGCTGTCTGCAGTCCGGACTGATAAGCCGTCCAGACCGCCTTTGACGGGGAATAGGGTGAAAATGAATAGAAGGTATGGATATGATTATTCACATCAATTCCCGCCTCAGGCCTGACCATCTTTCCGCAACGGATTTCCTCCATCAATTTTTCAAGGCTTTCAAGGCGGACTTTCACATCATCGTCATTCAGACCCGATATCAGAAAATCGTAATTGTCCATCAGATCAGCCCATTTCCTGTCCGCCGGTAACATTAATAGCCTGACCGGTCATATAATCAGATTCTCTTGAAGCAAGGAAAACCAGAACATTTGCAATGTCATCATAAGTACATCCCCTTTTCAATGGAACTGCATCAATATATTTCCTGCGTACTTCTTCCGCTGTGATCCCCTGGTTTCTGGCGTACTGATTGAATAAGGAATCAGGTCCTTCATTCCAGAGAGGTGAATCCAGGAGGTTCCCGGGGCAGATTGCATTTACATTGATGGAGTAGGGGGCCAGTTCCAATGCCAGGCTCTGCACCAGTCCGATTCCGCCGAATTTGCTTGCTGCGTAAGCTGAATTCTTCGCTGAACCTTTTTTACCCGATTTGCTGTTGATCTGGATAATCTTTCCCTTTGTATTCTTCTTCATTACGGGCACGACCGCTTTGGCTGAATTAAAAAAACCAACCAGGTTTACCTCTATCACCCTTCTCCATTCGTCCGTAGTGCATTCGTCGATAGGCTTTGCGATAAGGATCCCTGCATTGCAGACCAAAATGTCGATCCTTCCGAATTTATCTATTGCCGATTCCGCCATTTTTTCACAGTCGGAATATTTTGTCACATCTGTTTTCACAGCAAGAATATCTTCAAAAGCGGAAGCGATTCTACTCAATTGTTCCTGTTTTATATCGGCTATTACTACCTTCGCGCCTTCTTCATGCAAACGGATTGAAAGCGCTTCACCCAGGCCCTGGGCACCGCCTGTAATCACGGCAATCTTACCCTCCAGACGGGGGAGGTATTTGTTTTCCATCATAAGAAGCCTCCAATAATATAACATAAATGAATATATAAATAATTATCCAATATAATAATGATTAATTATATATTATTTGTCCTTATAATTCAACTGCTGTTTCACAATATATTTAATTTGAAGCAATTGACAGACTTTTAAATTTATGTTATATTAATGTCAATAATGTTATATTATTTAATTAAATAACATTATTTTGTTTCAAAATAACATTTTTGTTGAGGAGAATTATTATATGGCATCACCGGTAATAATGCCCCGGCAGGGACAATCAGTCGAAAGCTGTATCCTGACAAAATGGTATAAGAAAAAAGGTGATGCCGTGTCTGTCGGCGATTTATTATTCTCATATGAAACCGATAAAGCGTCCTTTGAAGCCGAATCAAATGCAGAGGGGACGCTTCTCGAAATTTTCTTCAATGAAGGCGATGATGTACCTGTTCTGACGAGTGTATGTGTTATAGGTAAGCCGGGAGAAAACACTGATGTATTCAAACCGGAAATTTCAGAAAAACCCTCCTCTTTAGACAGAATAGAGCCGGAAAAAAGTACCGGGACTTCTGGTTTTTTAAAAAGCGAGAGCG
>Ga0187770_10001099_pt1 | contig 14068 bp, 12 predicted proteins | sample 0116_SJ02_MP02_2_FD_133154 | JGI IMG/M metagenome (GOLD analysis project Ga0187770, IMG submission 133154) | Tropical peat soil microbial communities from peatlands in Department of Meta, Colombia - 0116_SJ02_MP02_20_MG | ecosystem: Environmental > Terrestrial > Soil > Wetlands > Peat | place...
GTCTTCCAAATTAAGCACCGACGCTTCGTTGCTGAAGGGCGCGTACAGCATAGCCTCTTCCTCGTCTTTGATCAGAAACCTTGGGAAAAACTTGGAGGGAATGTCAACGTGCCGAAGCTTCATGTTTAATTTTTCTTCTGAAACAGTGCGGTCAATCCTTTCTACAACTTTGAAGTTTTCAGGGGTAATGTCGGTTATAATCTGCAATTGTATGTTGCGATCTTGGGAAGTGCTGATGGCCGTGTCAAAGACTCCTGCGATGTCTTCTTGTATTAAGCCTAAAGAAGTGGTTAAAATGATGACTTCGTGGTTTGATTCCTCAATCATGGATAGCATTTTTGAATGAATCTTTTTCTTACCTGTGATAACTGAAAATTTAGCCACTGGGTACTCTGATTCTGGAGCGCTAATCAACTTCCAAGCCGTTAGTAGGCTCTGTTTCTGATCACTTAAGCTGGTAACCTCATTCTTTTTGGCAGCAATAAACGAGTCAACTAAGTCTTCAAAGGGAACAATACTGAACCGCGTCGGCCTCTCCAATGTTGCTTCAATAAAGCCCTTCTCCTGCAGCTTCTTGAACGTGCGGTAAGCTTGAACACGCTCCATCTTAAGCCTTTTAGCAGCAAAACTTGTCGATTGAGGGCCGCTTTTGGCGAGGAACATGTAGACTTGTGTTTCTCTTTTTGAGAGACCGATAATTTGCAGAAACCTTGTGACATCCTTTTCGCTTATGAGGCGACCCCCGTGTAAAAACCCTGCTCCGTTCGCGTTTAGATGTGATTCGATGTTAATATAACTAATGTTTTTTTGTAGACTTTTCGTCTAGCTAATTAGCTACAAACGAGACGTGTTTACGCTTAAAAGCTAAGTAAGCGTCTTTTGTATTGTACCCTTTTCACTCTTTGCCCTTTTCGCAGGCTTCCAAGATTTCCTGACGAAACTCGGATAATCATCGTTTTTTTCCATTAACTGCCGCAGGAAAGCGACCGTTTTCTCGTCGGTTAAGTATCCGCTGCCGAAGTCTCCGTGTTCAACTTTTAGGTTCGCTATCTCTCTGTCACGTTCCACTTTGGCTATGATGGATGCGGCTGAAACAACGGGGTAAATTCTGTCCGCGTTGTGGCGTGAAACAATTCTGGTTTTGGTTTTCAGACATTCCTGGATGTGGTACCCGAAGCGGTGCTCAACTGTGTCTGCTGCGTCAACGTATACTTCATCAGGCTTTAAAGCGTCAATCACCTGCGCCATCGTCTGAGCTTCAAGACGGTTAAGCTTGTGCAGTCGCCGGGCGCTTGCAACGGCTTTGTCAATTTCGAACGGAGGAACCTTTATCGTATGGTACTTTTCGGTTAACTGTAAAATCGCAGGGTACAGCAGTTCCCGCTTTTTCGGCGTAAGCAGCTTGGAGTCTTTCACGCCCAACTCAGTCAGAATCGGCAAGACCTCAGCCTTCACCATGACGCCAGCGACAACTAATGGGCCGATAACGCATCCGCGACCAGCCTCGTCCACACCAGCAATCAAAGTTTTCACATGCACCACTCAGTCACGAATGGCTTCGGCGTTCTAGGCTTTAATGCTTTTCTAAAAGCTACCCCTGTGAAAGAGCAAGCATGCAGGTGCAGTAAAAAGCTGTTGCTGAGTTTGAACGATGGTCTTTTTGCAATTTAGAAGAACAGCAACAGTTGGAAAAGCATTCTTGTTGTTCTTCTTGGCAGTTTGAATGAATGGAAATTTCTTTAAAAGAAGAAGAATGCCGAGCTAATAGTTCTTCTTCCGTTAAGCAATCTTGCTGTTGAAAGAAGGCGTGCCAATGGTTTTGTTTATGGTCTTTGCGCTACTATCATTGCGTGAGCCTTGTCAAAAGGCTCCAGGTTCACAACCTCTTTAACGTCGAAACTCCTTTTCCGCAGAACGTTTGCTTCTTGACGGTAAACCGCTTCCGGGTTCATGGTCACGTCGATGCTTTGGGCTTTCACAGCGATCATGACCCAGCCGTGCGGCTTGAGGAACAGGTCTGCGTTGTCCGCGAGCAGTTTAGCCTGTTCAGGCTGCGCCACATCGCAGTAGATCGTGTCCACTTTGCCCGTGATGAACATGGCGTATTTTTCTGGCATGCGAGCGTCCTCAAGAAGCGGTGAAATGTTAGGGCGGTAAGCGGCAACGTTGTTAACTAAATCGCGGATTGACCGCTGCGCGAATTCTACGCAATAAACGTGCCCCGACTCACCGACGATGTCAGAGACGTGGCTTGGAGTTGTTCCAGAAGCAGCGCCCAGATAAAGCACTTTGCTGCCTGGTTCTATGGGCACGTTTTGCAAGCCTTTGATGATGGCTCCCGCTAGCTTGCTTCTGAAAGCGTCCCAAATACGGTACTCCACGCCTCTAAACTTGACGAGCCGTTCCCCGTAAACTTTTAAGCCAGGCGTCAGGTTCCTCGTGGCTAACCGCTGCGCGCCGTCTTCAAGTGTTGCCTGAAAAATCGCCTTAAATCTCGGATGCGGCTTAACCTTCACGGGCACGCCTGTCTCTCCACTGTTTACGCCTACGCTTGCCGCCGCGGGGTGGTTTTTTCCTTGGTTTTTCCCTTAATGAGCTTTCTTCGGCTTCTCTGCGTTCTCTGAACGGTTGCTCCCGCCTTTCTGCTCGCTGCTCAGGCTTTCTTTCTTTTGGTGGCGGCGGCTCCTTGTACTTCTCCCGAATCTCCTCAAGCCGCTTGTTTATTCCCGCTTTTAAGTCGTCACCGATGTATCTGCCTCCGAAGGCGTCAGCTCTGGCGGCAATGGCGAGTTTTCCAGCGATGACGCGGGCGATTTTTCCTCTCTGCCACCTTTTCGCGTCATGCAACAACGTGTGCTGGAAGATTAAGCCGTGCTTCGGCGGGCGGGCTCCCGTTTTCAGCGAGCGGAAGAGGGCTTTTTCAGCGCCTAAAACCTGAATGGTGCTGGCTGGTTTCACAGCTAGGTTTTGAAGGCTCCCAGCGATTGCGATTAATCGTGCCCCAAGAAGTGCTCCTGCAACTGCGCGAACATTAGGGGCCATTTCTTCCATGGTTCGGTCAATGTAGTTTTCCATGCTCTTGCGCAGCTCATACAATTCGAGCACGTTTTTGGCTGAGGCTTGTATCTGCTTCAGGTCAAGTTCAGCGATGTCTGCGCCCATTGATGATTCAGCCGCTTTCACAATCATCTGCGCTCGCTCTTTGGGGATGTCTTCTTTTTCCAAGTTTTCGGCGGTGTAGTTTTCTCTGTAGCCCAAGTTCATGGCTAATCGCACGTAGGTTTCGTGTTTTTCGACTAAACGGTCAAGCTCTGGGAAGTAGACGCCGTACCACTCGCGGAGTCTGCCCATGAACAGGTTAATGGTCCGGTCTAAATCATCCAACGCCTGAATGCCCTGAGCGACGATTAAATCCCTTTTCTCGGCTGCGCCCTTAATCCGCAGTTTGGCAAGTTCCAAGCTGACGTTGCGGTTCCAAAGACTAAGCTCCTGCTCGTCTTTGACAAAACCCGATTCCATGGCAACCTCGCTCATTTGAGAAAGCAACACTTCAGCTTCGGCCATCTTGGCCACCTCAGCTTTAACGTTCATTTTACGTTGAACTTCATTTGCCAAGACTGCGCTTTCAAAAACAAACGTTTCATAACCCGCATTTTTGAGCAGGGTTACCAGTGAAAAAACTTCGTCAGAAAGCTTTCCCGTTTCAGTTTTCAGCAGGCTTCTTGCGGCTGCCTGAGGTTTCTTTGGAAACATGACCCTTTCGACTAAACTTTTCTTGTCGTCGAAACCTGTGATGCCGAATGGAAACTGAATTATGAACGCCTTCATCTTTTAGAGCCTCAATAAACTAACTACTGTCAACGGTTTAACCTAATAAACATCTGCCCTAAAAAACAAGACGATTTGTAAACAATTACAGTTCTAGCGCTTGCTTAAGTTAGTACCATAACTTGTGAAGTCAACAGAAACTTGCTTAATACGTTAAACGGATTTATCGCTTTATGACTTTGACCAAGTCTACGCTCTTGACCCAAGGAATTAAAAGGTTCGAAAGCTCACTTGATATTTCCTTCTCTAACTCTCTGTTGTCTTTCTCTTGGCATTCCTCTACTAAAGATAATATAGCCATTATTCTTCTATTTGGCAATTATTCTCCCGACTTCTATTCAGTCAGTCAGGACAAAAGCTTTTTGGTTACTCTGATTTTGATTAGCGTGCGCTCTATGGGAAAATCGGCTCAGTTTGGGTTACCTTGAAATGGTAACTTTCCCTGCGAGTGTTGATGCTTGAAGAAGTATCTTTGATATTTTCTTGATGTTGTGTTCAACTAGAAAGATTTTTTGAGAACTCGCTGATTCAATGATGACTTCGTGGTTGATCCATCCTTTATGTATTTTGATTTGGCTTACGTCTTCGGTATTTATAGCGAAGCTCTTGTTATCTTTCTGCAATAACTCATCTAGCGTCAAGTTTCTTGAGTTCTCTTTCTCGTTCATCTTGGATTCAACACCAGCGTCCATAGCCTCAGCATATGCCCAACCTATCAATCCACCCTTTGCCAGCCCTATCTCAGGGCTAACTGGCAAGTCTGGAGTGTGTAGTAGAATAATTCTCCGCGTTGTCAGAACCAGATTGTAATAAGCGTTCAAATCGCTAGAGCGTAGACCCTCGATAATAGCTAATACTTGCTCCGAACCTTCCATGCCTGTTGATATGCCCTGTTCATCATTTAAAACTTTGCGCGCGCCTGCTTTGTCATGTGATATACTTGATGCAGTAAAGTAGGTAGGATAGAGAATATACAAGAGAAGAAGAAAACAAGTTTTTGAACGAATAGGTTTAGTAGTTAGTTAGAACGTTTGGGATTTGGATTAAAACTTAATCCAACCCAAGCCCAAACTTTTCACTGTATCAATAAGCCTTTTCCTTTGCAAAATTTTTCCCCTTCCTTCTTCCTACTCTTCTGTGTGACTGGCAAGAGAAACAGACAGACAAAGACGAAAAAGAATCATAAGCTAAAAACTACGCAATAACCTCTTTCTTCGTGTGTGAGCAAGTTTCTTTCACGGATAAATTGTCTTAGTTTAGGAAGGTCACAATGGGCATCAAACATCAAGCTAAAGTTTCCATTAATTTCATCAAGAGACACGAAGGAAGGATTCACTAAACCAAGACTAATCAACTCTCTGAGAATGGCTATGGCCTCGTCTCTCTCCAATGTGTCTCTCCCACAAAACAGCCTTACCTGTTGGTTCAATATTTAACTCTTTTCTAAATAGAGTAAATATAAGCTTGGTTACTTTGAGGTTACAACAAATGCTTTTGTTTAATGTAAAATTACCGTGGTTCCTGCAGGCTCATATCTATTGTAAAATGCCCGAACTGCAAAGCTGAAGGTTAGCGAGCGCGCGATATTTTGAAAAGTTTTTTGGATTCGAATTTAAAGAAAAAAATTGGCTTAATTTTGTCTTTAGACGCGCTTGGCGGGGGTTAAGTTGCGGCTTTCACATAATATCGTCCATCATCCGTCTTGGTTATCCCCTTGCCCTTAGCCATACGCCTTGTTATAATAAGCTCATCCACACCTAACTCTTTAGCCGTCTTAGCAGTTTCAGGTGAGACTGCTCCAGCCTCTAACATTTTCTTTTTTGCTTGTTCAATTCGTATGGCCAATGCGGCTAGTAATGTTGACAATTTTTCTTACACCTCGTTTCTTTGTCTCAATATGGACAGTCGGTCAGATAAAGTTATTCCGATGTTGCGAAAGGTTTCTATGAAGTTCCCGACAAACTAGTCCCCATATCTTTGGATAATGACTGGAAGCATTAAGCGCGATATTGCACTACAATTACCGAACCGTGCCTACAAATCTTGGCAATACGTTTATAATTAGTGCGGCTCATAGACCGAGTGACTTGATGATTTCCTTAACTGCGTCAACAGACTTTTGGAAACCTTCTTCTTCTTTCTTGCTAAGAGGCAGATCGATTATTCTCTTCACGCCGTCTCTGTTGACTACAGCGGGTACGCTTAGACACACATCCCCTATTCCATGATAATTCTGAAGAAAACAAGAAACAGTTAAAACCGAATTCTCGTTCCGAACTATACTTTCAACAATCCTTGTCAGAGTCAAACCGATCCCCCAATTCGTCCTGCCCTTTCGCCTTATGATTTCTGCCCCAGCGTCACGCACTCCCACAAAAAGCTTATCAAAAACACTTTCCTGATACGGCATGTTTAACAGGCGAAGATACTCTTCCAACCGGACGCCAGCAACGTTCGCAAGGCTCCAGAGAGGCACCTCATTATCGCCGTGTTCGCCGATAATGTAAGAATGAACGTTTCTAGAATCAACCCCTAAGTATTCTCCCAGCAAAAATCGAAGCCTAGCTGTATCCAAAACCGTTCCGCTCCCAATAACCTTCGTCTCCGAAAAACCCGACATCTTCAAAGCGACATACGTCATAACATCAAGGGGGCTCGTAGCAATCAACAGAATGCATTTCTTGTTATACTCAGTAACTTTGGAAACAACCCTACTCATAACAGCAAAATTTTCCCTCGCCCAATCCACACGCGACTGCATACTTTTTCTTACGCCGCCAGCAGCAACGACAACAATATCCGAATCCGCACTGTCCACGTAATCCCCAGCACGAACTGCCGCCGGCTCCAGAAAAGGCAACCCATGACTCAAATCCATAGCCTCGCCTTCGGCCCTATCGCGATCCGCATCGATCAAAACAACTTCAGAAGCCAAGCTACGAATCAACAGGGAATACGCAAAAGCGGTACCGACAAAACCAGCACCTACAACCGCAATCTTAACGCCGCCGTCCTTCTTAATCAATCAAACCGCCTCAAAATCACGAAAAAAGAACTAACCGCAACAGTTAAACCTATCCTTGTTAGGAATTCAAGACCTCATTATAGAAGAATTATCGAAACCAATGACGACTTTGTCCTTTTTGGGCGGCTCCACAGTAAGGGCAGAAATTGTTTTCTGAAGAGAAAGTTCTCTTGCAAACGGGACAGTTTTTCGCCTGAACTCGCGACGTTTTTGAACTTGCTTCTTGTAAGTATCTTCGGCTGTCCAAGTACAACTTCCTGTAGACTCTCTGTTCTCGCTCACATTGAAGCCGGCATAGCCAAGAGATTGGTAGAGCAAACAGCAACGTAGCTGTCAACATTAAATCTGGGGGTCTAATAAACCATGAAAAGGCTAACAGCATCAGAATTCCCATAGGCATGTACGGTAAACCCAGCCAAGCTTTGACTAAACAAAACGTTGCCTTTAAGCCCCTAATTACCCTATTCATATTCCAATCCTCCCGTGAAGAGAGCCCCTTGCTTTTCCATGGTTAAGCGGCAACTGTTTGCGCCTCGGGTTTTTTAAGGATTATGAATGTGCCTATGAGGATTGTTCCGATTCCCAAAATAAAAAACAGTACCGGTGCAGCTCCACCGTTCATTGAATAAACGTTATCGACGACCCCCCACACAGAAGATGCACTGAGTAGAATCCCCAGTAGAATAATGGCTAACCCACCCAGTAAATTGTCCCAGTGTTCCTCCTTCGCATCTGACATTCCGACGGGACCTTCTTTCCACTGCTTATGATAGCTAAATTGGATTACGGATATAAATGACATGCATGTAGAAATTCTTTCACATTGCAGATTGATTCTGCCTTGTTACGTCTTTAATCAATAGCAGACCAAAGGCGCAAGAGAACTGATAGCTTGATACAAAGTTGTTTTTCAAGCTATTTGTTTGGTTTTCGGTTTACATAGTGCAGGGTTGGGATTTGAACCAAGAGAATCTGGAGATTTCACCAGCATTCCCTTTTTCTTTTTTTTCCTTGCGCGCTTAAACAAAGCGAAAAACTAATGAAATTATAATATGGTCGTTAAGCTGAAACCATTTTCAGGTTTCAGCCTTACGCAGGTGTGCTTTCGCTTTGTATGCTTTTTTTGAATTAAAACTAACGTTTTTCTTTCACTTTTTATCCGTTTTAAATCAAAAATGGCGCTCTTTGGGTTTATCACTCGCCAAAAGCTTTGCGCAAATTATTTATCCCGAAACGAACAAAGAGGCGCTGCTTCGAGAAGAGGCGTCTTCTCTGCTTCTTCTCGACGCGAAAAATAAAAATATAAGAAAGGAAAAACAAAATGAAAATAGCTAAAAACAAAACTTTGGCTATTGCTATAACTATACTCTTGGCATTTTTAATGATGCTAATACCAAACGCTAGTGCACATACGCCGCCATGGAAAATTCCAACATACGCCTACGTACAATGTGACCTTAACCCTGTAGGTGTCAATCAGACAACTAGAATAGATATGTGGCTTGACGTCACCTTTGACAGCGCAGACCTAATCAACAACTACAGATTTCAAAATTATGTAATCACCATTACTGCACCCGATGGTACAATAACAAAGCAGACTTTTGATACTGTGGCAGACCCAACATCAAATCAGGGCTACATGTTCACTCCTACCCAAGCAGGAACATACATCCTTAACTTTACTTTCCCAGGACAAACAATAACAACCAGCAATGGCAACCCCACTTCAGCTTACATCAATGATACTTACCTGGCAAGTTCTGCATCAACGACACTTACTGTGCAAGAAGCACCGTTACCCACACCTTATGCAGGTGCGCCTCTTCCGACCCGATATTGGACCCGCCCAATCTACGGTGAAAACACCCTGTGGTACACAATTTCATCAAACTGGCTAGGTCCTGCAGGATTCGGGCTGGCCGTTGTAGGTTATGGTAGCGATTTCCCGGGCGATGCAGTTGGGCCTCAAACGAGCCATATAATGTGGACAAAGCCGATTCAATCTGGAGGAGTCGTCGGTGGAAACAACTTCCAAATTAAAGGAGACACCTATGAACAGGGATCTGCCTACTTGGACAGATTTCAAGATCCAATAATAATGGATGGAATGCTCTACTACACGGAACCAATAGGGTTCGCTGCTACTCCATACCCGATAGCTCCCGACATCTATCCCGCGCACACTTATCCCTATGGACCAACCGACTGCGTTGACTTGACAACAGGAAAACTCATTTGGTCTAGCACTGAGATACCCGCGCCTTCTTTCGGTATCATATATGATGTCCAGGACCCCAACCAGCACGGAGTCATGCAACCAATTCTAATCGCAATCGATCCTTCTACGGGTGCTTGGGACGCGTTTGACGGTTACACAGGTGACTCCATGTTCAATGTAACTAACGTTCCCTCAGGCCCGACAGCCATTGGCTCAAACGGAGAGTACTTGATATACGTCCTGACAAATGCTGGCACCCCCACGAATCCGCAGTATTATTTGGGTCAGTGGAATTCGTCTAACCTGTGGACTGGTCAGTTGAACCATATTAACGGCGCGAACCCCGAAAACTATTTTCCGACCACACTTCCTCCCATAACTGACGGAAGCAACCCGGCCATGTACGACTGGAATGTTTCAATACCATCCCTCAACACCGCCACTACAACACCTACCGCACTTGCAGCTTTCTCCAATAATATGTTGATTTGCGAAAACGGCTCATTTCCTGCTGGTTTCGCGCAGCCCTCATTGTATTCCTTTGCGCCTACAGAAAATCCCTACACCTACTTTGCTATCAACCTCAATCCATCCAAGGGTGCAATCGGCTCGATACTATGGAGACAAACAGTTCAACCGCCAACAGGCAACCTAACTGTCTGGTTTATCGGAGCAGACCCAACAGCCGACGCCGGTACTGGTGTATTCTTTGAATATCATTTGGAAACTATGCAATGGGTTGGATACAGCATGGCAACAGGCAAAGAAATTTGGGGTCCAGTGGGAAATGAATCGAGCCTTTCCTACTACAACAACGACCAAATCACCGACGGACGAATGGCTCAGTGTGCTTACGGAAACCTCTATACCACCGGCTATGGCGGAATAATTTACTGTTACAATTTGACTAATGGAGACCTTTTGTGGACCTACGGTAACGGCGGTGCAGACAACAGCACTAACAGCAACCTTCTCTACCCTGGCGTGTATCCAACTTTCATGTCCGCTATTGGCAACGGAATACTTTATTTGGTGACTGCCCATCATACTTTCGAAACGCCACTTTACAAAGGAGCTCTTATGCGTGCGATTAACGCTACCACAGGCAAGGAAATCTGGACTCTTTCATCTATTCAAAGCGAAATTTCACAAGTTGGTATTGCAGATGGGTATGCAGCGTTCTTCAACGGCTACGATAACTCAGTCTACTGCGTAGGCAGAGGACCAAGCGCTACCACCGTTTCAGTGCCACACGCTGGCTTATCATTCGGGCAACCAGTTGTAATATCCGGAACGGTAATGGATATTTCTGCGGGCACAAAGCAGACTGAGCAGGCAGCTGACTTTCCAAACGGTGTCCCATGTGCATCTGATGCAAGCATGACAGCATGGATGGGCTACGTTTACCAGCAACAGCCAGAACCGACTGACTTCGCAGGAGTTCCCGTTACGATATCCGTCACTGATTCCAACAACAACCACTACGTCATAGGCACTGCAACAACTGACGCGAGCGGCTTTTATCACTTGACATGGACCCCCATCATACCAAGCAACTTCACAGTATATGCAACATTCGCGGGTACCAACGCTTATTGGCCGTCAAGCGCAGAGGATGAATTCACAGTCATGCAAGCACCAACAACCGCACCGACAGCTTCACCTCCTACAGGCTTGGCATCGACAGGGAGCCTAGAGTTAGGCATAGCAGCAGTGATAATCATCATGGTCATATGCGTCGCTGTGCTGGCTGTACTGATACTCAGAAAACGACCATAAGCTAAAGAAGCAAAACAAAAACCACTCTTCCCCTTTTTTTATCCTTTGAAGCATTGGGAGAAAGATCAAGAAATATGTGGCTGAGAAAGCTCTTGTTTCAACTCAAGAGGAGCTTTTGCTCTTTGCTCTTATTTCTCCTATATTTCCCAGAGCTTCAGCAAACCCAACGACTTTCCCCTTTTCATGCGTTCAAGCATATTGCTGTAAAAACAATTGCAAACCAGGGATGAAGGGGTTATTGCTAGATTTAGCTTCATGCTGTGCATATCTTGACAACCAAATTCTGCATCTCAAAAAGTGACAGCCTCACCACATACAAACTTGACTCCTAACACACAAACGGTTCTTGTTTTCTTTGCATCAGCCAGCAACGGTTCAGTAGGATTAGTAGAGAATTTCATTGTTTGGCAACTTTATTCCCAGCAACACATGATTGTGAAGACCTAAAACTTAATCAAAAGAAAGAGCCACTGAAGTATTCATCAGCGCTTTTGCCTCAGAGTTCCCTCTCTAGAGTTTCAATTATTTGCTTGTACCTGTTGTCTGTGAACGTTTGATTGTACTCGTGGAATTTCTCAAGCATTTGTTCCTGTTCTCTTCCAGTGAAATACTGCATGGACGGGTAGAAGAAGTATTTGTCTTCCTTTTCGATGTGTTTAGGGTAAAGTTCAATCAACGCGTTTAACGATTCAACGATGCCGCTTAACGCCTCAGTTTGACCCGCGATGTAACTTGCCTTCAGTTTCTCAAGATTGAACACGGTTTTTCTTGCGTAGGCATGCTCAAGTATCAGTTCACGCATCATGTTAGCGTCGGCTTCAGACAATTTCTTCCTTGAAAGAGCATTAAACAGGATGCCCTCTTCTTTGCCATGGTGGTACCTGTCGGCGTAGGTTCGGAAAAAATCCACGGCTGTCACTATGAAGTTCGGGTCAACCTTGCCATAGACAGCTATTCTCTGCTGCTCTTTTTTCAAGACACTAACCGTGTGCTCAATCAACCGGTGCTCGCTGATTAGAACTTCAACAGGCAACATGGCACTTTTCCTCAACAAAAAGGAATCTTTGGTTTGTCAGCCCTAAATTGTTTTTGCACCAAACGAGCGGTTTTCCAAGTTATTTACGTCGTGCTCTGGAAATTGGAAATGTACAGTAAATTTACACTTCGATGTAGCCGTTTAGGCAATCATTGCTGCTACGTTAGTCTTGTGGTTTCATTCGAGCAGGTAACTGCGTAAAACGTCGGGCGACACACAAAGAATTATGACAACTACGGTGATGACTGCGGCAGCAATTATCCCAGCTAAAACTTCGAAAAAATAGATGTTATTGGTTGCGGATTGAAAAGCGTTTGAGCCGTTTTGCGCGTTAACGGGGCGGTAACTTAAAATTGCGAGCGTGAGAAACGTCAAGATCAACGCCGTGCACAATAGCGCTTTGCGATTCATTTTTGTCAGTCCCGTTTGCAAGTAACCGTTCAAGGCAAGGAATGTTCCAGCAATATTAATGCGATGCATTAGCACAGCCGTTCTGAATTTTAGAACACACCAACACGAGAATTAAACAAGCAAACGAGCAGAGGAGCAAGCCTTCGCTTCGGTTATTCCCTTTCGCTGCTAAGTTCTTTCCTGAGATCTTTTTCCCTGAATAAAACTTGAACTGCAACTATGCCGAGCACTACGGCAACGATGACGAATAAAACAGGTAGAAAGTAGACAGTTTGGACGACGCTTGCAGGAGCAGGTGGGGCTGTCACTGTCGGGGCAGGAACAGGTGGTTGCGTCGATGATGGCCCAGATGAATTCGTAGAATACATATACCCAGGCTGGCTCGTTGGAGCCGGAGTTGGAGCCGAAGTTGATACAGTTGAAGACTGTTTTTGAGGAGCTGTAGGAGGTGAAAGAGGCAGGTAGCTTACGGCTGCCGTGAGCGACAAGACTAATGCAACCGCAATGATGGGCGCTATCAACATTTTCTTGTTTGGCATGCTTCTTTATCTCGATTTTGCTCTTAAAGACCAGAGTAAACGGTGCATGCCCATTATTTTAATGTTATATTTTCCTGCGCTGTTCTAATCTTTCGAACAATTAATTAAAGACTTAATTTAAGGAAAGTTCTTAAACTGTTGAAGTGCTCTGTTTGGGAATGTGAAGGCTTTGGTCGCGGATGACTCCAAAGAAGTGCTCAGGGGAACAACCCTTGAAGTTTACCGTTTCCTGCTGAAAAGCAACAAGCCAGTGGGAACACGCGAACTTCAGAGAGCACTAAACTTAAGTAGTCCTTCAGTAGCCACGTATCACCTGTCTAAACTCGAGGATGCAGGCATCCTTAAAAGGGAGGGCGGCGGTTTCACCGTGAGCAAGTACCTTTTAGAAAACAGCGTTAAGGTCAACCGTTTCCTGATTCCAAGATACTTTTTTTACGCAGTCTTCGCAATCACTGCTCTCGCAGTCGAATTGACGTTGATGAAGCCAGTGCTCCTAACCCGTGAATACGTATTTTCCGTGCTAGCAACAGGCGTACTTGCCCTCTTCTGCTCCTATGAAACAGCGAAAACATGGCTTAGAGGCAACTTGTAGGTGGCGTTTACACCTTTAACACAAAGAATTTCAGAGCTTTCAAAGCTTAAGGACACATGCTGTTTATTGCATAAATTTTGTAAATTCGCCGAGGCGGATGCAAGCCAGAATTAACTGCTTTCCTGATAGGCGCAAGCAGTTTACCCATGTTATGTCAAACTTTTATCGCCGAGTCAAACTTTATTTTTGCTATAAATTGTCTTAGTTAACTTTAAACGGCGCCGTGAACAATAGGAATGGCACCGATTTGGGAGGGCTGGGGAAAGAGTTTATGGCAAATCAGCCACCGCTTCGCGCACGCGGCGTAAAGGTGCTCAAGGCTGTTTCTTCACCGCTTAGGCTGCAAATCCTAAATCTGCTGTTCGAAAAAAGTGCCCTCTCCTACACGGAACTCATGAACGCGCTAAGAATGAACCCCAGCCGAGACGCCGGCAGGTTCGCCTACCACTTAAAATTCATGTTGAAAGCCGATTTGGTTGAGGCGGACGTTGAAGCAAAAAAATATTACTTAACTGACCTTGGCAAAATGGTTCTTGACGTAGCTGACCGTGTAGAAAAAAAGGCGGTTAAGCCCAGAGGCATGCTGGTTCGCACTTCGCATTTGACGATGGAAGAGTTTGACGCCAACAAAATTGCA
>Ga0187770_10001100_pt1 | contig 14066 bp, 14 predicted proteins | sample 0116_SJ02_MP02_2_FD_133154 | JGI IMG/M metagenome (GOLD analysis project Ga0187770, IMG submission 133154) | Tropical peat soil microbial communities from peatlands in Department of Meta, Colombia - 0116_SJ02_MP02_20_MG | ecosystem: Environmental > Terrestrial > Soil > Wetlands > Peat | place...
AAGGTTGTAATTAAACCAAGTCCCCGGACTCGAGTAAATTGAGAGATTAGACCCGATCCGCCAGCGCTTCGAGGTCGGTCAGGTCGATGCCAAGCTCTTCCCAACGGAACGGCCGCGAGCGCGGCGATTCAACCTGAGCTTGGGTTGTCACGTTATCACCTGTGTAATAACTCAGACAATATATCGGCTTTGAGGGAATCGAATTGACCAGCGCCGTCTTCTAAGTTGACAAACCTACGTTTTTATTTGCGTAATAACTGAGCGCCCCAGTGCCAGTGGTCTTCCGGGTTATCTTGGGGAAAACGGGGAACAGCCTCAGGATCACCCTCCCCAAGCCCATCGTCGAAGGGTTCGAGTGGAAGGAGGGAGACGAAATCATACTCTACGTGTCCGAAGAGGAAGTCACGATAAGGAAGGCCAAAGACAAGAAGCAGTAGTTAGGCTACGCTATCGACTTGCCGCACTTCTCGCAGAAGAGCATTGGGGTAGCAAGGTGCGTGCCACAGAACGGGCAGACTATTCCCCCTTTTCTGTTGGCCTGGCCCTGATCCTTTGGCGGGAGATCCTTGACGTTCCTCCTTCCGAGCACGACGGCTATCTCCACCATGGCCACTATCGGGACAAACACGATTATGTCTAACAGCGGCCCACCGTCCGGGGTTAGGAAGAGTCCAGTTACCACCCATATTATGAACCAAATTATCAGCCTGTTCTTGGAGAAGAAATCGGCCGAGATGACCCTGAGGCGGATGAGAGTGTAAACGAAGACCGGGCTAGTGAACGAAGCCGCAGTTGCAACTATAATCAAGAATATTACGTAATAGAATGCCCCCGCATCAATCAGGAACGCTGTCTGCGTGGAAACGAAGAAAGGCGCCAGGGCAAGAATCAGGAACTTGGCAAGAGCGTAGTAGCCGAAGAGGAGCCCTACGACGAACAGGACCGATGTCGAGGTGATGAACGGGTAGATGAGGGCCCTCTCCTTCTCGTTCAGCGCAGGATCGATGAACTTGTAGGTCTCATAGGCAATCACAGGCATGTCGATGGCGGCGGTCAGGATGAGGGCGGCCACGAAGTAGATCTCCATCGGCTCGCCAATGCCTTTTGCCGCGAGCAACGTCCACCCTGCGGGTAGGAGGTCTGCTTTCACACGACCGAGGAAGGTGGCGATCACTGTGCTCTGGAGGAACTGGAGGTTTACGTACTGCCCGGGATTCTGGATGGAATTTAGCGGGTTCGCAGGGAAGAATATCAGAATGAGAAGTATGACGAGGAAGCTGATGGCGACGATTCTGAGCCTCTTCCTCAGCTCGTCGATATGCTCAGAGAACTGGAAGCGACTGGAAAGCAAAGACGCGGTGAGCAGTCTGGTATCCTATTTTACGCTTAGGACTTCGCTTTGGCGATGATTTCCTGCGAAATCTGCTCCCTCGTCTTTCCCTCCGTGCTGATGCCGAGCTGCCTCGCAGTCTCTATGAGAACCTGGTCCGCGGACTTCGGCACAGGAGGGGAGCTGGTCGCTCCGGTGACAGAGCCCTGGAACTCCTTCGACGCCTGGTCGAACTCCCGTCTCGCCCTCCCGAGTCCTCGGGCAAGTTCTGGTATCTTCTGCGGGCCCCAGAGGAATATCACAATCACTATGACCCCTATCACGATCCATTGGAGCGGGTCGTCGAACGCCATTGGTCGAACTGGATTCGTCCGTCCTTTATACGCCTTTTCGCTGAAAGGGGTCGCCAGAGACAGGCCTATTGCTGGTGAAGCATCTCTCTCGCACGTCTACTCACTTGCGCTAACATTTTATCCAGCTTGCGCCCGGCCAGCCTCAAGAGCATGATGGCTCGGATAGAGGACTACTGGAGGCTCACCAAGCCGCGCATCTGGGGCCTGCTCGTCTTCACGGGCATTGTCGCGATGGTGGTTGCCTTCAGGGAGACGCCCGGCTCAGCGCTTCCCCCGAGGCTCCTTGTCATTGGAACGGCCGCACTTGTGCTTGGGAGCGCGTCAGCCGAGGTCTTGACCAACTATCATGATAGGGACATTGACGGGATGATGAAGCGAACAATGAAGCGAGCCCTGCCGGCCGGGCGAGTAAAGCCCAGGAACGCACTTGTCTTCGGCCTCGTGATGGCCGCGTTCTCGATTCTTGTCCCTCTTATCCTGATCAACGCCGTCTCTGCGGCTTTCATGCTCCTCGGGCTCCTGGACAACATCGTCGTCTACTCCCTGCTGTTGAAGAGAAGGAGCTGGCTGAACATAATCCTCGGCGGCATCTCAGGCGGCATGCCTGTGCTCGTTGGCTACTCAGCGGTGGCTGGGACGGTGACCCCCATCGCGCTGTACATGTCTGCGCTCGTCATCGTCTGGATCCCGACCCACATCTGGAGCCTGGCCATCTTCAACAGGAAGGACTACGAAGCGGCCAAGGTCCCCATGCTCCCCATAGTCTTTGGCGACAGAATCGCGTCAATCTGCATCGCGGGGACGAGCGCCCTGCTTACCGTCTTCTCCGTAGCCATCTTCTTCGTCACGCCCGTAAGCATCATCTACATCATGACGGCGTTGGTTCTCGGGGGTGTAGTTCTGCTCTACAGTGCGAAGCTTGCACTGACCCAGAGCAACAAGACCGCCTGGACCCTGTTCAAGCTAACGAGCCCATACCTAGCTGTCATATTCCTGGTTCTCGGGCTGACCGTTGGCGTCACCTCCTGACCCTTCCTTTGGATTCGGCGAGTCGACCTTAGAAGGGAGATCGCTTCTTTTCCAGGCTAGAGTCCACTGATGTTGGTCTGGACAAGCGGGAGATCGAGGAATAAGGTGCCCCCCGTGGCGGGCATTGACGAGTAAGTGAACTCGACAGGGAAGTCGACGGAGTTACTTACGTATGCGGTAAGGGTCGTTTTTGCTCTGGCGTATTCATAGGCTGTGCAATCGTATGTGTTACCAGAAACATACCTCGTCGTACCGTAGGTCCGAGACAGTGTGTACCCCGGAGGTTGGGTGAAATCGATGCCTCCGCTGGAATTGAGCTGGTGCCATTGAGTCGACTGGTTGGTATCAGTGTGAGTTCCGTACTTGAGATTGTAGTAGCTGAGAGTCTCGACGGCCGTGCTGTTGAAATTGATGACCTGGACCCTGATCGTGAAATTGAAGGTTACAGTAAGATACGACGTTTCTCCCGAATAGGTACCGTAGGCCCCGTCGAACAGCCACGGTTGCTTCTTGGAAGAACCGAATCCCCCTAGGAAGTAGACTCCTGCCATGGCAGCTACGGCGATAATCGTGACCGTAGCGATTGCGAGGCCAAGGTTTCTATGGGAAGGAATCGGAGGCGGGGTGTATACCGGGCCTACTCCTTCCTTTGGAGAACCAGAAGACATTCATCGAAACACGTTGGTCGAGGCACCCTGTTCCACTCTTAATCAATTATGGACTGCCATTACAGAGTGGCGCTCGACCATAGGTGAGAATTCCCGAACGGCTATCGCGGTCGCCGACTGGCTTTTGCAACAGACTAAACGTCTCCTATCAAGCGATTCCCGTTGTTCTCCCCGAAGTGGGTGCGCCTTCGCCTGGGTACTCGATGGGAGAAGACTAGTTGAGTTCTCCTAATGCCGCATCAAGAGATAATCATACCTTATATGGAATCCCACACATACTGCCAATTGCAGCGAATTGAGCGGCGACCAAGAAGAAGATGAGGAGGCCGTATTGCAAGAGCAGGAGGTCATGGCAAGTCCAGACATCGAGCCTGTGGGTGAACTTGAAGAAGACAGGGCGGAAGCCGAGACAGAAGTCGAGGAGGAAGACAGGGAATCTGACGAAATCGAGGAGAGGGAGGACGAGAGGACGAGCGAGAGCACGAAGTCCGTTCGGCGCAGTAGCCCAAGAAAGGGTAGCAGCCGCAGAAGCTCCGCTCCCAAGAGAGCAAGAGGACGGGGGGCTCGCCCTCCCAGAACTGTCTCGAAGAAGCACTGAGCTCCCTTTAGACGGAAGCCCATTCGATACTTGCCCGGCGATAATTAAACTGCTAATCGATGGCGGCCCTGTGCGTCATTACGTTGGTTAAAACGCGCATATCAAAAGGTTGTCCACATTTGAGCAGTCCTCTTCTAAGGAATCTTGGCGACTTCTCACAGGTAGAATGGAATCTGTAGGCCAGACGAGGAGGCCGCTTGAGCTACTGTCTGTGACGAAGGATTACGCTGTGATAGCGAGTCTCCCGAAGAACAGCACGTCTCTGGCAATACAGGCGGTTGAGGGGGGCGCCGACGCGGTTATGCTCAACATAGACGGGGACGAGAGCTCGTCTCCGAGCCACTTCGGGAGCTACGATCTCCACGACGCCTATATCAACGACGTAATCTCTACGGTTTCCGTCCCATGCGGCCTCTTCATAGGAGGGGCGAGGCTGCTCACGGATGAATACTGGGAGAGAATAATGTCGAGCTCCTTCAGTTTCGTTGAGATGTACGCCCATCAGATGCCGACGTTCGTCCTCTCCGACCAGAGGGTGAAGAAAATGACAGCCATCTCCACAGGGTACATTCTCGAGCAGGTTAAGCAGCTCTCGGAGATGGAGGGGGTTGAAGCTGTGGACGTCGCCACAGTCCCTCACCAGTCCCGCGGTGCACCTTTCAGCGTGCTGGATTACGCGACCCTCGGGGTGATCGCCAAGCTGTCGGTGAAGCCGGTTCTGCTGAGGACGCAGAAAAAACTGACCAGGGGGGACGTCTACAACGTTATGGCACTCGGCGTGAAAGGCCTTGTTATTGACCCCTGTGTCCTTTCCGGGACTGATGAAGCGTATAAAGAGGAAGTAGCGAGCCTAAGCCCAAGGGGAAGGCTTGCAGAAGAGCAGTAGAATCCAGGCGGTCATTCTCGCCGGGGGTCTGGGCACGAGGTTGAGGCCCTATACTCTTCTCCTCCCCAAGCCAATGCTTCCAGTGGGCCCACGTCCCATCCTCGAGCACATAATCCTGTGGCTGAAGAAGAACGGCATCGCCGAGGTCATAATCACCACTGGATATCTGGGAAAGACAATTCAGGAGTACTTCGAGGCCGGCAAAGATTGGGGGGTGAAGATTCAGTACGCTGCTTCGCCTCACCCTCTCGGCATCGCTGGGCAGCTGAAATCTGCCGAGAGCAAGCTCCGTGGAAGGTTCGTGTGTGTATATGGGGACGCCATCCTTGAGATGGACCTGGAAAAGCTGGTGCAGTTCCACTCGGCCCATTCGGCACTCGCCACCGTAGCCATGATGAAATACAGCACCAACCTGAAGTACGGTTTCCTTGATACGGACAATGACGGCCTTATCACCGAGTGGAGAGAAAAGCCAGTCATATCGGGATACATCAATGTCGGCTGCTATGTGATGGAGAAAGCTTTCCTTAGGTTCATACCCCCGAACCAGATGTACGGAATGAGGGAAGCCTTCGAGGAGGCGATGAAGCACGGGAAGGTCTACGGCCTGCGAGTGAGTGGACACTTCACAGACATAGGGGACACAAAGTCATACAGGGAAGCCAACGATGAGTTCACAAAGAAGATGGGCAGGCTGCTCTAGCAGGTTCCTCTCGCCATGAGGGTCGTTGTCTTTGAAGACGACGGACTCGCAGGGTTCGGCCCTCTTACCCTCCTTAGGCACACGAGCCTCCTGCGCTGGGGAACGAAGAGACTCCTTGACGCGCTGGTAGAGAAAATCCCCAATGCAACCGACATCAGCCTCTGGGGGAGACCCGAACTTGCGGCAGTCTCGAAGGAGGCCACCCAGTACGCGTACAACGAGAGAGCCTACGGCTCAACCGTCATGGTTAACGCCAGAGCCAAGCCGAGCGAAGGGCTCCTCCTCCCCGTATCCTGGTCTGAGCCTTTCGTCGCCCTATGCGAGGGGAAACTGGTGGCGGCAAGGCTCGACTCGGTCGCTCTCAAGCCGGGCGTCATAACGAGGAAGGAGGTCGCGCCGCTGGCAAAGCGTGTGAAGAAAGTGACTACTCCCGCCGAGGCTCTCTTCGAGGGGTATTGGGACCTGGTCGAAAGCAACGGACTGGCCATCGCAGAGCAGGCGAAGCACTTCGAAGAGACCCTCCCGGTGCCCAGGGGGGTTGAGGTCAAGGGCCCCGCGGCTAATGTAATCGTTGACACGGGAGCTGATATCGAAGGGCATGTCACGCTTGACGTTAGGCTTGGCCCCGTCATTATCGATAGAGGAGCATCGGTCGAGAGCTTCAGCAGGATCATGGGCCCCTGCTACATCGGCCCCAAGGCAAGGATCATGTCCGCGCAGATAGGTGGAGGGACCACGATCTTCGACTCCTGCAGGATAGGTGGCCAGGTCGAGAACTCGGTCATACTCCCCTACACAAACAAGGCACACCACGGCTACGTGGGGGATTCCTACATCGGCTCCTGGGCGAACCTTGGAGCTGGATGCACCTTCAGCAACATGAAGAACACATACGGGAATGTCAGGCTCGACCTTGAAGGGGAGAGGGTGGACAGCGGGATGCTCAAGCTGGGACCGGTCATCGGAGACATGGCCAAGCTATCTATAGGTGCCTTGGTGTACGCCGGTAACGCCATCGGGACGGGTTCCCACGTGTCTGGTCTCGTGACTAAGAACGTGCCGAGCTTCACCTTCCATGATTCTGAGTCTGGAAGGGACGTAGAACTCCTCCTGGAGTCGGTCATGGAGACGCAGAGAAGGATGATGGAGCGGAGGGGGATGGCACTGGGGAGGGCCGAAGAGGGTCTCATCAGGCGTGCCTTCGCCTCTACAGCCAAAGAGAGGAAGAGGGCAGGCGTGAAGAAGGGCCGTCTGAGGTAGAGTCCCCTTCATCTTCGGCTTGCACACATGCTGGCTCGTATCGAGATCGGAGTTCAGGGCTTAGGATGAGAAACCCTTTTCGATCACCCGGGTTGACAATATTGACTCGATGAAAATCCACGCCATCTACTAGATTTGGCCGTCACTCGCCAGGGCCGGGTTGGCGGTGAAGCTCGACCACCCCGCCAGGACTGGGAAGAAGAACTGGGACGAGATCCACTCCCCGCAAGGTCGCTTCATGCCCCCAAGCAGTGGAGCTGGCTATCGAATGCCTACCAGCTGGGCGAGCTCTTTTCTGGCGCTGGCCCCCAACACCTGGGAGGCGCCTTCAGGAGACACGTCGCTCACATAGATCCCTCCGCCGAGCTCCAGGCCTGTCCACTGAGCTCTCTTCGGGTAGACTTCGATGTGCCAGTGAATCTGCTTGGTCGTCTTCTTCTCCGAGGAGCTGTGAAAGACCATGGTGAAACTGGGGGCGTCGAGGGCCCTGGACATTCCTCCCAGAGTCGACCTCAGCATCAGGGCAAGGTCCATCATTTCCTTCTGCGAAAGTTTCAGTATGCTTGTCATGTGCCTCTTCGGGTAGACCCAGAACTCGAAGGGGTGGGTGGAGACCCAGGGCGCAAAGGCGAGGAAGAAGTCTGTGGCGAGTATCTGCCTCGGTCCGCCCGTCTCCGTCCCCACCACCTGGCACATAGGGCAGACTCCGAGTTCGTTTAGGGACGTCTGGACCGTCTCCGCCTCCTCCTCCACCGCAGGGGGCACCCTGGGGGTGGTGACCATCTGTATGCTCGGGTGGACGGCAGTGGGCGTCCCCTCCTTCTCGCTATTGGCGTAGACAAGGACATAGCTCACGCCCTTTTGCGAGTAGAGCCATCTGACCTTGTCCTGCAGAGAGGCCAGTATGTTGGTCCATTGCTCCACGTCGATCCTCGCGAAGGGCTGGTCGTGCTTGGGGGTAGCGACCAGCACGTAGTGATAGCCCACAGCCGGTTCACTGTAGTGCGGGGACTCCCCGTATGACGGCGGCGCGTTAGGTGTGACAACGGGGTACTTAGCAGGGAAAATGCGTACAGCCCAGTTCTTCACCACGTCTCCTTCAGAATCAGACTGCTTGAGGAGGGTGTCCCCCCTCTTGACAAGCACCAGGTCGGCGGGGGGCGTCATTTCTTCGTTGCCGGCGCAGTAGTTGCACTTCTCGGATTTCTGGGGGATGACCTGCCCGGCCTTGAGCCCCCTATCCGGGAGTATGATCGAGAGTTTCTCTGAGAAGTAGTCCTTCCTTATCTCGACCATGGGCGCGGCATCGCAACGCAATCTCCACATAAGCGTTTGCAACGCAGAACCGGATTCGCGAAAGAGACAAATGGAGAGGACTGTCAACACCGGCGCCAAGTAATGAAGATAGGCTACGTGCTGCTCGACGGCTGCGGGGACAGGCCCGCCCCGAGCCTGAACTACACGACTCCCCTCGAGGCTGCCTATACTCCTAACTTGGACAGGATCGCAGCGAGATCGAGGCTCGGGAGCGTCACCACCGTGGGGAGGGGAATAGCGCCGGAGTCGGACATAGCGGTGTTCAACATGCTGGGCTACCCCTTTGAGAAGGGGTACCCTGGAAGGGGGGTCATTGAGGCCGTGGGCTCGGGGCTTGAGGTTAGGAAAGGGGACATCGCTCTCCGCGCCAACCTCGCCTCTGCGAGGGGCAGAAGAATCGTCGACAGGAGGGCAGGCAGGAACCTCACCCAGAAAGAGGCGGAGCTGCTGGCCAAGGACCTGAACAGTATCAGCCTCGATGGCGCACGTTTCGAATTCAGGGCCACAATCTCGTACAGAGGGGTGCTTGTAATCAGAGGGGAAGTGCCCCTGAGCGCCGCCATTTCCAACACAGATCCCGCCTACACCAGAGTCGCAGGATTCGGTGCAGTCAAGGAAGCTTCTGGGTCGGATCATGTCCTGCGCTGCGTGCCCGAGTCCGAGGAGGAAGGTGCCATGGAGGCGGCGAAGCTCGTCAACGAATTCACCCAGAAGGCGCAGAGGGTCCTTGATTCCAGTGAGGTGAACAAGGAAAGGGTTCGAGAGGGGAAGCTCCCTGCCAACCTCGTCCTGCTCAGAGACGCCGGGGACCACCTGCCAGAGCCGACCCCTTTCGAGAAGAAGTACGGGATGACTGGGACTGCATTAGTCGAGATGCCCGCCGAAGTAGGAATAGCGAAGCTCCTGGGGATGAAGATGGTTCCCATAAAGGACAGGAAGGACATGTCGGAGAAGGCGAGGCTCTTTTCGACTGAGCTGAAGGATGGGACCGTCGTCTACGTCCACATCAAGGGGCCGGACGAGTTCGGCCACGACGGTGACGCCAGGGGCAAGAAGAAGAATATCGAGTCGATAGACAGGGAGTTCTTTTCTGCGGCGCTCGAGCATATCAACGACTCGACCATTGCCGTCTCCTGCGACCACGCCACTCCCTGCACGCTGAAGAGGCACTCAGCCGATCCGGTCCCCCTGCTTGTAAGTGGAAGTGGCAGTGGCGACGGCAGGAGGTTCAGCGAAGCAAACGCAGCACTTGGGTCCCTGGGCCACCTGAGGGGGCGTGACGTGTTGGGGAGAGTGATCAGAGGGGACTTCAGACTGCGTACTTCTTCAGAAGTCTGACGGCGTCCACCGCCGTGTCAATAACGTCGTCCACCCCCGCATCGTGCCTGAAACGGCCTGTGGCCCTGTTTGCCACAACCGCGAAGGCTGCTCCCGTTTTCAGCCCGAACACCCTGCCCAGAGTAAAAAGCGTGGCCGCCTCCATCTCGAAGCAGAGGACCTTCGCTGCCCTCAAGTCGTCCAGAAGCCTTGCGCTCCTTGACGGGAAGTACCCTCCGAACGACTCCCTCCCCTGCCCCACGTAGAACGCGTCCGTGGAAGCGGCAACCCCCACGACATAGCTCTCTCCCCTCGAAGCCGCCGCCTCGCGTAGGGCCATCACCACGCCTGGCGTCGCAGCCGCAGGATAACCAAGCGGGACGTACTGGGCGCTTGTGCCATCCATCCGCACTGCAGCGTCTGCGATGATGACAGAACCCGTCTTTATTTCGGGAGTTATGGCGCCGCAAGTCCCGACTCTGATCATTACTTTCACTCCAAGGCGTGCCAGCTCCTCGACAGCTATGGCAGCGGCTGGCCCGCCTATCCCGGTGCTCACTGCCACCACCTTCTCGTTCCCGATCCTTCCCGCATATGCTCTGTACTCCCTGTATGAGCCAAGGTCCCTTGCGTCTTGGAACCTCTCGGCTATCCTGGGGACCCTCCCCGGATCCCCCGGAAGGAATGCGATGCGGCCTACGTCCCTCTTTGCAAGCCTGATGTGGTACGGCCTTCCGCTTTCATCCTTGGGTTCCTCGGCCAACTATTGAGGCACCGTCCCGTTCACTTCTTTCAGGGTGGTTAACAAGGGTTCTCGCACCGCTTAGACGGGAGGAGCGTAGCATTTCCTGCAGCGGGGCTCATACATCCCCTTGCCCCCGACTACTACGATGGGGGAATCCCTTGGCGCTGGCTTCCCGGCAATCAGCCTCTGGGTCCTCGTCGCCTCCTGGCCGCAGACGACACACACCGCGCTCAGGTACCTCACCCTGTCCGCTCTTGCGGCCAGCTGCATGGTGGTTGGGAATGGTTCTGCCCTGAAATTGAGGTTCAGTCCGCACGCAATTACCCGCCGTGTGTCAGCGAGCCCGTCGAGTACACCTACCAGGGCCTCGGGGAAGAAGTTCACCTCGTCAACCCCTATGACGTCGAGCTCCTGTGAAACGGCGAGCTCTCCGATCCTGTTCAATCCTTCCGCCGAAGAGGAGACAGTATAGGCGTCATACTTGAGCCCGTTGTGGGTAACTATCTGCTTCGCGCTGTACCGCTTATCAAAGGCGATCTTGAAGATGGCACCCTTCTTCTTGGCGTAAATCTCTCTTTCAACGAGCCTGATTAGCTCCGATGTCTTTCCGGAGAACATCGGTCCGATGATTACTTCGAGGGTCAACTTTCCCTCGCGCCGTTGCGGGAGGAATTTATCGCTTCGTGAGGTCGGCGTGCATGACCATGATGTCAGTGTGTATTACTTCCCTCAGAATCCTGTTTGGAATGACACCTGTCTCACGGAATCGGCAGAGGACTTCCCAGAGTCAGTTCCTGGACGTTTCTAGGCGGCCAGGCAGTCTCCGCCTTCATCGAGGAACAGACGATTGACGTCCTGTCCCTTGCGGACGACGGAGAAAACGCCCTGACCACTCCTCATCAGGACATAGGGTCTTGGCTGGCTGTGAAACGGCATGTTCATGACGATGGAATAGGCTCCCACGTCCCGGAACATCACCAACTTCCCTGGCTCAGCACCTCCCAGTTTCGACCTGCTGGACGTGGGGAAGACGTCGAGCGGGTCGCAGAGCCTTCCGACGAGGACTAACTTCTCCGTGGAAGGCTTCCCGCCGGGAATCACCTCCACCGGGTACTCGTGTCTGAGCAGCGCGGAGTCGAGAAGTACGTGGTAGCCGGCGTCCAGGTAGACGTAAGTGCTATCGCCGAAGCTCTTTGTGTTCACGATTCTGGAGACGAGAACCGTGGACTCTGCCGTCAGGTACCTGCCGCTTTCTGACACGAGGGTGAACCTGTCTCCCAGGCTCTCGATGAGGCTGTTAAGCTGCCCGACAATCTTCAGTGCCAAATCCTTCGGGGTCTGGACTTTTCTTCCGTAGGGTGCGGGGAGGCCTCCCCCGATATCGAGAGTCTTCACATGGAATTCGCCCACCTGTCTCCTCGCATCAAGGATGAACCCCTCAAGCTTCTCTATTGCTTCTGCGTAGCATGCCGGGTCTTCAATCTGACTCCCAAGATGGAAGTGGAAACCCTCAAACTGCAGGAGAGGAAAACCAAGGATCTTCTTCAGCACGCTGAGGGCGTTGTCCTGGCCAACACCGTTGAACTGGAGCCCGAACTTTCCGTGCCCCATGGACCCTCTAAGCTCCGCATGGACATGAACCTCAGGGTTGACTCTGATCATCGTCTTTACGGCGACGTTCACCTTTGCTGCCGCTTCAGCTAGGTTGAGAATGCCGTTGTAGCTGGCCACAACTATCTGCCTCACTCCCATTCTGAGGACCTCTTCGTATTCACCAACTGTCTCTGTGATGCTTGTGTACATCACATTCTCAGCGGTCGCTCCGGACTTCAGAGTGAAGAGAAGCTCGGAGGGCGCCGTGAGATCAAATAGTATTCCCTCCCTGGCGAACGTCCTAATGACAGAGGGATTGAAGTTCGCCTTGACGGAATAGGCGACGCGGTGGGCCCCCTTGAAATCCGCGAAGGCCTGCTCCATGTCGGTGAGCTTCTTCCTCAGAGTAGCCTCGTCGATCAGAAAGTATGGGGTGCCATACTTTTCCGCTAGGCTGTATAATTCCCTGTCCGAAAACCTCGGCGCCGCAACGCCCGAGCGTGGCACGGGCTGCGTGCGAGTGTCGACCAACTTTTTGTTAAGCTATGTCTGCGAAATTTATCTTAAAAAGATATCCCCGCGAAAAAGAAATTCCTGCGAGAATTGTGTCACGGGCGGGTGCGCTTACATTCGCCGCCCGCTACCAGAGTCGTTGGAAGCTCGGCGTCGACTGGTTGGAGTATCCGAATTCGACTTCTCCGGGTTGCGAGCTGCTTACGGACATGCCCTGGTAGTCCTCTCCCCACCGCCAGAGGAACTTCCAGAAGGATTGGCTGCCGTCCAATGTCAACACATGGTCGACGCACGACCACGTGACGTTCCGGAGTGATGGGCAGGTCATGAAGACCTTCCACCCGCCATGCCCTATGGGGTAGCGGCTCATCACCCCGAACTGGAAGAAGTAACTCGCCTTCTGGACGGAGTTCAGGGGTCCGCCCTCAAGCACACCCGTGTTGAAATCGCGGTTCTCAGCGGAGGGGGGTGTGAAGCTGGTGAAGTTGTGAGCCGCCTGCCCCTCTTCCGAATACGACCACAGGACTCCTGACGCGCGCGTTTCTTGGAACCACGACATTCTCAGGGTAGTGTTCGCGTCGAGGTTTCCCTCCCCTAGCTCCAACAGACGCGAGTACATCAACACCTTCCATGGGTGACCTCCGCACGCGGCATTGTCGTCACAAACCTCCCAGGCGCTCGCAACCATGGACTCGTTTCCTGTGCGAAAGAGAACCAGGTCGTATCGGTAGGAGTAGTCGATTCCGTCGACGCAGCACCCCGCTCCGTGTACTGCCATGCCTGCCGAGAGATAGTTGTCTGGCTGAATCGAGGACACGTTCGTCCCGTGGAAGCTGACAGTAACGGCGGCTCCTTCTGCATGGCCAGCGGGCCCTTCCATGAATCCCCCAGAGTAGACAGGGATTCCCTGGCTGTAGGCTGTGGTCGAACCAGAATCTGGAACCACGCCGTTCACGGCGTCGGGGGTCGTCAAGAGCAACATGGCGAGCACAAGCGCAACCCCCAACGCAAGCAGAGCAGAGAGCTTCGATCTGTGCGCGATGACCAGCGCCTTTCTCTCCCTTGTCAGCGCGGCTCCGGCCAAGGCAGCGGCGATGACAGAGAGCATGAGGATTCCGATGTCTGCGACGATGCTCTGCAGATATGTCACCGCGATCCCGAGGGAAATCAAGAGCAGGAAACCCATCGACACGACTGGGAGCAACACTCCTCTCTTTGTCCCGTACGCAATCGCAGTGGCGACGGAGACCGGGAAGGCTGCGATTGCCATTATCGCCGCCGATGCCCAGGGGTCAAAAGGGGGAAGAAGTCTGGCGCCTGCAAGGGTGAACACCACGGGGTAGAACCCTATTGCAATGATGCTGAAGAAGCCCCCAAGAAGTGCTGCGGAGGAGGACACCTGCCCCTTCCGCGCAGCAACCCCCAGCGTTACTCCCGAGAACGAGACCGATCCCAGGAACACCCCAAGTCGCAGTGGCTCGAGGCCGTCGGGCCCCGCAGAGAAACAAACCCTTGGGTCACAGAGGTAGAAGAAGAGGAGCATGCATCCGCCCACTGCCGCCCACTGGGTCAGTGCTGCCCCTCGAGTGCGTCTCACCATGACTCCGGCTCCCACGGACCCTGCAAGTGCGAATACGATGAACAGGATGAGCCGCCACCCCGACATGAAGTAGAAGGATGGCGTGTTATCCGACAGGAAGAAAAAGTCGGCGAGTTTCTCGGTGGTATAGATGGGCACAAAAGTCCAGGCAAAG